>Ga0315291_10011679_pt1 | contig 10697 bp, 7 predicted proteins | sample YL17G12_20_MG_FD_203070 | JGI IMG/M metagenome (GOLD analysis project Ga0315291, IMG submission 203070) | Sediment microbial communities from Yellowstone Lake, YNP, Wyoming, USA - YL17G12_20 | ecosystem: Environmental > Aquatic > Freshwater > Lake > Sediment | place: USA: Wyoming | collected... | reverse complement strand
AGGACGAGTTTTCCATAGTTCTAGCGAATCCTCAGCATCTCAAGAAAGTCCCAGGGAAGAAGAGTGATGTCAGCGATAGCCAATGGATTGCGTCTCTTCTTCGTTGCGGCCTGATACCGGCAAGCTTCATCCCACCAAGACCTATCCGGGAACTTCGAGATCTTAACCGAACGCGCAAAAAGCTGGTTGGAGTTATGGCCTCGGAAAAGAACCGGCTGCAGAAAGTCCTTGAAGACGCCAATTTCAAGCTCACATCGGTTGTCTCGAAGGTCGATGGCGTATCCTCGATGAACATGATCCAGGCATTGCTGACTAAGGATGAGCTAACGCGAGAAGAGATCAAAGCCATGGTTCATGGAAAGCTCAGGAGCAAGACAGATCAGCTAGTTGAGGCTTTGAACGGGAAGCTAACTTATCACCATCGATTTCTTCTCAAGCATCATCTGGAGAATATAGCGTTCATGGCAGAGCAAATCCAGGAGCTTGAAAAAGAGATCCAGGAACGTATGATCCCTTTTCAAAAGGAGTCAAATCTGATTCAGACCATTCCAGGGATTAGCGTTATCACAGCATCGGCAATCATTGCTGAGATCGGTGTGGAATATGTCGCAGTTCCCAGATGAAGCACATCTCTCATCCTGGGCAGGGATATGTCCTGGAAATAATGAGAGTGCTGGGGTCAAAAAGAGCGGAAAGATCCGTAAAGGCGACAAGTTCCTCAAGGCAGCCCTTGTCGAAGCGGCTTGGGCGGCCTCGAAAAGAAAAGGTTCCGCATATAGCGCCATCTACAATAATATCGCGAAACGAAGAGGCAAGAAGAGAGCCTTAGTAGCCCTGGGTCACCAAATATTGGTGGACGTCTACAGAGCTTTGAAGACAGGTGAACCCTATGTGGATGAAGGGGCAGAGGCGGTCTTCCAGAGAAATTCGGCTGCCAGGCAGAAGTCAGCTATCCGATTCTTGGAGCAATCGGGATACACTATAACGAAGGCTTCTGCTTAGATGGTGATCCCCATTTTCGTACCAAGAAATAGCAATAAGATTATTTAGACAGACGGATTCCAGCTTCACAGTAGTTTTGACTCCCCCTCCATTTTCTAAAATCCAGGTCCTAAATGTCTCATTGAGCCGCTCCTTGCTGAATATTTCGGAAAAATGCCGCGGGTGGTTGGCTACGAGGTTAGGATGATCGATCGAGGGGATGTGGTTGACGTGCCCTCTAAAATACAGTACCGATGAGGTATTTCTCATGAGAAATCGAACTCCTTCCCGCCATCTTCCTGTAGGCCGGCATATTCACATTGGCGAACTCTCTGGTTTTCTCGTTGAATGAACCGGACCTATTTTTCGGCCTTGTTTAGATCCTGCTCGATGTTGCGTGTGAAATCTTGAGTCAGGTAATCGAGGGTAATTGGAAGGGAGACCTCTACTCTATCAATGAGCTGGAGATCTATCCGGCCCTGCAAGGGGCGGCATTCGAGCAGGTGGCCGCCGTGTTTGAGGTCGGAGGACAGGAAATGGAGGTGGAGACCTGGAACGTTCAGGGATGCCATGAAGGATGGCGTAAAAAACCCGACGATGGTCCCCTCAATTTTATTGAAATCGAAGGTGGGCTGGTTCTTTGTGATTTCGACGATGGGCCGGTAGCTTTCCTGTCTGGGAACGGATCGCGTTTTGACATGAGCGAATGACCCTTCGACCCTTATCGCGTAGAACAGGTTGGGTGACGGGAGGAGGCTATAGAGCATCTCGACAAAGGCGTGGTAATCCATTTCGCCCATGATATCGTCGTGGAATATGGGCTTGAAGAAGGTAACGCAGGCGAAAGGCGAGAGAGCTTCGTCACCAATGACATTTACGCGGCCCTCGGAGTCGATCTGATAGGTGGTCCCGTTGAGCATCACCATTTCGCCGTCGAGGTCATTGAAAGTGCCGAGGCCGAAGTCGCCGTGAAGCTTGATTTCTGCAAAGGAGACGTTTTCCTCATAGATCCCTTCGACAAGGGCGTTGACTGGTGTACAGATGTAGATCGTTTTCATGTTTTTAAGCACTCTCTTCTGCGAGTCGCATAACGAGACAGTCGCAAACGTTAAGATCTCCCGTGGTACCTGTAGTCATTTTTGCCTCCAAATAGAGCAAAGCTATGTTACTATTATAACTTGTGGTTGTGTATCAACAATTGGCTGTGCACCCAAGAGGCCAAATCGGACCATATTCTTTGACGATGAGACTGCCCTGATACTTCATCGATGGGTAAGGGCAAGAGAGAGCCGCAATAAAAATGGCTCGAAGGCTCTGTTCCTCAATGTCGAGGGTGGAAGGCTCGACAGAAATGGCGTCTATACTGCTGTCACAAAGGCTGCGGAAAGGGCAGGCATGCCTCGCGAGTTCATCCAGGAGCTGCGAGAAAGCTACTTGGCGCATATTCCACAGTTGGGAATTTGACAAGTTTAATGGATGTCTCCTTACTGCCTTAAATGCTAGCAGAGACTAAGGTAATTTCTGCAGGAGATAATTGAAAATGAAAATCAAAATAGTATGCCCGAACTGCAACGGTTACCTGGAAAAAGAAGTAAATGAGAAAGAAGTTCATGATAATATCGTGAGCTGTGGAAAATGCAGAGTGCCAGCTATGATATATAACGTCGAAACCGAGGAGATAATATCAGGAGCCCCATACATTCCGGGTGTTGTCATATGTGCGGAAAATTCAGCCATACAAGTTATCATTCCATCTGATTTGGGCAAGGAAGATACAGTCCACTCCTTAAGAGCCATCGTAGATGCTATTGAATCTGACAATGAGGAGGCAGGGCTTATAATAGCTAATGTTGCTATTTCCTTACAAGAGGATAGGATGATAATCATCAAGGCCAGTTCGTAATGCCTTGGAGCTGAGATTGATAGGAAAGATGCGGCTACACAGAGCCAGCAAGCTTTCGTGAGCCAAATCCAAGATCTCAAGATTATGGTATCAAATGATCTATTACTTGTTATTTCTTCTTTTTAGGTCTCAATTGTTGAATAACCCATATGAAGGGTTTGTTTTGTAATCGGACAAATATTATGGCCACTATTTAGGAAAACAATTTTTGTCCGGAATTGGCCCGAAATGGTTCTATACATCTAACGTAGCGGATATTTCGGACTTGGCTCTTTTTCCGAAATGCCATTTAAGAGCAAATCCTTGCCGAGTAAAGGTGTGCAGTGTGCGCCTATAACATCTGATAGGTCGTACCATTGCTGCAATAAAAGGATCTTGATCATCAATACGCAATCGATGTTGGGATGACAACCCTTCTCTTTCTTAATTATCATACAACCCATCTTCGATCGATCGAAATTTTTTCAGGCGATGAGAGTATTAACTCCAGCTAATGGATCGCCAAGTTCCGCTAATTTGCCATAAGCTTGGAAAAGACCGAAGCTAGCAAGGGAGTTCACAATATTTAATAGTATTTATAGTATATAAATATTGCAATATGATAGTTGCTCGAACTTCTCTTTATCCTACACAAACTTTTTCTTCTGTTGTTTCAATAGGCCACTGGTGAACCGGTTTCGTCGAGTGCAATAAGGGGATCAAGGAAATAGACTCAAGCATCGAACAATACTTCAGGGGCTTTCTGCTGCTCACTGGCCTTCAGGCTCGGGGGTAGCACAGGAAAGCCGGGCACAGGGCGCCGGACACAAGATAGCAGATTACTATCTGCATTCGTGACGGCTCAGGCACTCAGGCAGGACAACCGGACTGGTCCCCAACTGGACTGGCCCATATTTAGACTAGAGGCAGGGTATTCAGTGGGAACCATTACGGCGAGCTGGAGTGCCGGGACGCGAACGGCGACGGGATCTGCGACCAACCGTATCCCATCCCCGGGGGGACAAACGTGGACCGCTATCCTCTGAAGGTTTGGGGTGGTGTCTCCAAGATACCCGAATCCAAACCTGAAGAAATCAGGGCAGACGCTGCTGGCCGATGAATGCATTCCAGGAGGCCGATCAAGCGGATATAATGGCTCAGGACCTTAAATATTAGGAAGAGGCCAATTTGTGGCAGCTGGCTGGGCTCGAAGCTCAGATTAATCCTTTAGCATCAGGAAGAACGAGACCGAGGAAAGTGCCAGGGAGCGAAGGAGCCCGGGAGAGTTTGCCCCTAAAAATCTTATGTGTACTTTTCTTAGGCCTGGCCAGTAGTACACATAAGATCTGCATCAAAGCAATTCTATAGAAAATGTTGATGATGGGGTGCACTCATCCATCGGGAAACTACAAATAACAGGAGATAATCGACACTTCTTGAAGCGATCAACAAGTGAGATCGGGTGAAGTTGTGGACGTGTCCCGGGCAACGATCGGAATCGACCGGGCTTCTAACCCCAGGATTCCGAGTCCCGCCGGGCCCGTTTATAGTGAGAGCTTCCTGCTATGCCTGGAAGGATGGACAAGCTGTTGGGATGGTCATGGATGGATTAGGCTTTAAGGCTCCTGACATCCGCGACGAAAAGAGGTTCGCATCCCAGCCGTCTGGCTAGGATGCATAATTTTCTATTGATTCACTTCTTCCGATGGCGAATAGATGTTATCCGGTGTATTGCTGGATATGAGGCCCAAATCGCCTACAATGTGTCCGGATGGTTCAATGAAGATACCCCCACCCATCTCCGCTTGATTGCTGGCGATCTCCACCCCCGCATCCATCTTTATCCGACCGCTGCTGTAGATGGCTCCGCCCCTTTCTGCGGCGCGGTTCCCCGTGATCCTGACTCCGTTCAGGGTGGCATTGCCGCGAATGCTGATACCGCCGCCGTATCCTCCAACATCCATAGCCATTTCAGTCATGTTGACCTTCTCGCATTTTCCCTCTTCAAGATTACACCTGGATACGCTGCCAAAAGGCGGATATTCGTGCACCTTGACGCGTTTGGCTCGATTATCCGATATTGTGCCCCCGTTGACTGCCAGGTTGCCATCAAGTAGATCTATGCCGCCGCCGTACTGAGCTCTGTTGCCCCGAATTTCGCAGCCGTTTAGAGTCAAATTTGAATAGGATGCAGAAATGCCGCCACCATTGCCAATTATCATGCTCGACTCTTCGACGCTTGCTTCGTTATCGAGAATAGAGCTGTCTTCGATTAATGCATCCTGCTCGGAGACTAAAATGCCGCCACCCCTACCGGAGTATTGATCGAACTCTGTTGGACTGTTCTCTACCACTTTGTTGTTCACGATCTTGCATCCAGTTACAATTAGCGGGCTATCATAGGCACATATGGCTCCGCCCGCTCCCTGATTGGAATTAAATGATGTTGAGTCTACTATAATAAGGCCGCAACTCTCGCCACTTATGGCGCCACCATGATCTCCTTTGTTCCAGTCGAAGCTACAATTCTTCACCAGCATTTGCGCAATGGTTTCATTATTTTGATAATCTGCAAGGGCATCCTGCAGGTTATGGCTATCTCTTATTGCTCTGTCACACACGCTTGAGATGCCGCCTCCGCCGTTGAGCACCTTGTTTTCATGGATTCTGCAGTCTTTGGCTATCAGCCTTCCATTGTGATTTTTTATAGTCCCGTCTCTTGCGGCAAAGTTATTGAATATCAAGCTATTGCAGATCTCCAACTCTCCGCCCTCATTATAGATGGCAGAGCCATTATACGCTATGTTGTTACCAAATAAACACTTATCCACGGCAAGCTTCTTTGCATGACTTAGTATTGCCCCGCCATTCTTTCCTCTGCAATTTATAAATTTGATGTTGGAAATAACTACGTTGATGTTAGGATTGCCTCTGCCTATGGCCAATGCGCCGCTCGATCGCCGGCCATCTACAATCACAGATCCCTGTCCGATAATAGTCAGGTTCTTGTCAATCGCCGCGATAAACCCAAGAGAGCCTTCAGAAGTCCTGTATACCCCTGGCTGTAGCTCAATGACATCGCCATCTTTGGCACCATCTATCAGCTGCCGTAATGTTGTGCCATTTAATTTGGACTGAGATGCCATATCTGCGCCATAAATGCCTTCCCAAATTTGCCCATAATTGCCTTGTTGATTTATATCATTTGCTGCTATGATTAGCTCAAGATCTTCTGACTGCCCATGTGCAGCTGCTATTATTTGCTCAAGCTCTTGAGCCTGTCCATGCGCTGCTCCCAAGGCTATCAAACATATCACAAATGTCAGACGTTTCATATTCATGAAAGATTCCTCGTCGAGAATATTAAGTAGTCTACCTTTAAGCATAGCAATTTAGGTATTTCCCATACCACGGATTCCAACTCCACCAACCAGAGCGACAGCAAGCATGCCAGCTGTATACGGTATCATAAAAACACACCGGACAATGAAAATCGGATCTGCAAACGGGATATCCGCTGCAACTGCCGTAGTAACCCGCTGCGCAAGGTATGATATGCCATCCAATACTCTTATTTTGAGCGTTGCTGCCGCAGCTCAAGCACTCATCACAATCCGCCATAGGGCTTCTGCCATTATTCGCATCCGGGCCTTCGCGTTGATCAATATCTCTGTTGATGTTAACCAGTGTGCTGCTATCATTCGACAAATGGATAGCTCCCAAGTTCCCCTGATCTTCCCTCGGCAATAGATCCGCTCCTTTGCCTTGAGGATTGTCGCCTTGTAGGGCCATTGCTTCAATGCTAAGCAAAAATATGCATACTACTAGCACCGCGCGTTTTTTTTATAATCATACCTCCGAATTTGTTATACGAAACATTGTTCACATTATAAGTATATAAAGATGATGGATGACAGCAAGACCATGCAGGCTTCCTTATCTCTACCTTTTTCTTACAGCGAAATAAGCATCCCGTTGAAGCTCTCGCGCTCCATAAAAAGACCACTGTATCCCTACGAAATCTCTGCAACTCACATCAAGACGACTCTCGGCATCGAAGGACTTCGACAACAGCATAATTACCTAAAATTAATTTAATATAAGATTTTATTTATAGGATTGAACTCATTCATAGGGAAACTTTCAAATAGCATCAGATATTCGACCCTTCTTGAAACGATCGCGGGTGAGATCGGGGTGCATTTGGAAAACGTAGGCCAGCGGCGATGCGAACAGGCCGGGATTCTAAATCCTGCGGTTTCGAGCTCTGCCAGGGCGTTCTCAACGGGAGGATAGATGTGCGAGCTTTCCGTTTATGCTTGGAAGGATGGTAGAAAAGAAAAGGTGATGGAGGGCGCGGTAAGGCTAATCCCAAAGGACGGCAAGGTGCTGATTGAGGGCATCTTCGGCGAGTCTAGGGAGGTAGCGGGGAGGCTCGGAGAGGTGGACATCATCGCCCAGACAGCCAATGTGATCCTCGATTAGTCAACGCTGGTCGTGGCCTATCAAGAAATTCTTTGCCGATCAAGAGCCCTGACTTTTCCGTTCTTCGAAAAGCCTAAGACATGAGATCTCATAGCTCAATATCATAATATGGAGTGAAAAAGATGAAATATTGGTATCCAATTGCGATTTTGCTCGCAGCTGCCGCCTTCCTGGCTATATCAGGCTGCATAGCCCAGGAGAAGCAGATCTCTTCCTCAGAGCTCCTCGGGAAGATCCCCCAGGGGAAGGATCTGCCGGAGGGATTTGAGCTGCTCTATATCGTTAACGATGAAGTAAACGATACCTCCAGGAACATCTTTCAGAAGAATATGACAGACGAGATTGAGAAGTTCTACGGCGAAAGAAACGCCGGCAATCTCAAGGCTGCGGTTGCGAGATACCTCCAGCCAGGATTTGATTTCGACGGCAAGGTCACGCTCATATCTTCTCAAGATCCGGGCCTGGCGCAGGCAGCGGTATCAAACTATATATCGAACTTCCAAAAGGAAAATCCCTTTATGCTTCCCGGAAACGTCTCTTTGATAGGAGAGGCGAGGATAGGGAACCATGAGGCTACAGAGATCAAAGATATCAAAGAGAGCAAAGGAGAGCAGTATATAGCATATACTTACCTCTGGAGCTCGGGGAATCTTGTGATCCTTGTGGAGGGGAGCCCTGACAGGGAGAAGAGCATCGCCTTCGCAGAGGCTGTGAAGATCTGATTTCTTTCTTATCCATTTTAGGATAGGATCTGCCGCGGCTTATCTTCCAGACCTCAAAGCTCTTGGCTTCTCCACAGTCGTGATCCTGTCGGATAAACGCAGCATCTGAGCTGAATCGCTATCAGATGCTGTTTGCATTAGAAAAGGAGGCGAAGAAAAAAAAGCAGAATTGCCAACGCCTACATATGCCTCTTGTCTATCACTTTCTTTGCCTTTCCTTCCGTTCTGGGGAGGGTGCCCTTCTCAACCAGATCTATCTGGCTGCGCACCTGGAGCACAGATTTCAGCTTCTTCTCTACTTTTTTGCGGATGCTGGCCAGATCCCGCAGCTCTCCGGTGAAGGCCTCGTCCTTCAGCTCCACCTGGATGGTCAGCTCGTCAAGCCCGTGGCGCGGCCGGTCTATGATCACCTGGAAGTAGTTGCCGATCTCGGGGATGCTGACCAGCACGTCCTCTATCTCGCTCGGGAAGACGCAGATGCCCCTCACTATGAGCATGTCGTCGGCTCTTCCCAGGAACCTGTGCAGCTTCCGGCTGGTCCTTCCGCAGCCGCAGCCGCCTTCCAGGAGATATGTTATATCTCCAGTGTGGTATCTGATCAAAGGCATGGCCTCCTTGGAGAGGGATGTGAGGACCAGCTCCCCGCTCTCTCCGGGAGCGCAGGGCTCTCCTTCCCTGTCCACGATCTCTGGCAGGAAGTGGTCCTCCCAGATATGCAGGCCGTTCTGCTCCTGGCACTCGAAGGCCACGCCCGGCCCAAACATCTCCGACAGACCGTAGGAGTCATAGGCTTTGACTCGCAGGGCCTCCTCTAGCTCGCGCCTGGCCTCATCTGACCAGGGCTCGGCCCCGAAGCAGCCTATGCGCAGCTTGAGCTCATCCACAATGCCCATGGCCTTGGCCGTCTCTGCCAGATAGAGGGCATAGGACGGAGTGCAGTGCAGCACAGTCACCCCAAAGTCCCTCATGATCTCCAGCTGCCTCTCTGTGTTGCCCACGCCCGATGGGACAGCCATGGCGCCCATCCGCTCAATGCCGAAGTGAATCCCCAGGCCTCCAGTGAAGAAGCCATAGTTGGCGGCGTTCTGGAAGATGTCACCTTTTGTCACCCCCGCCATCACGAAGGCTCGGGCCATCATGTCCGCCCAGGTTTCGATGTCTTTGGCGGTGTAGCCGATCACTGTGGGCTTGCCAGTGGTTCCGGAGGAGGCATGCACCCGGACGACATCCTCTTTGGGTACGGCGAAGAGGCCGAAGGGGTAGTTGTCCCGCAGCGCAGCCTTCTTGGTCACGGGAAGCCTTTTCAGATCATCGAGGCTGGTGATATCCTGGGGGTGGAGCCCAGCCTCTTTCATCTTCTGGTGGTAGAAGGGGACATTTCTGTATACATTATCGAGAGTGCTCCTGAGCCGCCGGAGCTGCAGGTCTTCCAGCTCCGCCCTGTCCATGAGCTCAAATTTGGGTTGCCAGTAGTTCATATCCATTACCCTGGAAATTTGACGATAGCTCTCTTATGCGATATGCTACACGTTATCAGGAAGGATTACCTCAGGGTATATCAATAATTCCATTAAAGCAGAAAGCCCTCCAGTCTTACCATCGAAGCACAAGATTGCCACCAGATGAAGGTTCTGTATATCTCGGCCGAGCAATAAATATTAGTAATAAACGTTAATAATATTAAAAATAAACGTTTTTACTATTTATAACAAAATATACGTTATGCCTGTTGACTGTTAGATGTTTTTTATCTCTTTCCCGGCAGCGGAGATGTTCTCCAGATCAGCCCGGACCCAGCTGCTCTTGGCCATGGCTGCAGGAATTATGGCCCCCAAGATGATGGTAATTAGCACCACGGAGAACTGGTTCAGGTCAAGAACCCCTAGATCTCTGCCTAGCTGCACAGTTATTGTTCCCACAGTCAGGCCTGTGGAGAGAAGCAGGGTGGCGAAGAGGGGTGCCCCTGGGATCCATCTCTTGTTGAGGTAATAAAGGCCCAGGAATTTGGTGAGGAGCTTAATTCCCAAGAGGCTGAGGATCAAGCTTAAGCTCTGAATCACAGCCGGCAGGGAGACCAGGAGGCCGGCCTTGATGAAGAAGAGAAGGGAGAAGGTGACCGACCGGCGCTTGGGAACTATATCGGCGTAGCTGCTAATGGTGTTGGCAAAGACCAGGCCTAGAATAAAGGCTCCGTAAACCGCCTGGAGCTTGGCTAGATCCGCCAGGAAGGAGACCGCCAGCAAGATGGCGAATATGAATCTCATCTCCATCTCCACCGCCCTCCGTCCATATATCTTCAATAGATAATCCATCATCTTAGGCAGTCCCAGCATCATAAAGACAACGATTGCCACAAAGGCCAGCGTGTAAAGGTTGAACTCGTGGTAGACTAAATTGATGGTGGTGAGGGCGAGAAAATCAGTCACAAAGGTAGCTGCCACTATCATCTTGCACTCTGCAGCCTCTAGGAGCCCGAACTCCAGGAGCAGTGTGTAGACGACTACCACAGCAGTTGCGGTCAGGGCCAGGCTGGCCGTCATGCGGGCCAAAAACGACCAGCTCGTTAATATTGAGAGAAAGATCATCTCCCCTACCAGGATTGATAGGAAGCCCACCGCTCCTAAAAT
>Ga0315291_10011678_pt1 | contig 10698 bp, 19 predicted proteins | sample YL17G12_20_MG_FD_203070 | JGI IMG/M metagenome (GOLD analysis project Ga0315291, IMG submission 203070) | Sediment microbial communities from Yellowstone Lake, YNP, Wyoming, USA - YL17G12_20 | ecosystem: Environmental > Aquatic > Freshwater > Lake > Sediment | place: USA: Wyoming | collected... | reverse complement strand
AAACGCGAATACGACTTTTACTACGATGACCCCGCCATGTTTCTCTGGAAGGGCCTTGACGCTTGGAAGCCGTTCTGGCCCGGCTGGAACGGAACCATCCACTACCCCGAGGGATCTACCGGGGAAAACCGGGACCGTAAGGTGTGGCCTACCTGAGCTTTCGAGTTGAATTCCTACTCTGCCATGTGTAGTAAATGGCATGGCCTTCCCGAAACCAGAGGATTACAAGACCCACACGGGCCCCACCGGCTCTCCTACCGATTGGGCCAAAAAAGCCTATCGTGTCACCAAAGGTGTACGTAAGGCGGATACCAAAGCCTTACGGGCTCTCGAAGTGTTGGGCCTCACGGAGATGCCAACAGACCCTAGAGTCTTGAAAAGGGCTTACAAACAGGCATCCCTCAAGTGTCATCCAGACCAAGGTGGGGCGGCCGAAGATTTCCGCAATGTTCAAATTGCTTACGACGTTCTATCGAATTTGATTGACCCGTAGTTGAATTAAATCAACCCTCCGGTGTAGTAATCACATGGGAACATCACTCGCAACCGTAGCTAAGAACCTGGGCGTGGAAACCATGCCCGACAACAACACCCACACGAACCGGATGGAGATTCGATCGGAATCGTCTAATCGGGTCTACACCGTGGCACAACGGAAGACCGCTGGCAGTACCCACGGACAGTGGGAATGCTCCTGCATGGGCTGGATCCGCTACCGGAAGTGCAAGCACCTGACCGCCATGCTGCCTAGCCTCAAGATGTTGGGAAATCCGTAGAACATGGTAGGGATTTTGATGAGCGAACGGAAAATTTCTTTGGCCAAACAGGTTGCCCAGCGTTTTGCAGGGTTTGACCTGTTTGCGATGTCGAACCTTCGCTCCAAAACGACCGGAATCGAAGGTGTAGTTCTATGGATCGACAGCGGAGAAGCTGTATGGATCGACAGCGGAGAAGCTGCGGAAGCCCGTCTTCGACATGGCCCAAGGGTCAAGGTCATGTTGGGTAATCAGGTCACCCAAGATGGCTTAGAGGATGCTGTATCGGTACGCCTTACCACCCCACCTGAAGTGCTTGGTAATCTGCCCGGTGACATCAAGAAGCAGGTTACGCGGTTCGTGGCTCTGAACCACGAAGTGCTCTTGCGTCACTGGATGGGTGAGATCGACTCCATTGAAATGGGGCCGCTTCTGAGGCGGGTCTGAACGTGCGGAAACTTGCAAGGACAAACGACCGTGAGTAAAACACGAGGCTTGCCGAGATACCTGTGGCCAGACGATCACCAACGCACGGACTACAGAGGCAACACACTGCGCGACGCTGCCGCCAAGCAGCGGGCAGAGTTTCGAGGTCAGGGCATGCCTTCGGACTTGGCAGGTGCCTTACGGTGGATTGCAGCACGGTCGCGCCCCTTCGACAGCGAAGACAAGGCCAAGGCGGCTGTGGATGAAATGGGGCCGCTTCTGAGGCGGGTCTGAACGTGCGGAAACTTGCGAGCGTTCAGAGGGTGCTGGCCTTGCACCCTATCCCGACTGCCGATGCGATCGAGCTTGCTCAGATCAACGGCTGGCAGTGCGTGGTCAAAAAGGGCGAATTTCAGATTGGGGATCTCGGGGTGTACTTCGAGATCGATGCAGTACCGCCTGACCGGCCCATGTTCGATTTCTTGTGGAAGGGGCAAGCAAAGCGTCCAGGGTCACTTCGCATCCGAACGGTCCGTCTCCGTGGTGCATTGAGCCAAGGGCTACTCATGCCCTTGGGGCTTTTTACCGAAGCTGAAGGCACCCAGGAGGGTGCGGATCTCACCGGGGCACTTGAGGTTTACAAATACGAACCACCGCCCCCTGATGGCATGGGCGACTACCGGGGACCGTTCCCAGCCCTGGTAGTCAAGACCGACGAGATGCGTATTCAGAGTTTCCCACAGCTTATCGATGAGCTACGTGGCAAGCCTTACGTGTGCACTCTAAAGTGTGACGGCACTTCAGCGACCTTCTGCATGTGGGAAGGTGAGTTCCATGTTTGCGGTCGAAACCACTCGATTTCGGACGCCGACAACATTTTCTGGCGGGTCGCACGGCGGTACAATCTGCCCGAGATCATGGCTCAGTACCCCGATCTGGCCTTGCAAGGGGAAGTTGTGGGACCTGGAATCCAGAAAAACCGCCTGGGGCTCAAGGCTGTGGATTTCCGTGCATTCAATCTGTACGACATGCGCAATGGCCGATCGCTCGATCACGCTGAGTGCTTTGCGTTCTATGAGAAACATGGGATCCCAGCCGCACCTGTCATTGAAGAAGGCCAAGACTTTCAGCACACCGTGGAGAGCCTGCTCCAGGTTGCTGAGGGCCTGTACCCCGACACCAAGAATGAGATGGAAGGCATCGTGATTCGTCCTTTGGTGGGACAGTTCAGCCAGACTTTGGCTGGGCGGTTGTCGTTCAAGGCCATCAACAACCGTTTTCTGCTCAAGGGTGGGGATTGACTTTCTAGGCAGGTCCGGTACAACACCGCCATGCCATCCGTGATAATTGAAATCAGGGCGGCCGAGGGCGGTGCAGACGCCAAGACCCTCGTCCATGAGCAGTTTGCCGTGTACGCCAAGATGGGGGCTCGGAGGTTTCTTTGACTTCGCGATTCTAGATGAGCACCCCGGCATCCTGGTCTTCCGTGCAAGCGGTCGAGACGTTGCCCAGCTCTTCGCACACGAATCCGGAGGCCACCGTTGGCAACGTGTCCCTGAAACCGAAAAACGGGGGCGGGTACATACGTCCACGATAACTGTTGCGGTACTTCAGGAAGCTGTAGGCACACAAGTCCACCTCGATTCACGAGACGTGGAAATCAAGACCTGTAGGGGTTCCGGAGCGGGCGGTCAGCATCGCAACGTCACTGACTCAGCCGTACAGGCCACACATAGGCCAACTGGTATTACGGTCCGTTGTGAAGGCGAGCGGTCACAGCACCAAAACAAAGAGGAAGCGTTGCGGCTTCTGCAAGCTCAACTTCAAGAGCGGGTCAGAATCGTAGCATCCAACGGTCGGGCTCAAGACCGAAAGGATCAAGTAGGAACCGGCCAAAGAGGCGATAAAGTGCGGACCATCGCTGTGCAGCGCGATCAAGTGGTCCACCATGGGACCGGCAAGAGCACGACGTACCAGCGGTACCGAAAAGGGCACATCGAAGATCTGTGGTGATGCTGGGCCGTGTTGGTTCACAAGAGATAACTCTTGGGATATCAAGCACTTAGCTGTTGACATTCATCACACTACAAGAAGAGATGTGTCCATCCCGGCCGCCGGGTGAGCGACTGCGTCAGTTCGCCAAGTTTCCGCGCGTTCAGTCGATTTTTAACAAAAAGGTCGATTTTTAACGAAAGCGCGCGGTGTACATGGTCGATATGGCGGCATCCCGAGCAAGACTTCGATACCTGGGCCAACTCGCGGTCCTTCGGCTGTGTATCGAAAGGATGCTGGCCGCTGAAGCGGTGCAAGAGACTTTCAGCTTGGCCAAGGTCGCTGCGGGGCTCGACCAGAATCTCGGATCTCGCACTATCACGATCCCTTGCAAGAGAATGCTCCAGGTTTTCCTGAAAGATGGCTTGCTGGAACTAAGCTCAAACAAACGATTCAGAGTAGCACGCCCGGAAGATCTGCGTTTCCTGCAACTCAAAACGAAGGCAGCCACCATAGCTTTGAGTCGATTTGTGGATGGGTTGGACGATGGTTCCGACCTCGACGGCAGCAACACTGCCGTGCCGGTTGCAGATGACGATGGTTCCGACCTCGACGGCAGCAACACTGCCGATCTTGACGAGTGGATGCTGGACTGGATTGACCGAAAGTGATGGCAAACGATCTATGAAACAAGCCTCAAAAAGCGACCTGAAACAAGCCTCAAAAAGCGACCTGCAAAACGAGTATCGAGCCGCAAAGACTGCTTTGGGGATCGCTAAAATAGAACGGAGGGTCTGGGATGCACTACGACGAACGCAAGCACCAGGAGTCACCGGGATCACCAAGGAACTGTATCTTCAAGAGACACTGGGGGCGGATCCGAGGGACAGTATCGCCCGTTCTAGTCTGCTGAAAGTGAGTACAAAACTTACTATCGACCTGTGGGATCAGGTCGATAGTAAGAAAATTTCCATCCAAGAGGCTAGTCGTCTTGGCAACATGCGGAAAAGAAAGGATATGCGGAAAAGAAGGGTAGTCAGGGTAGTCATGCCTAAGCCGACTATGCCTATGGATCCGCAACTCGCAGCGGAGATGTCGGATCGTGTCCGGGCCATCAAACGCACCCCGGTCAAAGGAGTTGCCAAGTATTTGGTACCAGGCGATCCAACTCAGATCAGGGATTGCGTGGAAGATTTGATCATGGATTGTGTGAAAAGTTTGAACACCGTCACACACAAGACGCTCAACGAGTTTCGCCAAAAAATCGAAACCCTTACTGCCATTTCGACCCAGGATCAAGAGTTACCGTCCCCGCCGCCGCCACCACCTATGGCGTCCGCAGAGATCCGAGACATTGTTCTCAGTGTCAACGCAGTGGTCTACGGTGCAATCGGGAAGAATTTCCCGCGTAATCGCGACCACCTTAGGATATCCAAGGTGGTGCGATCTTTCCTCGCGTCTCTTGATGATGACCTTCAGCTACTGGCCCAACAGCTAAAGCGGTACCAGAAAAGTTCCGAGGGTTTCGATCTTGGTGCCCTATTCCAGACGGAAGCCCGGATTCCGCAAGCCTTCGCAGAACTGGGATTCCCCGAGGTTGATCTCAACCTTTTGCCCGACCAAAAAACCGTGAAGCAAAGCTACAAGCGGCTAAGTTACGCGAGTCACCCAGATCGTTACCAGAATGATCCTGGTCAAGAGAACATGACCTCACGATTTAAAAAGCTACAAGATTCCTATCACCTAGCCATGAACTGTTACAAATAGAGGAGATCCAATGTCATCAACTGCAAATCCAATGTCATCAACTGCAAAAAGAAACCAAAACTTCGAGGTACTGAGTCGGCACGTTGCGGAACTCGCGCTTCCCCACGAGACGAAGCTTCGTCTCGTGGGTATGGTTATCGATGCACCGCCCCATGAAGAGTACGATAACGTCAATGACGCAATTCATGGGGGGCAAATTATGCCGGGTATGGCTGACGAGAAGCGCGCACTCAAACTAGTGCGGCTGGCTCTCTGGGCCCTGGTGTATTTCCCCGGACAACCGATACTGATTCATAGATTTCTGTGCTGGTCCACCGGAGAACGAATCGGTCCCGAAAGCCCTAAAGTGGAACAGTTCACCAAAGACTACCCCAAACTCAAAACTGCGGTCGATAATCTCGAACTACGTTGCGTCGGCCTACTCACGCAACGTAAAGTAGGGTCCCGACCCGAGACATGCAACGCCTTCCGACTGACATGTTCGGGCAACGACTACACGATTAGAATATCGCGGGCAGAGAGGAGCGTCCAGATGAAAATCGAGACGTTACTGCAAGTGAGCGATCCTGCACGCTGTCTACCAACGGACTGTAGTGATCCCGAAGCACGACAAAAATTAATCAACACTCAGAAAAACATGCAACTTCTGACAGCCAGCAATACCCTCGGGAAGTTCCTCCGCCTTAACTCGGGGGACAAACGAAAGGCAAAGAAGTGAAGTGATGTCCGCGACTTATGAAGACGTTCAGAGAACTCTAAAGAGCGTGTACGAAGCGAAACTGGAAGTCCACGAGGCTCATAAGCGCTTCGAGACCGCCAAAGCCGTATTCAGAGCCACGTCTGCCAGTTGGGAGGGTGGGGCCCTCCCAAACGAACCGTCCGTAGACGACGAACCTACCTTCAACCCTCAGGACACCTTCAACCAGCCTCCTAAAAACCACAGAACTCGACGGAAACGCAAAGACATCGAGCTTCACGTCCTTCAATACATACGGGATAACGGACCGGTCCAGCAGAGCCTCGTCAGAAACTTCTGCAAAGTAGACTACAAGTTCATACGGGAATTTGTAGTCGCCGGACTGGTCCTAAAAAATGGCAACGGTCGGCTTGAACTGACCCCAGCGGGGGTGGTTTCAGTCACACCAGCCTAAACCTCCCGTAGACGATGCAGGCCTGATCCCCTTGCATCCCACTTGCCCATTGACCCGTGAATTGGATGCGTCCAAGCGACCCATATTCCAACGGGTGAAGGGGAACGCTCGCAACATCAGAAACTACACATTCGAGGCTTGTTGGAGGATCTGCACTGAATGCTGTAGGATACAAACATGGCGGCTCAATGGCGTGAAATCATCAAGGACAAGGCATACGCGCTTTACGTGTACGATCACCATCGCATAGCAATTGCCCAATTTACAGATCAGGGTTGGGTCATCACGTTACCCGATGACCCAACAAAGAAGCATTCCGCGAAAGATCAAAAGGATGCCTTCAAAACTGGGTGTAGAGTTGCAAAAGCTTGGCTACAGGGTGCCCTAAAGCAGCTTTCGATTGAGTCCACCGAACCTCCTCGCGCCTTAACCACAACGGAAGCTGAAGCCGTGGTGAAGAAAAATCGTGACCGGTTCAAGAAAAACTATTCGAGCATTTGACGCTTTGGTTCACAAGCGATAACTCTTGGGATATCAAGCACTTAGCTGTTGACACCCATCACCCGCCGTGTCATAAGCCGGTGATGCGACAATCAGCCTTTCGGTTAGACGAATACGATTTCAACCTATTGGACGACGTAGTCCAGCACGCGCTCTTGGGCGTCGGGGATCGATCAACAGCGTTACGCTTCATTCTGCGTCAATACGCAAAGAATGCTGCACGGTATAACGCCTTGGCGGTCTGTCCTTTGCCGGATCGGCCTGAGGTCCGTGCGGGTCTGGACAAGCTCACGACCAAATCTAAATGACAGCCTGACTTTCCTCCTATTGGATGTCCATAGTAGATGGACATCCATAGCAATCGGAGAGCGGCATGAAAGTGGCTGCTATTCAGTTCTGCCCTACCTTCAAAGATGTGCAGGGTAATCTTCGCCGTTTGGCTGCTTTGACTATAAAAGCCGCTCAAGATGGGGCAAAGATTTGTGTCCTTCCAGAGCTTTGTCTCACCGGGTATTCCATGATGAGCAAGGATGAGGCCGAGCCATTGGCAGAGGTCATCACGGATTTCAAGCCCGGTAAGGGTGGGACCTCAAGCATGGACGTGTTCTACGCTATTGCTAAGAAGTACGATGTCCATGTGGCCTGGGGCTTGGTTGAAAAAAGTCACACAGGCAATCTACATAACTCTCAAGTTCTGATGTGTCCCGATGGATCTTTTGAGTTCATGGCCAAAGTCAACTTTTTCGGGAATGACTTTATGTGGGCTACAGCTGGCCGCTCCAACCCACCCATCCGTAAGATTGAGGTGGCTGGAAAGTCATACAAGGTTGGTCTCTTGATCTGCCGCGATGTGCGGGACAAGAAAGATGACAACTGGAAATCCTTTTACGAGAAAGGGGACGCCGACATAGTAGCCATTTCGTGTGCGTGGGGGAAAAGTTCATTTCCAGCGACGGCTTGGATGAACTTTGTGGAAGAAAATAACACTACGTTGGTAGTGAGTAACCGCTATGGGGTTGAAGCAAATAATGACTTCGGTGCAGGCGGCATCGGCATCATCTCTCCAGATGGTACCGTGCAATGCAAGGGTCTCGTGTGGGGCCAGGATTGTATTGTCTACGGGGAAGTCTAAGTGGGCGCGTTTCTAAAGGGTAAGGTACCCGACGACATTATCGATGAGTGGCGGCTACCGGAGAATTGGTGGGGCTACATCATCTACCTTACCCCAGAGATCAAAGACATCTGGAAGAACATGGTGGCCACCAATGCAGGTCTCCGCGAAAGTAACTCGGGGGCTGTGTGGGGTCCGGCTATTAAACATTTCCGGGAGACGATCTTCACCACCTCTAAGGCGAAGGCGGTTCTAGACGCCTTAGAGAAGATTGGGCAGATCGACAAGGTTCCATCTGAGGTCATGGTTCAGATTCAGAAGGCGATGTCTTACAAGGACGGGATTGCGAAGCTGTATGATCGCCTAAATACAGCTGGAAAAAAGTCTGATGGTATCCGAAGCCTTTTCAAAGATCTTGGTGAGTTCGTACTCAAGGTAGGTATCGGAAGTGCGGCAGCGTACTCTACATTGCAGCACTTGTTTAAATTGGCTAAGGTTGTTGCGTGCGGTCATTGCTTTGATTGGGGGTACCGCTACCTAAAAGATCATCCAAGGGCGGTGCTGCATCACGGCACGGTCAGGGAACCGTTCAGCGACGGCCCAGAGTTTCCCCACGCTTGGGTCACCCAGAACGGTATCGTCAAAGACTGGCAAACTATGGAGGCGGGCCACGGCGGCAAGTACAACCGTCGCGGCTACCCAGAGGCCGTTTTTGCTGAGTTGTGGAGGCCACGTGAGACAGCCGCGTTTACGCTTATCGAGGCGACGTTGGCGTCTGCACGGACAGGGCACTACGGCCCGTGGGAGCAAAGCGATGGTGTGGAGTTCAGGCAAAGACGTTCAGACTTGACTCCGGCGCTTGGTTATCCAGGTGGGCCGTGTCACGTAGTCCAGAGAATTGAAAGTGAAATAAAGAGTCCGGCATTACGCACTCAGCTCATCCATGAGGTTGAGGATGGCGGTAGCCTATCCAACCCCGAAGCCGCCAAGGTCTATGATCTAGAGCAAGAGCGAGGTGCCGGTATTGCACAACGGTTGGTGATAGGGCCACACGCACAGTATCGGATGGACCTTCGTGGGGTAACGGTCCCCCAGATCCGGGCTGCCATCTTCACATTCTCCAAGCTCTTGAATGATTGGAAATCTCAACGTAGCCCACAGTACGGCTACTACATGAAATTATTGGCGGCTGCGCAAACCATTAATTTCACCGAACCTAGGCTCGGTCTAACCATCGTATTTAAGGCTGAGGGACAAGGCACCATCAAAATCGTGACAACCTATTGGCAAGGCGATCCGGACCCTGAACCGCCATTGCACGGGTGTAGCGAACGGGTGGCTCATCGATATTTGATGTCGTCCGTAGACTTGTGAATCAGTTCACGTCCGATTTTCGCCCGTGTGACGTGGGATCCAAAGCACACCCATGGCCCACATGATCAATATGGTCATCAACCGCTTGATCGGCCATAGAGATCAAGCGTAGAGCAATTGCCTGTAACCTCCCGGCCATCTCAAACAATATAGCAGGACCTATATCTGGGTGCACCAGCCAGTCTTCCGTGACGTGATCTTCCTTCAGCGTCACGAACACCGTACATGCAGGTTCGGGGGTCTCGTCTACGATCCCAGTCAAAGCATCGGCCAAAGATCCAACGATTCCGGTAACAGCGTCGGGCAAAGCCTTTTCTTTGACCGTTTTCGCGATCTCCCGAAGTTGTTGGACCAGTCCTTGCTCAAAAGGCACTACAGGTCGAATGCTCATCGGGGCCACCGCTTCAAAGCGTTCATCGCCAACAGAGAGGGCGTGACCTCAGACCCGTACTCTCCCGACCAAGCCAAACGCATCCACAGATCGTCCATCAGAACTCGCTCCCTTCAACACCCGCGACGTAGTCCGCCACTCGGTTTAGCCGGACCTGGACCGCACGGTCCACCAGCTCCTGTCCGATAAACATCCGCGCTTGCTGCCAATCAAGCTCACCGGTAAGACCCTGTCCCCAGCACTCCAACAGATCGTTACCCACCGTTCTGAACTGATACCCGCGACACGTGAAAACCACGCCTGGCTTCCGAAGCAGGTCGCGAGCAGCATCACCGATAACAACACGATACTCAGCCACTAGAACCTCACGATCGCGCACTCAGAGCGCTGTACAGCTGGTACAGTTTGGTTTCCCACTGGAGTATCGCGGTAATGCTGTCATGGCCGTCGAAGTCCTCCCAGAACTGCGGCCAGTGGTGCTTGAACTCTTGCCATACCCACGCGGTCGTGTGAACTTTCACAAGCTCTAGGTCTTTCTTGGCTTTCTCAATGCAGAAGTCCGATTCCAACTTCTGGAACTGGGTCGCCCAGGCCGAACAGACCATCAAACGCCACAACACGTAGGTAGGGTCACTGGATAGACGCGCTAAGTGGATCTTAGCCTCAACGTCCTCAACCTTGCGAGCTTCTACATCACAACCGTAGGGGCACTCCCCCTTAGACTCGCACAACCCGTTCCGCGACAACGGGCATTCGCCAAACGCATAGGTGACGGGATCAGTCATCGCACGAGTTTCTCGCCATTGTCTCAAAAGGATTATCGGAAATGACATTACCATCTTGAGCGAATGCAATGACATTCCCGCACCAATCAAGAGCCAGCCATCCCGTTGATGCCGGGACATCTAGAAATTGATCTTGAAACTCCACGGGCATGCACTCACGGGAAAATGGGTCTTTACCCCGTTCGTAGTCATGCACTGAGCCACCCAACAGGCCAAGCGGCGGCTTTTCCTCAGGCGTAACTACATATTTCATGCGATTGCATCCTTGATGGCCTTGGCGGGCGAAACTTTAACCTTCGTGGACTCCGGCTTAGCAGGGATCGTGACGGGCTGCTTAGTGAACGGATTGATTCCAGGGCGTTCCGCACTTGCAGCCTTTTTGACTGCCTTGAACTTCACGATGCCCGGAATGGACGCCTCTCCCGAAGTCTTGAGCCCTTCGGTA
>Ga0315291_10011673_pt1 | contig 10699 bp, 5 predicted proteins | sample YL17G12_20_MG_FD_203070 | JGI IMG/M metagenome (GOLD analysis project Ga0315291, IMG submission 203070) | Sediment microbial communities from Yellowstone Lake, YNP, Wyoming, USA - YL17G12_20 | ecosystem: Environmental > Aquatic > Freshwater > Lake > Sediment | place: USA: Wyoming | collected... | reverse complement strand
GCCATAAAGCCGGAGAAGTTCGACGAGACGATGAAGAATATCAGGCGTGAGTTGTCCCTCGCGGAAGCGCCACGCCCAGTTGCCGGACGCCTTTCCAGGGTAATTCATCCGCGCCTCGCTCCCCAGACCCAGAACATCCTGCAGCGGGACGACTGCCGTGTGCGCCACGCTGGAAAAGGCAAGGCGTATCATGTCCCAGTGAATCTCCCGCCCGTCTGTGGCAAGGTAACGCCGGACAAAATCCCGCTCATCCTCCGTGGACGAATGACGATACCAGCCCAGTGTGGTGTCATTATCGTGCGTGCCTGTATAGACTGCGCAGTTCGGGATGAAATTGTGCGGGAGATATTTATTGTCCGGGTCGTCGCCGAAGGCGAACTGCAACACCTTCATTCCGGGGAAGCCAAAAGCGTCCCGCAGTTCCTCCACCGGCGGGGTGATGACGCCGAGGTCTTCCGCAATGATGGGCACATTGCCGATTTTCGCATGAAGTGTGCGGAAGAGGGCATCGCCCTGCGCCTTGACCCAGTGTCCGTTGATGGCGGTCTTTTCTGAGGCAAGCACCTCCCAGTAAGCCTCAAATCCCCTGAAGTGGTCGAGACGAATGATATCCAGCATCTCAAGATTGGCGCGAAAGCGCTCCACCCACCACTGAAATCCCTCATGCGCCATGACGTCCCACTTGTAAAGAGGGTTGCCCCAGAGCTGCCCCGTCTTGCTGAAATAATCGGGCGGGACGCCGGCAACAACGGTGGGAGCACGGTCATCATCGAGTTGGAAGAACTCAGGATGCGCCCAGACGTCGGCGCTGTCATAGGCGACAAAGATGGGGATATCGCCGATAATGCGGATGCCAAGGTCATTGGCGTACTGTTTGAGCGCCTTCCATTGCTTGAAGAAGAGATACTGGGCAAACTTCTGGGACTGGACGAGGTCGGAATATTTTTTTGCGGCGCGATGGAGGGCGGCGGGCTTGCGCCGGACAAGGTCTTTCTCCCAGACGTTCCAGACGGTCTGGTGAACTTCCTTCAGCGCCATGAAGAGGGCAAAGTCATCAAGCCAGGAGGCGCAGGCGCGGCAGAAATCTTCAAAATCCCCCCGCTGTCCCGCTGTCGCCTGGGACTTGAAGTTGCACCAGGCGCGGCGGAGGAGTTCCTTCCTGAACTGGATGACCGGACCAAAATCCACGCGGTCTTCGGGGAATCCGGGCGAATGCGCAAGGTCGCTCTCGGAGAGGAGTCCATCTTCCCTCAGGCGTTCAGGGCTGATGAGCAGAGGATTTCCGGCGAAGGCGGAAAAGCAGGCGTAAGGGGAGTCGCCGAAACCGGTAGGACCGAGCGGCATGAGCTGCCAGAGACCAAGTCCCGTCTCGGCGATTAAGTCCATAAACCGATACGCCTCGCGCCCCATATCGCCCATGCCGAATCGCCCGGGCAGCGATGTGGGATGCAGTAGAATACCGGCGGCTCGCGGAAATTTCACACCAATCCTATCCAATTGATGCTCCCTGTGATATTTTCCGTATCAGGACGCGCACGATTTGTTCTTTTTCCAGGGCGGCGCACGCCTGCTCATAGGTGAACTTTCCCGTGGCGATGAGGAGCGCCTTGGGCGCGATTTTCTTTTTCCACGTGGCGGCATTGACATGCGCCGAAACGGGGGCCTTCATCTGCTCCTCTGTCGGGGAATCCGTTTTGTAGATGGATTTTATGAGGCTCTTGAACGCCGCCTCCTCATCCACCTTCACAATATCCTTAATGATGCCTATGGTGCGATGGAAGAGTTTTGTGTTGGAGATGTTGAGGTCGACCATGCGGTTCTGGTAAACCTTTCCGGCGAGGATGTGAGCGCCTGTGGTGATGGCGTTAAGGATAAGTTTTGTGGAGTATTCGGCAAGCGATTCGTTTGAGATGAGAAGTCCTGTCGGGTCCAGACGGAGCCTCACCACGGCGTCAAAGCCGGGGAAGGTGTTATAAACGGGATTAATCAGGACGGCGCCGATTTTTGCATCCATTGCCTTGATTTTTTCAAGGAGGACTTCATGTGCGCCCAGGGTCTCCTCCTTGCCAAGCATGATGACGAGGTCTTCCGAGGTGAGGTGGGGCAGTTTTTCAATAATGAAGTAATCAAGGGAAATTTGATATTCCTTGCCTGCGGTGGAATAATCCTTCTGACTGTTCAGGAGTTCTTGCCAGCCACCGGGGAGATAGCCGTGGACGTCATCAAAGGCGTCGCCAAAGGTGGGAGGGCATTCCGAGGCGTCAATCGTTCCGATGATGCCGTAAGGGTCGCGACCGATGTAATAGATGTGGCGACCTGCCCTGAGGGCTGTGCCGCCAAGCTCAACAAGCCGGGCGATGTTATCGCGCTGGGCATAGGTGCTGATACGGGTCTCCTCATACTGGCGTATCATGGCAAAGATAAGGCTGTCGATATCCCAGGCGTCCGCTTTCAGGGGATAGGTGAGGTGGTTGGGCGAGAGGATTCTTGCTTTGACCATGGCGGCGGTGAAAAGGACTTCGAGGAGGAGTTTGGTGGCGCTGCCGCCCTTCATGCGTGTGGAACCCGTGATGGGTTCTGGTCCAATTATGGGATTCAGGAGGATGCAGCGCGGATGGTTTTTAATCTTCTCCACAACATCAAAGAAGCGCTTGTCCCAGTTTTCAATCTTGATTTTACGCGCCAGTTCCGGGGGGTTGAAGCCCATAAGGATGGAGAAAAAATTTTCCCGGTCGGAGGCGTAGTCGAGCTGTCCTGCGATATATGGGGCGGAGAATCCGCAGGTGACACCGATATAGAGGACCCTGTCCGCATCATCCGTTATTGCTGCGAGGTCCTTCTGTGCCGTAACGGGGTCATCCTCTGCGCCCTCCTTTGCCTTGATGAGGGCAAGGTCGCCGCCGGCGATGAGGTAATGGAAGCATGGTTCGAGACCAGTCTGTGCGGCGAGGCGGTTAAAGGTGCGGGCGGCAAACATGGCGAGGCGTCCGCTGGTCCCCGCGCCGGAAATAATGATTTTTCTTTTTCCCTTGTGGGAGAGGACGGCGGTGGTTTCATCCACGGCGCGCCTGAGGCGACCCAGCACCTCCGTATCGCACAGACCGTCATAAGTCTCCCATCCGTTAAATATCTGGGCGTCGGTCTGGCGAAGGATTTGCACAATGCCCTTAGGGGAGGCAAGGTCGATATCCATGGTCAGGGCGTTCGGGATTTCCGTTATGCTTATTGTCGGTGCGCTCATGTGGGATACTCCTTTCTAAGGGATGCACACTTAAGATTACACAAAAAAAGGTTGCCTTTATTGGAAGATTTGTCTATCCCCATTTACTTGTTAAGTTTATGGGAGAGATGTATTGGCTGTCAAACGATTTTCCAAATATCCCGGCTTCAGCGGAGATGCGATACGTTTTGAGGCGCAGGTGGAAACGGAGGCAATTGCGCCCCTCTGCCGCCTGATGGATATTTATGAGGGTGTGGCATTTGTCCGGACAAAGGACCCGCGGCAGGCAATCGTGGAATTCTGGGTCTCCCCATTTTATATAGAGGACTTCCGCGGGATTATCGGCGCCCTGAAGCGGGAGATTCCAATGGTGATTCAGCCTTCGTAGCCATGCTCCGTCGCCAAAGCTATGTAGCGTCGGTGACTTCGGCGAAGTAGGCTGCTGGAGGAGAGGAAGGAAGCCGTATGACCGCCCCCCAGGCATATCAACGTCATCTTCGGCAAGGCGAGACGGAGATGTCCGGCACTGTGCTTTTGCTGAACGTCCTCGCCTTCACATACCTGGGTTTTGTCATTTTTGCCTTCACCCCTTACACAAACAATCTGGATGAAATCAAGGTGTCGGCGCTATTTTTCTGCGGACCCGCCTTTCTTGCCCTTTATCTCATCTTTGCCGCCACCGGACATGTGAAATTATTCCCCGTCACGCCACTCATCCCCCTCATTTTTTTTGCCATAATCATGGTTCTCTCCACCTTGCTCGCGGGGAAGACTTATGAATGGATAGCGTGGATAGAGCAGATGCTGAACATTGCCCTCCTTGGGGGCTTTTTCATCTTTTTCGGACTTATGCGGAATAAAAGGGACGTCCGCCGCGCCTTTCTTATTTATACTATTTTCGGGCTTGGGACGACCATTTTCGGTCTGTTTCATTATTCCGGCGGATTTTTGCTCCTCCACAAGCTGTTTTTCTTAGGCAAGGAGGGCGGCGAGACGCCGATGTCGATACTCTTCAAAACCTTTATAAAATCCCAGGACGAGATGTTCAGCACAATCCTGAACCGCCAGTTTTACCCCGCCCTTCTTGTGATGCTTATGCCCCTTTCCACCGCATTTGCCATTATTGAGGATAAAAGCCACGCCTTGCGCTATACCGCCATTGCCTCCACCATCCTTATGGGTATCTGTCTTTACCTTGCTCACTCCAAGGCGAGTCTTGGCGCCATTGTGGTGATAGCCATTGTCTTTTTCATCCTGTATAAACGCTACGCCCATTTTAAAGAGATTCGCATCCCCCACCTTGGGATATGGATTGCGGGGTTTCTTCTCATCGCCCTTATCCTGGGATTTTTCACGGCGGACGTTGGACCTGAAAAGCTCAAGACAATTCACCGGAGCGTTGCCTCGCGTTCTATCATCTGGAAGGGCGCCTGGAAGATATTTCTTCATGGTCCCGGCGGGGACAAATGGTATGAGACGGACAACCCGCCCCTTAACTGGCGCTCCATCGTCATCGGAAGCGGTCCGGCATGCTTCCGCATCCTCTTCCCACGTTACCGCAACCCGGACTACAATCTCCATGATATCAGCCATGTCACACTCTCCTCCCACAACCGCTTTCTTGACCTGCTTGCGGAGAATGGCATTCTGGGCTTTATATGTTACGTGGGTTTTCTTGCTATCTTTTTCGGGACGGGGATAAAACGGCTTCTGCGCGTGAAGGATGGAGAACTGCGGGTATATATTATCGCCTTGATTTGCGGCGTTTTCGGCATTTACCTGACAAATATTTTTTCCCCGAACAGCCGGTGGGCGGCGGATGGGATGAATATCTGGGTTATGCTGGGGCTGGGATTCGGGCTATTTGGGGTGGCGTCGGAGGATATCAAGAGGTCGGATGCCGCTGGTGAGTCATCGAAGGGCAGGAAAACCACTATACCTCACAGTCCACCCCCGCTGCATCTGAGCACCCTCCTCATGGTTCTTGCAATCCTGATTCTCCCCGTTGTCTTCGTCAGCGCCCGCTATGGCGTCTATTATTACATCGCCGCAAAACTGCATAATACAGGTCTCCTGTATGCCGGCACAATGGGAGAGGGCTATGCTAAAAAAGCCCAGGATCTCACCGAACAGGCGCAAGCAGAGGGCGATAATTCCGAGGATACCGCCAAGAAAATAAAGGCGTATGAACAGGTGAGTGATGAGGCATACCGTCTTGCCATTGATAATTATAAAAAGTCGCTGGAATACAATCCGTCTTTCATCACCACCTATTACAAGCTGGCGCATGCTTACAATGCCATTGGGGACATGGGAAATGCCCTGGAGACCTATCATGACCTGCAGGTTTTCGCCCCGGATTATTCTCAGGTTCATTTCAATCTGGGGATTATCAATTCAGCCATGTCACAGAGAAAAAAGATTCTCGCCATGAGAGAGAACGGCTCATCACAACCCGGGGAGAATACACAGCGGGCAATGCTCCTGCGGGAGGCGGAAAGGCTTGATGAGGTTGCCCTTGAAGAGTTCAAAATCGCCGCTAAGATGTCCAACATGGACACTGAACAGGATATGTATGGGAGAAACCTCTTCCAGAAAGGGAAATATGTCGAGGCGCTGAAGATTTATCAGTTCCTGAACTCAAAGTCCCCTCAGAACTTTGAATATCTCCAGGCGCTCGCCAAACTCTCCGAGAAGCTGAATCATTACGAGGATGCCCTGAAATATTATACAAGACTCTTTCAGACCGACCCCACAAATGAAGATTACTCCAGCCATATTGAAATGCTTTACCACGCCCTGAACCGCCCTGAGGATTATGAGAAGTTCCTCCTCGAATTCGTCTCCGTCAATCCACTTGACCCCCAGCCGCGCGTGAAACTTGTTGAGCTCTATGAGAGAAAAAAGGAAACCGAGAGGCTCAAAAAACAACTCGCTATCCTGACAAAACTTCCCGAACTTGCCACGCGGCTCGAACACCAGCCCTACCTGCAGCAAAGTAAGCTCTTCAACCTCGCAACCATTTCCAGAAATCTGAAGGAACAAAAGACAGAGAAGTATTTCCTTCAGAAGTGCCTGCAGGTGGATGAGGCGTCCTCGTTTGGAAAGTCATGCGTCAGGCGGCTCAAGGGAATGTCGGAGATCCGCTGAAGTTCTAACGTAGGCGGAGCGGGGTGAAATCCCTTTTTTCGGAGACCCGCCGAAGTTCTAACGTAGGCGGACCGGAGACAAAAAACCATGCCGGAATCGTTCCTCGATGCGGTAAAGAAAAGAATCCTCGTTTGCGACGGCGCCATGGGCACCATGATTTACTCTCGCGGCGTCTATATCAATCAATGCTTTGAAAATATGAACCTCACCAGAGCGGATATGATTGAAAAGATTCACAGGGAGTATGTCCAGGCAGGGGCGGATATGATTGAGACAAATACCTTTGGCGCCAACCGGATGAAACTGTCGCTCCACGGACTGGGTGAGCAGGTGCGGGAGATAAATGTGGCGGGTGTGGAGATTGCACGTCGGGCGGCGGGTGGCGATGTCTTTGTCGCCGGGTCCATCGGTCCGCTGGGGAAACTCCTTGAACCCATGGGACCCGTCTCACGGGCGGAGGCGAACAATATCTATTATGAACAGGCGTCTGCCCTGATAGATGCCGGCGTGGACCTTATTCTCCTCGAAACCTTCAACGACCTTGCCACCATCAAAATCGCCATCGAAGGCGTCAGGCGCGCCTCCACAGATATCCCCGTCATTGCCCAGATGACACTCTCCGAGAACCTTGAAACCTTCACCGGCGAAAAACCCGACCAGGCGGCGGCGGAACTTTCCACCATGCCCATTCAGGCGGTGGGATTCAACTGCAGTGTGGGTCCGGCGGCAATGCTGGATGCCGTGAGGTCGGCAAGGGGGGCGACAAAGCTGCCCCTCACCGCCCAGCCCAATGCCGGCGCTCCCCAGAAGGTGGAGGGGCGCAGTATCTATCTGGCAACGCCGGAATACATGGCGGAATATGCCAAGCGTTTCATCCAGGCAGGTGTGAATATTGTCGGTTCCTGCTGCGGCTCGATGCCCGCCCACACACATGCCATCCGCGCCGCTGTGAGGGCGCTTGTCCCGGGGCGGCTGGCGGAACATATTCACATCCTCGAAAAGCCCGAAAAGGTTGGAGCGCGCCCGGAAATCCCGACTCCCTCCCATTTTGCCCGCAAAATAGGTGAGAAAAAGTTTGTTGTGAGCGTGGAGCTGGACCCGCCGTCAGGCACAGACCCCGACGCCGTCATTGATGAGGCGCGGAAATTGAGTGAGGCGGGTATTGACGCCGTTAACATTGCCGATGGTCCCCGCGCCACTGCCCGCATGAGTTCCCTCTCCCTCGCTCTCCTCATCCGCGAACGCGGCGGGATTGAGCCAATTGTCCATTACTGCTGTCGCGACCGCAACCTTCTGGGCATCCAATCCGACCTCATCGGGGCGCATGCCCTCGGGATTTTCAACGTCCTCCTCATCACGGGCGACCCGCCCAAGATGGGGGATTATCCCTTCGCCACGGCGGTGTTTGATGTTGATTCTATCGGGCTGGTCAAAATCGCAAGCAATCTTAACGTCGGACTGGACCTCGCCGGAAATTCCATAAAGGGACAGACGTCCTTTTTCATCGGCGTGGGGGCGAATCCGGGGGCGATGGACCTGGATGAGGAAGTGCGGCGCTTTGAAAAAAAAGTGGAGAGCGGCGCACAATTCGCATTCACCCAACCGGTGTATGATGCGTCCCTCCTTGAGAACTTCTTGAAGAGAATTGAGCCTTTCCGCATCCCTGTCCTTGTGGGGATTCTGCCGCTTTTAAGTTACAGGAATGCTGAATTTCTGCACAATGAGGTGCCGGGGATGCAGATTCCAGAGGCGATTCGTGAGCGGATGCGCCGCGCGGAGTCAAAGGATGCGTCGCGGGCGGAGGGAATCAGGATTGCGCGGGAATCGCTCTCCGAGGCGCGTCCAATGGTGGATGGTGTGTATATCATGCCTCCATTTGGTCGTGTGGAGTCCGCCCTGCAGGTTCTGGAGCCGTGAAGGGGCGCTTGACGTGCAGGTGTGTGGGTGACACTTCTCAATAAAACTCAGGAATCCTTGGATACAAAAGAGAAAAAGTTTCTGATTTTTCTTTTCCTTGGCGCTCTTTTAATCAGGGTGCTCTATCTCTTCGAGATGACTGACAGTCCCTATTTTGGCGCGCCATTCCTTGATGAACTTTATCACCTGACATGGGCGAGGGAGATTGCGGCGGGGGAGTGGATTCGCCATGACGCCTTTTTCCGCGCCCCGCTTTATTCCTACCTTCTCGGGATTTTCATCCGTATCTTCGGCGTGGATTATTTTCTCATTCGCCTCATCCAGCACATCTTCGGCGCGAGTGGGGTGATAGCGATATACTTTCTCGCCCGGCGCATATTTTCGGCGCGGGAGGCGCGCATTGCGGGCATTCTCGCCGCCTGCTGCGCCCCCTTCTTTTTCCTTGAGGGTGAGATGCTGGACATATTTCTCCAGTTTCTTTTATATCCGCTCATTCTGATTCAGGCATTGCGGTCGCTGAAGACGCCCTCGGTGAAAAACTGCCTGATTGCGGGATTTCTTATTGGGCTCTCAGCCATGGCGCGACCCAACATTCTTCTCTTTGTCCCCGTCATGTTCATCTTCTGGGGATATCTCTGGCGAAAAAAGCGCGATGCCCCGATTGACCTTGCCTTCCGGTGGGGCGTGACATTCATTGCGATGTTAATCATCATCCTTCCCGCAACCATTCATAACCACATCGCCGGTCGCACCTTTGTCCCCATTGCCTCGTATGGGGGCGTCAATTTTTATATAGGGAACAACCCGAAGGCGGATGGCTTCACAGCCCGCACGGCGCGCCGGATGTTTTTTTTCGGGCGATATGAGGACTCGGTGGAGGCGTTTGCGAGGGAGGAGGCATCCCTGCAGCTGGGGCGGACCGACCTCACGGCGGCGGAGGTGAGCAGATACTGGAGCGCCCGTGCAATGAGGTGGATTCTGGAAAATCCCCGGCAATGGGCGCTCTTGATGCTGAAAAAAACCGCCATCTTTTTCGGAAATTATGAAATAAAAAATAATAAAAATATTTATTTCGTGGCGCGATACTCCATGATTCTCCGGGTCTTCCTTGCCTTTCTGCCATTCGCACTCGTGGGTTCTTCGGGGTTGCTCGGACTCTTCTTCGCCATCAGGAAAAAACCATCGCCGGAAGTGTGGTTGCTGTTGCTGTTTTTTATCACATACACTGTGAGTGTGGTTCTTTTCTTTGTCACGGCGCGTTACAGGGCGCCTGTCCTGACACTTCTCATCCCCGCAGCGGCTTATTGCCTCACCACACTCTGGGATGCCTCGGGCGGGGGACGTCATGCCACCCTCTTCGGCGGGATGGTCGCCCTCCTCGTGCTTGTGAGCGTTTCAATCCCGGACTGGTTTCACGTGAGACCCGCCAATTTCTCCAGCGACCACTGGAGTGTGGGCAATTGTTATCAGGAGAAGGATAATCTGCCCCTGGCGGAAAAACATTACCGCACGGCGCTCACTCTTGACCCGGATTATGATGACGCTCTGAACAATCTTGGCGAGGTCTTATATAAAAAGGGGGATTACAGTTCCGCACTGGAGACGTTCAAGGACCTCCTCCGGCGCCACCCGGATTACATTGCGGGGTGGAATAATCTGGGTGTTTGTTATGAAGACCTTTCTATCTTCGGAAAGGCGGAAGAGGCATACCGCACGGCGCTGATATTGTATCCCGCACACATCAGGGCGCGATTGAACCTTGCGGAGGTCCTCCTGAAGCAGGGACGCCCCGACGAGGCGCACAGGGAATATGACACCGCTCTCAATACCGCCCCGCCAGCCTTGCGTCCTGCCATTCTCTCCGACAAACGCTTCAGCGCCTTTCCAAAACCATGAACATCCCCTTCCGCCGCAGGCTTGCCGAAGGCGGATTGATGACGACGCCGCATATTTTTTGAAAAGCATTGACGCCGGAACGCATCTCTGTGATGAATACCTGCCGTAAGTTTTCAATAACCGTATTGATTGGGATACGGCGGCATTATACTCTGCAGACAGGGAGACAGGCGGCGGGGAATGAAAATCAGGACTGCGGAATTTGTGAAAGGCGCCGTTGCACCGGAGCAGTTCCCGCGGGATGGTTTTCCGCAGGTGGCATTTGCCGGACGCTCCAATGTTGGCAAATCCAGCCTGATTAATTCCCTTGTGAACCGCAAAAATCTTGCCCGCACAAGCCGCACACCCGGACGCACACAGGAAATCAATTTCTTCCTTATCAATGGGAACTTTTTCTTTGTTGACCTCCCCGGCTTTGGATATGCGAAGGTTCCCTTGAGGGTCAAAAAGACATGGGACGCGATGATAACGCGCTGTCTCGTGGAAAATCCCGCCTTGAAGATGGTTGTCTTCATC
>Ga0315291_10011672_pt1 | contig 10699 bp, 13 predicted proteins | sample YL17G12_20_MG_FD_203070 | JGI IMG/M metagenome (GOLD analysis project Ga0315291, IMG submission 203070) | Sediment microbial communities from Yellowstone Lake, YNP, Wyoming, USA - YL17G12_20 | ecosystem: Environmental > Aquatic > Freshwater > Lake > Sediment | place: USA: Wyoming | collected... | reverse complement strand
CAGGAGCCAATTTGGCGCCACAGGAAGAAACCGTAGGCCGGCGCGAGCTTTTGGAGGAAAGACTTCTTTCCTTGGGTTTTCGATATCAACCTGAAATTTTGTCGGTGAAAGGCACCTCCGGCTTAATTACGACCCCACTGACCTCAAGGATTTTGGAAGAATACGCCTCTTATTTAAAAAAACACAAAAAATTTAATCCCTCGGAATTTGCAAGAATTCTCCCCAAAGAACTTTTTGAGGGATTTGCGGTGATGGTTTTAACTCAGGATTTTGAATTGAAAAACCCCGATGAGGCCCCGGCCGAAATCGGCATTGTTCAGCACGAGCTTAAAATCCTGTCAATTAAGGAAAAGATGGCCGAGGTTTCCTTAGAAATGAAAGAGAGTGAGGAAAATGGCGATAAGGAAAAACTCCAAAGGTTGGGCGAGGATTTTAATCAATTAAAGGAAAAACTCCATAGCCTTGAAGAAACGAAAGGTGGGGGTATAATTCTAGAGGAGGATTTTTAAAAAAACTTAAGATGATTCGAAAACAGGTCGCCGATATTATTAAAAAAGGAAGAGATCAGGGGTTTTTAACTCAGGATGATATTTTGGAGATTTTTCCGGATGCCGAAAACCGGATCGCCGAACTCGATGACCTTTATGATCGGCTTTTAGCCGAGGCAATTGACGTTTTTGAATCCGTGATGCCGGAAGAAACCGAAACCGGCGAAAAAGCCAAAGAAAAATTGGACCGCGAGATCGAGATTCTCTCGCGCCTCGATGAATCGGAAAGTACGGACCCCGTCAGGCAATACTTGAGGGAAATCGGCCGGGTTTCGCTTTTGGACGCCGAGGAAGAAATAGAACTGGCCAAAAGGTACGAGAAGAATGAAAAAAGAGCCAAGGATAAACTGACCGAATCGAATTTAAGGCTGGTGGTTTCCATTGGCAAAAAATACATCGGCCGCGGGCTTTCGCTCCTTGATCTGATTCAGGAGGGAAACCAGGGCCTAATTAGAGCGGTCGAAAAATATGACTGGAGAAAAGGCTATAAGTTTTCAACTTACGCCACCTGGTGGATCAGACAAGCAATCACCCGGGCGATTGCCGATCAAGCCAGAACCATCAGAATTCCGGTTCATATGGTCGAAACCATTAATAAACTCTACAGAACCTCAAGAAGGTTGATGCAGGAATTGGGCAGGGAGCCCACCCCCGAAGAAATCGGCGAACAGCTGGAACTAAGCCCCGATCGAGTCAGGGAAATCTTTAAGATTGCCCAGGAGACAACTTCTCTGGAAGCCCCTGTGGGCGAGGATAAGGAAAGTTTCCTAGGCGATTTTATTCCCGATGAAAGTCAGCCCTCTCCGGTTGATGCCGCCAGCAAGCAACTTTTAAAAGATCACCTTTACGAAGTCTTATCAACTCTTTCCGACAGGGAAGCCAAGGTTTTGAAATTAAGATTTGGTCTTGACGGCACAAAACAGATGACCCTCGAGGAAGTCGGCCGGGTTTTTGGCGTTACCCGGGAGCGTATCCGCCAAATAGAAGCCAAGGCCTTAAGAAAACTCAAACACCCCTCAAGAAGAAAGAAATTACAAGATTATTTGGATTAAGCGGGTTAAGGCTAGAGAAGTAATTCCTCCTAAGATGTCCATAAAGAGATCGTTTGTAGTATCTTTCTTTTGGGGTTTATCTCTTTTCCTTCTTGAAATATACTTCCAAAAAATCCATTCATATATTTCCCACAAAATTCCAACAATAACTACGCCAGAAAGACTAAGAAGCCAGTTTTTTACCAGGCTGTTGATAAAAATATACATTAAATATCCTCCTGCGAAGTGAAATATTCCATAAAACTTATTGGAGTAAATTTTAAAAACATAGCCGCAGACATAGGAAAGAAGGTAGAGGGAAAAAAGAGCCGCCAACGAAAAAATGGTAATATTCACTCTTTTATCTTAAATTATATTTTGTTAAAATCCTATCTATTGTATGGAAAAATGTGATTGTCCGCTTTGTAAAATTGAATCAAGAGTCTTAAGAAAACCTAAACATCTACCAAGAAGAAAAGAGTTGCAGGATTGTTTGGATTGAGTAAAATGGAAAAGGGTTCAGAAGTAATTAAAATGGAGGAAATACAATATGGCGTTGCCAATGAAGGAGATCTTCTTTCTTTGACAACTTTTTTGGAAGAACCAGTAATTGATAATGCATTTATTAAACCTCTTTCGCAAAGACCGACATCTATTAAAGAAAGGGTCAATAAAAAATTTAAAGAAGGTTGTTGGATATTGGCTAGACATGAGGGAAAAATCATTGGTTGTTTAGCCTTGATCCCAAGTAAAAATGAAGAGGTAGAAATTTCGACTTTTGCTGTTTCCCTAATGGTGCGAGGTAGGGGGATAGGCAGTAAATTAATTAGTCAAGCAGAAAAAGAAACACCGAAAAGATTCAAAGATTGTAAGACTCTGGTTTTAGATTCTTGGGAAGGGAACCCTGCAATTAGTAAATTAATGCAAAAACACGGTTTTGAATTCAGAACTTCCTTTCCTGATCCGGATAAAAGACCTGCAGGAATAAGCACTGTGGTCTATGATAAACCAGTCCGATAAATGTTGCCAACGGTATTTATCCGACTAATCACTATCTTCTGGATTTAAGATAAACCTGATATAATTGAGCCTGTTCATTGATATATTCCGCGGTAGCTCAGCCGGTAGAGCGCCTCTCTGTTAAAGAGGATGTCACAGGTCCGAATCCTGTCCGCGGAGCCAGATGTGACTTAATATAACCTTCAGGTCTAAGGCGTGCCAAGTTGGCATGCCTGGGAGTACATAATCACTTCGAATTCTAGTGCCAAGGTGTAACATGTAACAGCGGGTGTTACAATTATGTTACATATTGATTTTTGGTACATGTATCATGTATACTCCAATGGTACATGTGTGGTACATGTACTAACTAAGCAGAAATGGAACCACTTAAACTAGAAAAAGCGGATTTCAATAAAATTGATAAGTCCGGAGTATTAAATAAGGCAACGAAGGATGAGAGCTTTGACGTCACTGTCTATGTAAAAGAGGTCAATGAGCCTAGATACTTATATTGGGATGAGGTAAAGTATAGACCAACACCCAAGAATCTTAACTCCATAGAATATTGGTTTCTGGTCAAACAGCTTCGAAAACTATTATCTACCCCAACCCAAATAAGGGCTGAAAATGGAAGTTTTTTTAAATGGATTAGATTAACTTATACAGACGAGTATCTTCATGAAATTGACATGCACACAGGAGGTCAAATTTTTACAACATATGAAAATCTATCACAAGCCATCAAACAGAAATTTTTAAGTAGGGGGGTGATTGAGGAAGCGATAGCTTCAAGTCAGCTGGAAGGGGCACATACTACCCGTGCGGCGGCAAAAAGAATGATATTGGAAAAACGCAAACCGAGAAACGAATCTGAGAGGATGATAATGAATAACTATATCACAATGTCTTCCCTGGAAGAAGATTTCAAAAATAGGGAATTATCTGAAAAGACATTATTTGATTTACATGCGATGATAACCAAAGACACTTTGACAAAGGATAAGCAATATAGATACAGAAAAGACGAGGATGATATCGTTGTGAGAAATGACAGATACGTGGCGTTTATCCCTCCAAAACACCCATTTGTGGAGCAGGAGATCAAAAGATTGTTTGAATATGCAAATGATAAAGAGTCTAAGGAATTTGTTCATCCAGTGATAAAAGCTATATTTTTGCATTTCTGGATCGGCTACCTACATCCGTTTGTGGATGGTAATGGTCGACTTGCTAGGGCGCTGTTCTATTGGTACTTGCTACGCAAAGGATATTGGACTTTTATGTATTTACCTATATCTTCTATTATCAAGAGGTCCCCAGTTCAATATTCAATGGCCTACACCTATGCCGAACAAGACGATTTCGACCTGACCTATTTTTACGATTATCACATTAGAAAAATCCTCCAGTCAATTGAAGAATTTGATGGCTATGTAAGTAGGATTACGTCAGAAAATAAAAAGATAGACATGGTTTTAAAAGAGAGCATTGTTTTAAATGAGAGACAAAAACAGCTTTTATACTATCTAATTTCAGAGGGGGACAACGCAGACGTCACTATTGGTAGCCATCAAACACTTAACAATATTTCGAGACAAACTGCGTATAGAGATTTAAAATATCTCAAATCCCAAGGGTTGCTTATTACCAAAAATGTTGGCAAGTTCACTCATTATTTTCCATCGGATATATTGAACAAGCTTTTTGCTACCTATCAACCCAATAGAACTTCACCTGAAACTAAATAAAGGGTTGAAATTGTTTGATAATAAAGTTTATGGGGATGGGCTAGTATCCCAATACTCTTCACTTCCTTCATTTTCTCTCTGATTTGAGCTATCCTTCGACAAACTCAGGACAAGCAAGCCTAAAGTTTGAAAAAGCCTCGTAAATCCGTTCGACAAGCTCAGGACAAGTATGTGACAATTGTATGGTTACTAAATTCTGATTTAGCCAAGCTCTGCTTATTGCAAAGCGACAAGGTTCTTGAGCAAAGCGAAAGGTTCTTATAGTAGTGTTACGATTCTCGAGCAAAAAAGCCTCAAATAAGATATAATCCCGTCAAATGCCTGACCATGAAGGATGTATTAACGTTAATTTAAGCGACACCCACAGCAATATTTGCAGCGAAGTTGCCAAAAGGGCTGTTGAAGATTGGAGGGGGAAAGGAATCGATGAACCTCAAATTCAAAGTGTCCTGAACCATATTTGGCCTGGAATTTGGCCATCATTCGCAACTCCTGAAGAGATTGATTCAATAAGAGAGGGGGCGGCCAAGAAACTCGGAGTCGACAAATCAAAAGTTAAAATTGACGGTATTAGACAGGACGGTCTTGTAAATTTATTCGTTGATTGGTAAAAGTTCCTTACATAGTCCACCGAGTTAAACTCGGTACTAGGCAAGTTTGACTTGCCACTAGAGCGAGCTTTTAGCCTCAAATTATTGTGTCATTTCTCACCTTGTGTTAAATTAAATTGTGAGACAGAAAGGTTTTGTATTAATCCCAATAGTAATTATTATTCTTTTACTTGTGGCGGTCGGTGTGGTAGGTGGCGTTAACATTTTATCCAACCTTAAAGCCCCTGCGGAAAAACCGGTGGCAACCATGGGCCAAAAAGTTCCGGATTCCCAGGTTGTTTTGGTGGTAAAAACCTTTTGTGACAATTTTTTTAAAGGTCCACCGGCGATAAATGAACAGGGGGTGGCGATTGCCTTTGACTTTCTTTCTCAAAAAGCCAGACAATCGATTTCGATGGTTGGCCCCAGCCTGTCGGCAACCCTGGTTACTTTTGCCGGCATTCGGGATGTTCCTGGTCAGGTTCCTGATCAGGGTTACACTGTCGACAAGGTTGATGAAGAAGCGCAAAAGGCAACCATTAAAACGACTTGGAAATATTCCAGCGGGCCGATTGTAAAAATCTTTGATTTGACAAAGGAAAACGGGAGCTGGAAAATAGACTCCCTACATTAAAATTACGATTCTCAAGCTAGGTTCCGATACTGTGGATTCGACAAGCTCACTATTATAATCCCCATTCGTTTAACTCAGGATTATAATTTGTAGGCAAGCCAGATGGGCTAAACTAGGTGATTGACTTTTACTATTTTGTTAATTTATAATTTGCTCTATATGGGCGAAGGGATATTAGACAGAATATTTGGAATTAAAAGAAGGGAAAGAAACTCAACTGCAGCGGTTCAGAATGAGGCCGTCAGAAGACCAATAATTGGTGGTGGTGGTTTAGACCCGGTAAGACAGGCGAAATTAGATAGTGAGTTGGGTGAGGGCGAGCTAACTCCCGAAGTAAAAGCAGCTAAAGATGAGTTGGCTGCAGGCACCATTAATATTGAGCAGTTTGATAAGAAAGCGGGTCGTAAATAAGACTCGCTTCTTGGTTTGCAAACAGTATTTCTTCTAAAATAATCCCATTTAGTAAGCTAGATACTGAATCTTCTGGATCCATTCGTCTCAAAATACTAGACTATTCGTATCATTTGTGATACGATAATGGTGTTATGAATGATACGATATTTAATTCCCGTCAGGAACAGGCTCTAAGACTTCTTAAGGAAAAAGGGAGTCTTTCGCGATCAGATATGAGCGGGCAGATCGTTTCTAAAAAAGGAAATTCAAGAATAACCTTAATCCGCGACCTAAACGAATTGGTCAAGGAAGGTTATGTTGTGGTGCAAGGAAAGGGTAGGGCAACTAATTATGGCTTAGTAAGCAAAAATCCACTTCTTGAATACGTAAATTTAGATAATTATTTTAAAGTAGATCAAGAAAAAAGAAACGCGAAAATAAGTTTTAACAACGAAGTTTGTAAACATCTTTCAAATTTGTATTCTAAACAAGAAATTGAATTGTGGGAGAAAGGAAAGAACAAGTTCAGAGAAGCGAGGGAGAAGTTAGACCCCTCGATTTACAAAAGAGAGTTGGAAAGATTTGTAATAGAGCTTTCCTGGAAATCCTCGCAGATAGAAGGTAACACTTACAGTCTAATTGAAACAGAGACGTTAATTAAGCAAAATATTAGGGCTCAGGGACACCCCGAAGATGAGGCAAGAATGATTTTAAATCACAAAGACGCATTTAATTCGATTCTCAAAAATAGAAATAGTTTTAAGAGACTGGATTTTTCCGACGTTGTTCAATTACACAATATCCTTACAAAAGGTCTTGTTGCGTCAGGAATTAGGTCTCAAAAAGTCATGATAACTGGGACAAGCTACGAACCGCCCTCAGACAAACACGAATTAGAAAATGCTTTGAGAAATCTTATCAAACATATAAATTCTGTTGAATATCCTCCCGAAAAAGCACTGATACTTGCGGCAATGATTGCATATATTCAACCCTTTGCTGACGGGAACAAGCGTACAGCGAGAATGCTGTCAAACGCCGTGCTTATCGCTGGTAATTATCCACCCCTTTCATATAGAAACATTGATGTAAACGAATATAGAAGCGCAATGATTGTTTTTTATGAAACCAACAACCTTTTTAATTTCAAGCGTATTTTCATGGATCAACTTGAATTTGCGGCGAATAACTATTTCCAGCAATAGTTCTAAAACCGTCCCTGTAAGCGAGCTAAGCCCTTTTTCCTCCGAGAATACGATTCAGCATCAACGTAAATTCAAATAAGATTATAAGCGGTAAGGTAAGAAGGATGTCAGCCAGAATTGAGTCGGGAGGAAGTAAAAGGGCAAAAATAAAAGAACCCAGATAAACCCACTTACGGTTTTTGTTTAAATCTTGATGATGAATAATTCCCAGGCGCATCAAGAGTAATAGAACGATTGGGAATTGGAAGCCGACGCCCATTAATGCTGAGGTTAGAAGGACTGTGGATAAAAGACGGCTAATGTCGAGCATATTACCGATGCCCAAAGAAACCGACCTTGCAAGAAATATATCAATTTGCCACTTCATGATGAGGGCCCCAAAAGTAAATCCGATTAAAAAAAGAATGATGGAAAAAGGCAGAAACCTGACCACTATTTTATATTCTTTTTCCCTTAAGGCCGGTTTTAAAAAAGACAAAACTTGAGCAATAAAAACAGGAAAGACCATTATCAGACCGGTTGCTACGCCGCAGCTAATGGAAAGATTAATAAATTGAAAAGGCGAAGTAAAAACAATATTAATTCCCTTAAGTGAAAGAAGATCGATTAAGAATTTAATTATTTTTTCATAGAAGATAAAGCCCACAAACATTGTAGCGATAAAGAAATAAAGAGTAAAAAGAAATCTTTTTCTTACCTCTTTGAGGAAAGGAGAATACCTGCTTTTTATTTTAGCCAATTCGGAAGATGCAAGAGGTTTGATATTTTCCACAGCAAGACCATTTTAGCAGATTTTATTCCTTCTTCTCTTCGTCTGTGTCTTTTGAAGCTTTCTTAAATTCTTTGACGGCGTCCGCAAGACCTTTAAAAAATTCCGGTATTTTCTTGCCTCCGAAAAGCAGAAGGACTATAGCGGCGATGATTATGAGCTCCGTGGTTCCAATTGAGCGAAACATGTTTATTTCGACACCTCCTTTTTGTCAGAGTCGCCATCTTCAACCGCTTCGGTAAAATTCTTTTTTATTTTTTTCATTTCCTTCAAGGTTGCTCCGCCGGCTCGGGCGAGACCTGTAACCAGCTTAGCGCCAAAAAGCACGATGACAATGAGGGCAATAACAGCAATTTCTGTAGGACTGAGGTTTTTAAGAAAGCTAAGCATCTTAATTCAGTTTGACTATATAACCTAAAATACAAAAAGGCAAGAGCTAAAATTCGCTTAGGCTTTATCCATCATCGCTTCCAGCCAATAAGATCCATTCCAATATTCTAATTTGTTTGCTTGAATGTTAAACCCAAATGTTCCCGTCTTTGCCTTTTTTGGTCTATCGCGAGTTTTCCATGAAGCAATGGTTGGCAGACCAAGCATTATGGATAGGCCTTCACCAATATCTACAAGAAGTTGCTGACCATTAGGCATCTTTCTTCAAATTTTAATCCTTTTCATCGGCAACTTCAACCAGCGGGACCCCATCCAATATTCCAAGCTGTTTGTTTGGAGGTTAAACCCAAATGTTCCCTTCTTTGCTTTTTTGGGCCGGCCGGGAGTATTCCAGGAAGGAATTTGCGGTTGGGCGTAGGTTACTGGCAAACCCTGGCCAGCTGCAACCCCGTGATTAATAATTGCGATGTTTTTATAAAGTATGGGTTTAATCGGTACTACCAATTTTGGAGTTGGAGTAGTAACTGCAGCGGAGGGGGATGGGGATGCTGATGGACTTTGACTTGGACCTGACGCTGCAACAGCCTGTGATGGCGATGGTGACGGTGATGGCGTCGGACTTGGGGACGCACTGGGAGATGCCGAAACAGACTCCCCAACTGCTGGTGCAGAAGCACTAGGCGAAGCACTTTCGGAGGCGCTTGGACTGGGAGTTGCTGAGGGTGAAGCACTTTCGCTTGCACTTGGTGAAGGAGAAGCGGAAGGGGAGGCAGATTCGGAAATAGATGGCGAGGCACTTACACTTGCCGAAGGGCTGGGAGAAGCCGACGGTGAAGCCGAAAGAGATGCAGATGGTGAAGCCGAAAGAGATGCAGATGGTGAAGGTGAAGCCGAAGGAGACGCACTTAGTGAAATAGACGGAGAAGCAGATTTACTTACGCTGGGGGATGCGGACGGGCTAGGAGACGCCGATGGGGAAGCCGAAGGTGAAGCCGAAAGAGATGCAGATGGAGATGGGCTGGCACTTTCGGAAATGCTCGGACTTGCTGAAGGTGAAGGAGATGCGCTTGGTGATGCACTTATTGAGACACTGGGTGAAATTGAAGGCGATGCAGATTCGGAAACAGATGGAGAAGCGGATTTTGAAACAGACGGTGAGACAGATGGAGAAACAGACGGGGAGGCACTTTCCGATGAAACTATAGATGGTGATGCTGATACGGATACCGAAGGAGAAGCGGAGATAGATGCCGATTCTGAAATAGATGGAGAAGCTGAAATAGATGCAGACTCTGAAATAGAAGGCGATGCGCTTATAGACGCAGACTCTGAAATAGATGGAGATGCGGATATTGAAACCGATGGAGAAACCGAAGGTGATGCTGATACAGAAGCAGATTCAGAAACGGACGGAGAAAGTGAGGGCGAGGCGCTTTCTGACGAAACTATAGATGGGGAGGCAGATACAGAGACCGAAGGTGAGGCGGAGATAGAGGCGGATTCAGATACAGATGGTGAGGCAGAAATAGAAGCAGATTCTGAAACTGAAGGGCTTACAGAGGGGGATGCACTAGGAGATGGCGAGGCCGATTCAGATACCGAGGGAGACGCAGATATGGAGACAGAAGGAGAGGCGGAAATAGATACGCTAGGTGATATTGATGGTGAAGCAGATACCGAGACACTGGGGGAAACTGATGGTGATGCGGATTCTGAGACGGATGGAGAGGCGGATATTGATACAGAAGGTGATACTGACGGTGATGCTGATATTGAAACAGATGGTGAGACGCTTGGAGATGCAGACTCAGAAACAGAAGGTGACGCACTGACGCTAATAGATGGAGAAGCTGATGGACTAGGCGAAGCAGAAGGTGAGGCAGATATTGATATAGAGGGCGAAATCGAAGGAGAAGCAGATATGGAAATACTAGGTGAAGCTGAAGGAGAAGCTGATGGGGATGCCGATATAGAAACTGAAGGTGATATTGAAGGAGATGCTGATTCAGATACAGACGGAGACGCAGAAGGAGAGGGAGAAGCGGAAGGTGATGCTGATATTGAGACAGAGGGAGAAAGAGATGGAGAAGCGGATACAGAGACCGAAGGAGATATAGATGGAGAAGCTGACATTGATGCCGATTCAGATATAGATGGACTAGCAGAGATAGAAACAGATTCCGAAACAGAAGGAGATAATGAAACCGATGCGGATTCTGAAACAGACGGAGATGCACTTTGAGAAACAGAAGCCGATTCAGATATTGAAGGCGAAGCCGATATAGAAACCGAAGGGGAAATTGATGGAGAAGCTGATATAGATATCGAAGGTGAGATTGAAGGTGATGCAGATATTGAGGCAGATTCAGATATAGAGGGAGACGCGGAA
>Ga0315291_10011670_pt1 | contig 10701 bp, 11 predicted proteins | sample YL17G12_20_MG_FD_203070 | JGI IMG/M metagenome (GOLD analysis project Ga0315291, IMG submission 203070) | Sediment microbial communities from Yellowstone Lake, YNP, Wyoming, USA - YL17G12_20 | ecosystem: Environmental > Aquatic > Freshwater > Lake > Sediment | place: USA: Wyoming | collected... | reverse complement strand
CTCATTGCCAGATAAAAAACCCCGATTGCCGCAATTCCAAAAAAACAGATGTGCGTCTGAGAAAAAACGGCGATGCGGATATATGAAGCATCCCCTTGAGCAAAAGATGATAAAGCGGAGGATAGACATCAAGCCGGATGAGGGAAAACATCTCAGGGAAAGGGCGCATCGCCATGGAAATGCCTAAGGCTTCATCAAGCCACAGGCTCATCCCCGAAAGACGCACCATCCGTAAAATAAATGCAACAAAAAGGATAAGAGCGACAGTTACGATTTCCCTTTTCGAAATAGACGATGAATAATGAGCAAGGGACAATGAAAAAACCTTAATCCTCAGAGTCAGAACATTTAAAACCACAACAGAGCCTACATCACCGGACCGAAGACAATGCTCAGGAAGGTGCGGACGACGCTCTGTTCCTCGGCTTCCTCGAATTGCGCCTTAATCTGGTTGACAGCCGTATTTGCGTTTTTATAAAGTGAAGGGTCATTCACCAGTTTGCCCAGCGTCCCCTCACCATCATTAACCTTTTTCGAAATCTGACTGATACTATCCAAAGTGCTCTGGAGTTTCGGGCTGACATCGCCAAGGGATGTGATAAACTTGTTTATGGATTCCTTATTGCCCGTGACGATGGTATTGATACTCTCAGCCGCCTTTCCGACATCGGTGAAGGCCTGTTCAGCCCTGGTGACAAGTTCATCCGAATAGACAAGGCGGGAGAGTGTCCCTTTCCCCGTGCGGACATCCAGGGTGAGTGAGGAAACGCCATCGGCGGCGGATGTCAATTGTCTGTAAAGGGAATCATCCGTGAAAAGCCTCCCGACGGTTCCCTCGCCCCTCTTGACCTTCTTAACTATCTCAGTGAGTGTGGGGGCAATTTCGGCAAAGGAATCGGTTGTCTTTTTAATATTCTCACGGTTCTCATCAATAAGGGAGGTAATCTCCTCGGTCAGTTTCTGCTGATTTCTGTTAAAATTGGAGGCGAGGTCTTTAATCTCATGTCCCACATCGCCAATGACCTGAAGCGCGGTGGTAACATCCGTGGTTTCCACCGTCTGGATAATTTCGCCATACTGGAGGTCAGGTGTGGCGGGGTTGCCGAAATCCACACTGATATAATATTGACCTAAGAGACTCTGGAGACGGATGGATGCCACGGAATCCTTTTTCAGATGATAAGGCGAGCGGATAAACAGTTTTGCCTCCACAAGCGCCTCACGGGCATCGAAATCAAGCCCTGTTACCTCGCCAATATCGATTCCACCCAACATGACCGGCGCACCTGTTTCAAGTCCCCTGACATCCTTGAACTTCGCCAGGAGGTCAACCCCCACAGGACGCCCGAAAAGGTTTTTCTCCACCCTGAGGGATAGCCCCAGAAGGAGCAGACATCCCACCACAATAAATATTCCAACCCGAATTGTTAGACTGCTCTTGGTATCCATACATTTCCTCCACTCTTCAAGCCGTCATAGAATCATAATGGCGGCTGCATGATATTCCCTGCGAATAAAATTCTGAACAATCTGATTCCTGGAATTCTTGAACTCCTCCGGCGGCAATGACTCAATAATGCACCCTTCATGAAGCATATTAACAGTATCCGCCAGTTTAAAAACGCTGGTCAGGTCGTGTGTAACCATGACGGATGTGACTTTCAACTCACGTGAGAGCCTTAAGATAAGGTCATCTATATTCTCCGCCATGGGCGGGTCAAGCCCGGCTGTTGGTTCGTCATAGAGAATCAGGTCAGGGTGAAGTGTAAGCGCCCTTGCGATGCTCACCCGCTTACGCATCCCCACTGAAAGATTCCCCGGCATCTCACCATCCTTTCCCTCGAGACGCACGAGGGCAAGCTTTTCCCGGACAATTTCAGGAATCTTGTCCCGCGTCGCCAGCCTGTGCTCCACCAGACCCAACGCCACATTATCACCCACCGTAAGCGAGCTGAGGAGTCCGCCGGATTGGAATATCACTGCAATCCTCTGACGAAGCGGGAAAAGCGCCGTCTCGGGCAGAGGGGCGATATCACGACCGTCCACGATAATCTTGCCTGAATCCGGTCGGAGCAATCCCGTGAGATGTTTAAGGAGGACGCTCTTACCGCTACCGCTTCCACCCACAATAACCGTAATCTTTCCCTCTGGGATGGTGAGGTTCAAGCCCTTGAGAATGTGATTACCCCCGAAACTTTTATAGATATTTTGGACATCAATCCTCATTTCATTCTGCCATAGAGTAACGACTTCTCAGCCTAAGAAGCGTGTAATAAAGTAATCCGCAACTAAAAAGAGCGAAAGTGAAATCACAACAGAGCGCATGGTAGAGCGACCAACGCCCTCCGCCCCGTTTTGCGTTGTCAGTCCGGAGTAACAGCTCACAATGGAAAGGATGGCGCCAAATACAAGCGTCTTCCACAGGCAGAGAGTAATATCCCTTGTCTTCAGGGCGTCAAAAAGCCTCTTGTAATAAACCCTCTGGGAAACGTGCAAATAGTTGACCGAAACGAGCGCCCCGCCCCAGATGCCCACCGCGATTGAATAAATCGTGAGGAGCGGCTGCATGGTCACGGCGGCGACAAAGCGGGGCATGGCAAGAAATCTAACAGGTCGGATGCCGAGGGAACGCAAGGCATCAATCTCCTCTGAAACACTCATGGCGCCAATCTCCGCCGCCCATGATGCGCCCACACGCGCCGCCACAATGAAGGCTGTAAATACCGGTCCCATCTCACGCACAAGGGAAAGACCAACAATCGCGCCTATCTGTTGCTGGAGCCCAAGGTTCTTTAATTCCACTCCTGTCTGGAGTGATGTAATCATACCCGTGAACATACCTATCATGGAGGCAAGGGGAAGTGTATTCCATCCCACTTCCAGCATTTGACGAAGAACCCTTCTGGCGCTGGAGAGGACAAACTTCACCTCTATGAGGCACTGTAGCAGAAGGAGGAGCATGCCTCCGGCAGTGTCAAAGATGTCCGTGAATATTGCCTCAATGCGTTTTAAAACTGTAATCATCCATTCTCAACTCCAGAAGGTCGGGCATCGAATGATGGTATCCGCCCTCTCCGGTCCAACAGAAATGATGACAATCCGCACATCAAGCAATTCCTCAATCCGTTCGAGATATGCCCTTGCGCCTGAGGGAATCTCCTCATAAGTTTGAATCCCGGACGTCTTCTCGCCCCAGCCCGGCAGTGTCTCATAAATCGGTTCCACATCGGAGGAATCCTCGAGTCCTGACGGGAAAAGACCGACCATTTTTCCCTTGTATTTGTATGCGGTGCATATTTTCAATGTCTCAAAGGAATCAAGGACGTCTAACTTGGTAATTGCAAGGTCTCTTGCGCCTGAGATTTGAAGCGAGCGCCTCATGACAACGGTATCGAACCACCCACAGCGACGTGGGCGTCCAGTGGTGGCTCCATACTCATCCCCTATCTTCCTCAATTGTTCTCCGGCATCATCTACAAGCTCCGTTGGAAAAGGTCCACTGCCCACGCGCGTCGTATATGCCTTTGCAATGCCCAAAACACCCGAGATGAACTGGGGACCGACACCCAGACCGGTGCAGACGCCGCCCGGCGAAGGATTCGATGAGGTCACATAGGGATATGTCCCAAAATCGATATCGAGCATCATCCCCTGGGCGCCCTCGGCAAGTATTCGCCTTCCCTCCTCAAGATATTGATTAACCAGTGTGACGCCGTCCACAATCATCTCCCGCAGCTGGTCGCTCAAGGGGAAGATTCGGTCAATCATGTCATCCGCCCCGGGACACGGCTCACCGAACACCTTTTCAAAGATGGGGGTGTAAAAATCCATGGCGGTGTGAACTTTTTGTGCAAAACGCTCCTTATCCAGCATATCCAGCGCCCGGACGCCCTGGCGGATAATCTTGTCCCCATAGGCGTATCCAATTCCTCGCCCCGTCGTTCCTATCTTTCCCTTTCCCCGCAGACGCTCCATCGTCTTGTCCATCAGGCGATGATACGGGAGAATCAGATGGGCGTTCTGTGAGATAAAAAGCCTTCCATGCACAGAAATGCCGTCATCCTCCAATGCCTTTATCTCCTCAACCAGGACTTCCGGGTCAATCACCACACCGTTTCCTATCAGGCAATTCACATCCTCATGAAGGATGCCTGAAGGGATGAGGTGAAGGACATATTTCTTCCCGCCGATGACAACGGTGTGTCCCGCATTATTGCCTCCCTGGTATCGCGCCACGAGGTCGGCGCTGCCGGCAAGGACATCCACCACCTTGCCCTTTCCCTCATCACCCCACTGACAACCGGTGAGAACAAGTAAAGGCAATTTCTAATCTCCATTTATAAATTCATATCTACACAAAAATACATAACTATGGACAAACCGAGGCAACATGCAATAAAAAAAGGGGGGCAATGAATTCTTACTTGAACAACAGAACAGGGTGAACCAGTTCATTGCCGAAGAGGTATTTTCGCCATTGACGGAACTTTAAACTTTACTATATTATATTTTTTAATATAAATGATATTTCAAGAATATCACAATTTAGCGCTTGACAAATATGTTATATATTGTAGGCTTTTGATTTTAATGAGCGGCCAGCCACTAATCAACATTTTTACATTAATTAGGAGTTAATAAAATGCCACAATTAAAAATTGATTCAACCGATGATGAACTTTATAATTTATTAGACTCAACAAAACCTGAAGGTGTTTCAATTAAAATTGAAGCAGACGTTCAAAAAACTATCTTTGAACCAATGATTGTTAAAAGCATCATTGTCGAATTCAAAAATATTGGTATTGGGCTTCTTATTGCATGGCTTTATGATATTCTCAAAAAGCATTTTAAATCTGATAAGATTATTATAAACGGCAAGGAGATGGAAATTACTGAAATAAATATTACTAAAATCACAGAAGAAACTATTAAAATCGAAGTTAAAGATAAGTGATTTTATGGAAATTTTATAAGCAATATTATGATAGAAACGGCAGAAGAAGTCCATTTTATGAAACGAGCTATGAAACAATTATTGTTCTGGACACCCAGGATTCTGGGTATTCTCTTTGCTGTCTTTGTGAGCCTGTTTGCTCTCGATGTGTTTGATGAGGGCTACGGGTTCTGGAAGACGATTCTCGCTCTGCTGATGCATCTGATCCCAACGGGAATCATTCTTATAGCGCTAGCTATCGCGTGGCGCTGGGAAGGGGTTGGTGGAATCCTGTTCATTGCGCTTGGGGTGTGGTACCTGATTATGTTCTGGGGACGGTTCCATTGGTCGGCATATATGGTTATATCAGGACCGCTTTTTCTTATCGGCATTCTGTTTTTGATTAATTGGCTTTACCGAAGAGAATGCCGAACGAGTACATGAATCCCAGTATTCTTATGATATGTTCGCTGCCTGAAATATCAATCCATCTTCATCGTCAGGTCGTCCGGGGTGTTTTCTTTTCTGTCGGGACCGGCGGAAATTGGACAGAACGCCCGGACATAATTTTTATATTATTATGGAAGGCGTAACAGAGCGCTACGGCAAGGGCATCCGCCGCATGGTCAGGGCGCGGGATTTGATCAAGGGAAAGGATTTCCTTCACCATCTTCTGAACCTGCTCCTTGGTGGCTCTGCCATAACCCACAATGGTCTGTTTTATCCTGAGCGGTGAATATTGCGCTAAGACAAGACCGCACTCCTCCGTTGCCAGAATTGCCACACCTCTCGCCTGCGCCACAGCCACAGCAGTTTTGACATTCGCCGCAAAAAAAATCTCCTCAATCGCCGCCACCTCAGGCCTGTATTCACGGCAGAGAGCCCCGATGCCATCATAGATTGCCTTAAGCCTGGTGGCGAGAGGCTCTTCTTTCTTTGTGGTTATGACACCATAAGTCAGTGGAGCGAGGAGGTCGCCAGTTACCCTGATGACGGCACAGCCTGTTTTCGCCAGCCCGGGGTCAACGCCAAGAATAATCATCGCCATCTCTCTTGATAAGCTAAAAAATAAATGACACGCCCGGATAATGAAGGTAAAGCAAATTCTTGTATTCGATTTGACTTTTCTGATGGCTTATCCCTATGTAACGCTCATAAAGCATGGGAGGAATGTCCTTGAAGGATGCCGTTCGCGTTTTCTTTCTCTTTCTTGGCTTGTATCTCCTGACTATGGGCGGACATCTTTATTCCCCCGATGAGGAAATTATGTTTCGCACCACTCAGGCGATTGCCGAACACGGCTCCCTTGCCATTGAACCGCTGGTGGGCTTTGCCACAAAAAAGGGCGCGGATGGACGCGAGTATGCCCAGTATGGCATTGGTCAGCCACTGCTCGCCATCCCGTTTTACTACATGGGAAAACTCCTCTACACTGCCTTCCCCACCGATAAGGCGCCGAACTGGGTCAGCGACACAATACAATATCATGACTACACACCGCGGGATGTCATGCTTCGTCTCGGCGTCTCGTTCTTCAATCAATTTATCACAGCCCTCCTGTGCGCCACGCTTTTTGCCTTTGCATTTTATGTAACAAGAGACCGCATCGCATCATGGATGACAACGCTCCTCTTTGGACTGGGGACTTATGCCTGGGTTCATTCCAAACCCTTCTTTACGGAACCGCTTGCGGCGCTTCTCACCTTTGGCGCCTTCTTTCTGCTCTTCGCAGGACTGAATAAAAATTCCATGCGCCGCATAATCTTTGCCGGCACATTATACGCTTACGCCCTGCTTGTGCGGATGGACAGTCTCTTCATGCTGCCGGGCTTTTTGTTAATGCTCATCCTCGCAAGCGCGCAGAAAAAAGAAGGTATCTTCAAGAGTCATTTTATCAAAACCTCCATCCTCTTTCTTGCGCCCCTGATTGGAGCGGTTATTATCCTGGTGACGCTCAATAAAATCCGATTCGGGGCGTTTTTCAGGACGGGCTATGAAGACCAGGCAGAGGGTTTCAAATTTTCCACCCCGCTCCTTGCGGGACTTTTCGGGTTTCTCTTCACAGCGGGCAGGGGGCTCTTCTTTTTTTCACCCCCCCTCGTACTCGCTTTCTTCGCATTCGGGAGATTTTTCAAACATAGCCGCATACTTGCCATTGCCCTCCTCGGTTGCGTCCTCACCTTTTTCCTGATACAGTGCAAATGGCAGAACTGGGCAGGCGGCTGGTGCTGGGGTCCCCGCCACATCTACCAGATTCACATCTTTCTCGCCCTGCCCATTGCCTTCCTTTTCACCGCTCCGCGCCGCCTCTTTATCCGCTGTGCCTTCTGGGCATTTCTGGTTACGGGACTCTTCGTGCAGCTCTATGGATGCTCAGAGAATTTTATTGACTACTATTTCGAATTTTTCACCTCGCCTCAAACGTTGCCAAATAATTACAACGCATGGTATATTGAGTCTGGAAAATTTCTGGACACGACATACGGACTCTATCTGCTTGATAAAGATGGGCAACCGGAACGCCGTATCCCGCTCCACTATATTGTTTCACCAATCCAGAACTCCATTTATTATCCCCAGAACAGCGTCTGGGCAAATTACATCATCATGTTGAAAATGGGACGCCACGATTTCTTCTGGCTCAAACTCCTGACACGATGAAAGAGATTAACAATAAAACAGCGAATAATGCCCAAGGCGCGCCCGAAGGTCTTGTCTCTATTGACGGCGGCATCGACCATTTCATCTTTGAGAATGAGGAGAATGGTTATGCCGTTGCCGTCTTTTATGAAGAAGGCAGACGGCGGATAAAGATAACTGTGGTGGGAATTCTTTCAGGCATCGCCCCCGGCGAGACCATCAGACTCTGGGGGAGGTGGGTGCAAAATCCCAGACACGGTTTGCAGTTCGAAGTGAACTCTTTCGTTCCAATCCTGCCGGCAACCGCCGTCGGCATCCGCCGATACCTTGGCTCCGGTCTGATAAAAGGAATCGGGCCTGTATTTGCAAAACGTATCGTGGAGCATCTTGGGGCTTCCACGCTGGATGTGATTGACAAGGAACCGGACCGCCTTCTGGAAGTTCCCGACATCGGGCACAAAAGGCTCATGCTTATCAAATCGGCATGGCAGGAACACCGCCTCATCCGCGACATCATGGTTTTTCTCCAGGCACATAATATATCCCTCAATCTGGCGACAAAAATATTTCACCATTATCAGGCAGATTCCATTAGGGTTCTGCGTGAGAACCCTTACTGCCTTGCCATTGACATCCGGGGAATCGGATTCAAAACCGCTGACAGAATCGCTCAATCACTCGGCATCCCGAAGGATTCCCCCCAGCGGATTCGGGCAGGCATCCTGCACACCCTGAACCAGGCAGCCTCGGACGAGGGTCATACTTTTCTGCATGAGGATACGCTCATCGAGGAGGCGGGCGAACTCCTTGAAGTGACAAACAAAGATGAGATGGGAAAAGCCCGGAACGACCTTGTCGCAGAGGGGCGGGTCATTATCGAGACGGATAGTGATGGACGCTGCATGGTCTTTCCGCGCGCCCTTCATATCTGTGAAAGCGGGATTGCAGACCGCCTGCGGGCATTGTGCGCCACAAAAAGAAAACCATTCCGAACGGACACAGAGTCAGCCATCAATGCCTTTGAAGTGCAGTTCAAGTTCCATCTGGCGGAGCTGCAGAGGGACGCCGTCACTGAGGCGATGAACGGCGGCGTTATGGTAATCACGGGCGGACCGGGCACCGGCAAGACCACCATCATACGCACAATCATCCATCTGCTTGCCCTGAGCGATGTCCGCATCTGCCTTGCGTCGCCCACAGGTCGCGCCGCAAAAAGAATGGAAGAGGCAACCGGCATGGAGGCAATGACCATCCATCGCCTCCTCAAATATAAACCCAGAGAAGGAAAATTCTCGTATGATGAGAACAATCCCCTGCCTGCCGACCTCTTGATAATTGATGAGACATCCATGCTGGATGTCGTGCTCTCCTATCATCTGCTGAAGGCTGTCGGACGCCACACCTCTCTCATATTCGTCGGGGATGCAGACCAGCTCCCATCCGTGGGTCCGGGGAATTTTCTGCATGATATGATAAAGTCGGGTCTGGTCAAGGTCACCCGTCTGACAGAGATATTCCGCCAGGCAAGCCGGAGCCTGATAGTTGTTAATGCCCACAAAATCAATCACGGTGAATTCCCCATCCTCCCTGCGCCGCGCGATAACGCCATGTCTGACTTCTTTTTCATCCAGAAAGAAGACCCTGAGGATGCCCTTGCCACCATACTCAAACTTGTCCAGGAACGCATCCCATCCCGCTTCCGCCTCGACCCAGTGGAAGATATACAGGTGATTACGCCGATGTATAAGGGACTCCTCGGCGCCACCAATCTCAACAAGCAACTCCAGGAGCTCCTTAATCCCAATCCGGATTATCTGACGCGGGGAGGTATTGGCTTTCGCCTCGGCGATAAGGTCATGCAACTGCGCAATAACTATGACAAGGATGTTTATAATGGCGACCTCGGATTTGTGGTGGGCTTTGACAGGGAATATCAGACAATGAGGGTGCGTTTTGATGGACGTGTGATAGAATATGAATATAATGAGCTGGACGACCTGACGCCCGCTTACGCCATCACGGTTCACAAATCCCAGGGGAGCGAATATCCCGCAGTTGTCATCCCCATCATGACGCAGCATTACATCATGTTACAGCGGAACCTGTTATACACGGCGGTGACGCGAGGCAGGCGGCTTGTGTGCCTCGTGGGGACGAAGAAGGCGCTTGCGATTGCCATCAAAAACGCCCAAGCCGCAGAACGCAACAGCGCCCTCGCCGCATGGCTGGCAAAATTAAAAAATGAATAATTATCGAGTTTAAATGTCATATGGGTTTTCATTGACAACAGAAGGTTCTGACAAATAATAATAATTAAAAGAATGAGGAAAATTATCAAAACCAAGTGGGGTCAATATTATGACGCAGAGTGAAATCAGGGCTATGCTTGACAAAGCGAAGGAAGAAGCCCGGATAAAATATAAAGCGAGGATTAAGGGTTATTTCGGCTCTCATGCCCGAAATGAGGAAAACCCGGACAGCGATATTGATATCCTTGTGGATTTTGACAGCGGCGCAGATTTATTCGACTTTGTGGGTTTATCTTTATTTCTTGAGGAAAAAATGGGACATAAGGTTGATATTGTTCCCGAACAGGACATAAGGAAGGAACTCAAGGATAGCATCCTCAGGGAGACTGTTTATATATGAGAGACTTCGGTCTGTATATCAAAGACATCATCAAAGCTATGAATGCCATCACCGAATTTGTCAAAGGTATGGGATTCGATGACTTTAAACATGACGATAAGACCGCGAGCGCAGTCATAAGAAAGTTTGAGATAATCGGGGAGGCAACTAAAAATATTCCTGAATTCATCAGAGGTAAATACCCGGATATCCCATGGAAAGAAATGGCTGGTATGAGAGACAAATTGATCCATTTTTATTTTGGGGATAAATTATCACATATTATGGCAGGCCATCCAAAACAGAATTCCACATCTACAGAAGGAATTATCCAAAATCCTGGAAGACATCAAAGATTGAGCCTGTTATAAAAGGACAATACACGGGCATAAATCCACAAGCGGAGCGCTTGCGATTGCCATCAAAAACGCCCAAGCCGCAGAACGCAACAGCGCCCTCGCCGCATGGCTGGCAAAATCAAATCATGCGAGCATATA
>Ga0315291_10011669_pt1 | contig 10701 bp, 9 predicted proteins | sample YL17G12_20_MG_FD_203070 | JGI IMG/M metagenome (GOLD analysis project Ga0315291, IMG submission 203070) | Sediment microbial communities from Yellowstone Lake, YNP, Wyoming, USA - YL17G12_20 | ecosystem: Environmental > Aquatic > Freshwater > Lake > Sediment | place: USA: Wyoming | collected... | reverse complement strand
TCGTGCGTCGGACCGTCTTCGCCGACGAAGATCGAGTCGTGGGTGAACACGTAGATTGCGGGCAGCTTGGCGATCGCCGCCACGCGGATGGCGGGGCGCATGTAGTCCGAGAACACCAGGAAGGTGCCGCAGTAGGGGCGCAGCCCGCCGTGGTAGAGGATGCCGTTGCAGATCGCCCCCATGCCGTGCTCGCGGATGCCGAAGTGGAGGTTGCGGCCCAGGCGGTTGGCGCGGTTGAAGTCGCCGGCCTCCTTGACGTAGGTGTTGTTGGAAGGCGCCAGGTCCGCGCTGCCGCCGATGAGGTTGCCCACCGCATTGGACAGGGCGGCCAGGGCCTTGCCGGAAGCCACGCGCGTGGCCAGGGATTCCCCCGTTTTGTACTCCGGCATCGCCGCGCCGCTCAGGGCCACCTTTGGGGCCTGCCAGCGGTCCCACTCGCGTGCGAGCTCCGGGTTGGCAGCTTTCCAAGCGGTCAGTTCCGCCTCCCAGGCTCGGTGCGCGGCGGCCCATGCCTTCTGTTTGGCCGCGAAGTACTCGCGCACGCCGGGGAAGATATGAAACATGGCTTCCTCGGGGATGCCGAGGGCCTGTTTTGCGCGCTTGCACTCCTCCGCCCCCAGAGGCGTGCCGTGCACCGCATGTTTGCCCTCCATGGTCGGCGCCCCCTTGCCGATCACCGACTCCAGGCGGATCACGGTGGGCCGCTCGGCGTTCAGCTTGGCTTGCGTCACCATGGCGGCGATCGCGGGCAGGTCGTAGGCGCTGGCCTGCATGGCGCGCCAGCCGTAGCTTTCGAAACGCTTCAGCACGTCCTCGCTGAAGGCCAGGTCGGTGCTGCCCTCGATCGTGATGCGGTTCGAATCGTAGAAGACGATGAGCTTGCCCAGGCCCAGGTGGCCGGCCAGGCTGGCCGCCTCGCTGGCCACCCCCTCCATCATGTCCCCGTCGCTGGCGATGACGTAGGTATAATGGTCGACGATCTTATGCCTGCCCGCGTTGAACTTGGCGGCCAGCATGGTTTCGGCGATGGCCATGCCCACGGCGTTGGCCAGACCCTGCCCCAGAGGCCCGCCGGTCACCTCCACCCCGGGGGTCGCCCCAAACTCGGGATGGCCGGGGGTCTTGGAGCCGAGCTGGCGGAACTGTTTGATGTCCTCCAGGCTCAGCTCGTAGCCGCTCAGGTGCAACAGGGAGTACAGCAGCATCGAGCCGTGGCCGGCCGAAAGGACCAAGCGGTCGCGGTTCGGCCATTTCGGCTCCGCCGGGTGATGCTTCAGGATCTCGCCGTACAGCAGGGCGCCCAGCTCAGCCAGGCCCATGGGCAAACCCGGGTGACCGGATTTCGCCTTCTCCACCGCGTCCATAGACAGGGTGCGCACCGAGTTGGCCACGGCCTGTAAAGCCTGCAATTCCATGGTTTCCTCCGTTTTTTCTATTCTATCAGTATTGTCAGTATTACTTAGTGCACTAGGTATTGTTAAGTCGCCATTCTACAAGGAGTATAGCCTTTCCGGGTATTTAGGGGAAGGCCGAGGAAGGGGCTCCGCGGCTGGGCCGGCCTGAATATTTTATTCTTTATGTGGTATTAGTTTAGGTTGTACTGCTGCTATTTTAGCCACAACAAGGACGTCCTTGCAGGTGCTCGTAAAGGGTGCCCCCAATTTCACCCGCAGCCTCGACCGGGCAACCGGGCGGAAACCGATTCATCCGATATAGGATAGGGACATGGATCTGATATGATAGTGCGTTAACCAATCCCCCGAAAAAGAAGGGGCTGTTGCTCCAGGTCGAGAACATCACGAAGCGCTATGGCCAGCACCTGGCCGTGGACCGCTTGCCCTTCCTCAACGCCGGCACAACGGGCCAGCGTTCTCGGCGCACCCGCTGCAATGCGTCGAGCACTTTTAGCGATACGAGGTTGCCCTCTTTGTTGAAATCGCGGATAACCCCAGGCTTGTCTTCGTCGCTCTCAGCAACAAGGGATTGCTCGTTGAAAAGAACGGTCAGAGAATCCGTCGTGGCGTCATAGGTCACTTATTAGTCCGCTTCAATACCTGTTCCGGATCGCGGAGTATACGCCCCACAACAAAAATTCTACTTCGAAGATTCGCGGCAATTCCAGAGACTTGTGAACGACAGGTGAAACAGCAACTTCGGGCAATGCGCGATTCGAACGCGCGGCCTTTGGCTCCGGAGGGCACAGGAGGGTATCCTCCTGCCGATTTGGCCTGTTTTGCGACCTCCAACGATTCGTTTTCACCCTGGTTTCGGGTCGAACAGCCCCTGAGCGCGAAAAACCGTAGACAGGTTCATCGGCAGCATTTCGCTTGCGCCACCGGCTCAGAGCGCGTACCATGCTCCGGGACTTCATGGAAGAAGAGAAATACTCGGACCGGGTGAAGTAAAGGTTCTACGCGATGCGGCCAGACCCGGGACGCAGGCCGCAGATCTTGCCCTCACGCGCCCGGGTTGGTCAGTGCCCCGGTTGCCTATCCCAGATCACTGCGGCAAGTACTCCAGGTCGATGCTGGAAAAATCATGTTCGACCTTCAGCTCATCGAGGAGCTGGGATATCTGACCGCGATGGTGGATCCCGTGGACGAAGAGCTGGTTCAAGATGAAGTACAGCGGGACCGACTTCCGATCCGGGTACCAGTCCAGGTTGACGGGGAGGGAGAAATCGTCTTCGGTCAGGGCTGTGATGAAATCGATCACGGCCTGGTTCGCTCGGGAAAGCGAGGCGGTCAGGGCTTTTCGCTCCTCGGGGCTCAGCGGTCCTTCCCCGAGCTTGAGTTCCGGACCCGGCCGCAAGGCTTGAACAGCCTGGGGAATGGAGGCGCGGATCAGGCCCTGGAAATAGGCGGTCCCGTCCGTAATGTGCCGGTACAGGCCGATCAGGCTTCCGTAATAGGCTTTCCCCGGTTCGTTCAGGGTCTTCTGGTCCAGCGAGTCGAACAGGGCGGCGACGGATTCATCCGCGCGCTTGGAATAGCGGGCGTACATCAGGAGCAGTGATTTCATGCCAGGCCACCTTCCTCGGTTTTTTCCCAGGGTATTGCATCGACGGGCTGCGCGCAATCCGGCCGGAGTACAGGTCCGCCGGGGCCCATGAGGAACATGCAGGAGGGCTCGAGCGCGGCCTTCGGGGCTGAAGGATGTCCGCATGCTCAGCCCATAGGATCGGCTTCACCGGGAGATCCGCCGCCGCTCGCGTGTGGTCGGGATCTTTCCCAACGGCGAAACTGAAGCGGAAGCGTAAGGAATCAGGGGGTGAACGGTGGTCGAATCAACTCCCAAATTGCGAACTTCTCCGTACATGAGCGGTTTTTATCACTCCCAATGGCATTGTATGCTCCGTCATGGCACTATAGTTCTGTCCTATTCTGTCAAAGAGGTGAGCGATGGCCTCGGACGAGCATAAAATCACCAGCGTTTCGCAACTCTGCGATCTCTGGAAGGGCGTGTACCGCGGGAAGGCGGGCGTCGACTGGAGCGGGCTCCTCCCCTATTACGACGAAGACATCTTCTTTAAGGATTCAATCCAGGAAATCCGGGGAATGGCGGATTTCGCCGCCATGACCGAGCGGCTCGCGAGGCGCTCCCGCGACCTGAAGTACGTGATCCACTGCGCGACTATGGACGGGAATCTTATCTTCGTCGAATGGGAAATGGTGATTTCCTATAAAAAATTCCCCACCTCATCGGTGTACGGCACGAGCCGCATCACCCTCCGGGAGGGCAAGATCATCGAGCAGCGGGACTATTACGACCTCTGGGGCGATATCATCGACAATATCCCGTTCTTGAAAAAGGGATATCGCCGGTTCATGAAAAAGAGGTTCGGATGACACGGCTCCTCAAATACCTGACCCAATACCGAATAAGGGACATGGTCGAAATGATCCGCAACGGGAAGAGCGAGGCCCTGCCCTGCTCGCTATCCCTTTCGGGAAAAACCGCCGTGATCACCGGAGCCACCTCCGGAATAGGCCTGGAGACGGCCCGGCTCTTCACCGAGAAGAGGGCCGAACTCGTCTGCGTGAACCGGGATCGGTCCAAAAGCGAGGCCCTGAAGAAGGAACTAGAGGGGAAGTACGGCGCTCGGGTGAACGCGGTCCTTTGCGATTTTACCTCCCTCGCGGAGGTCCGGCGGGCCTGCGACGAGCTTGTCGCCCTCGGAAAACCCATCGACATCTTCATAGCGAACGTCGGGGTGTACTACAGCGATCAGACCTTCACCCCCGACGGCATCGAGACGGTCTTTCAGGTGAATCACCTCGCCTCGTTCTTGATGATCCATCGGCTCACGGAAAAGTTTATCGCGGAAAACCGGGCCCGCATCGTGTACGTCAACTCCGAGGGACATCGGTTTTCCCTCGCCGGGATTCACACAGAGGATCTCGAGTGGAAACGGCATCGATACAGCGGCTTGAAAAGCTACGGAGCTGCCAAGACAGCGCAACTTCTGACCATGCTGAGATTCGCGGACCTCTTTCGGGAAAGCAGGGTGACGATCAACGCCATGCACCCGGGCAACGTGCGCACGAATATCGGCGCCCAGAACGGCGAGCGCTATCTCCGCTACAAGGAAAGGCACGTATTGAAGTCCGCGCGATCCCCCGTTGATTCCGCGAAGGCCCTGTATTACCTCGCCGCCTCGCCGGAAATGGCGGGCGTGAGCGGCCGGTACTTCAGCTTTACCACCGAGGAACGCCCCGCGCCTCACGCGAGGGACCGGGACGCCATCGAACCGGTTTGGCGGAAGAGCCTGGAGCTTTGCGGCACCTCATGAAGGCTCGAAGGACGGGGAAAGAGGTATTGATCGTAGGCGCGGGGATGGCGGGCCTCACCGCCGCGGCCTATCTTTCGCGGGCGGGCTATCGGGTCACGATCCTCGAAAAGTCCGGCCACATCGGCGGGCTGGTGCACACCTTCTCCCGGGAGGGCTTCCACTTCGATACGGGACCGCGGGCCATCGGGAACGCAGGCATCGTGAAGCCCATGGCCGAGGATCTCGGGTTGGATATCGCCTTCGCCGAAAGCCCGGTCAGCACGGGGATCGCCGACAAGATCGTCCACTATCGATCCCTGGAAGACATAGATAGCTTCGTCCAAAGCCTGCGCGAGCTGTTCCCCGATTCACTTCCCGAGATCGAGCGCCTTTCGCGGCGGCTATGGTCCTTTTCCCGACACTCGGCCACCCTCAATCGCGTGGCGAATCCGTACTTCAAAAACCTATTGCACGATGCCCGATATCTCTTTACCGAACTCATTCCCTGGCTCCCTTCGTTTCTGTCCATTCTCATAAAAACCGCAGGCTCGAAAAAAAGCGTCGAGGGGGAACTCGCGGCGATTTCACGCGATCAATCCCTGAACGACATGGTCTGCCAGCATTTCTTCAAGGGCACGCCGCGCGAGTTCGCTCTCGGGTATTTCTACAATTTTTTGGATTACCTCTATCCCAAGGGTGGGACGGGTCGCCTTCCCGAGGCGCTCCGGGAGTCGGCAAGCGCGAACGGCGCCAGGATTCTGCTCGATGCGGCGGCAACGGTGGTGGACCCCGTGAAAAAGAGCCTTCGGGATGAACAGGGCCGGGAGTTCCGCTACGACGCCCTCCTCTGGGCGGCGGACCTGAAAACCCTCTACGAGTCGTGCGAGATCGGCAGGTTACCGAAAAAAAACCGAAGAAGGGTTCTCGCCCGAAAGGAGGCGCTCAGTCACTACGCCTCCGCTGAGTCGGTATTTACCCTCTTCGCCGCGGTCGATGCGCCGCCGGAGGATTTCGCCCGCGTCTCCCGGGGACACTTCATCTACACTCCGGAAACCCATGGCCTCGGCGACCTGCACCGCTCCAACCTCGCGGGCCTGAAAATAAATTTCAACACCCTCGCGCCCGAAACCCTTTGGTCCTGGTTGGCCGAGTTCTGCCGCTGCAACTCCTATGAAATATCCATCCCCGTTCTCAAGGATCGATCCCTCGCCCCGGAAGGGAAGACCGGCCTCATCGTCAGCCTTATGTTCGACGGGGAACTGTGCATGCAGATACATGAACGGGGATGGTACGGGGAGTTCAAGGATCGGACCGCCAATCACATGCTAGACGCCCTCGAGGGATCGGTATACCCCGGCCTCAGGTCGAAGATTCTCTTTACCGATACCGCCACCCCCTACACCCTGCGCCGCATGTTCGGGGTGCGCGACGGGGCCATAGTCGGATGGAGCCTCGAGGGCTCCGTTCCCGTCCCCGACCGCCTGACCCGGATCGGCGCCAGCGTGCGTACGCCTATTCCCGGCGTGTTCATCGCGGGCCAGTGGACCTACAGCCCCGCGGGGGTGCCGGTGGCAATCCTTACCGGCAGAATCGCGGCTCAGCTGATCAACTCAAAACTTTGATCAATAACAGAACAATAATCGCGTAGTTGACGACCGCAGACACGATCAGACCGATCAGTATCGGTTTCTTCAGATCATCCCCGCGCATCCGTTTGAACCCCGTGGCGGCGGCAAACTCCGCAGCTTTCGCCTCGAGATCTGCCACGTCCCGAATATCTCCCGGCGCGAGATCCTGTTTGATGACGTAGTGCTGACCGAAGGGGAAACAGGCGAAGCTCAGGGGAGTGTTCCCGTCAATCAGTTCGGTGAAAAAGCCGTTTACCACAATCGTGACGCTTTCGGGTGGAATGCGAATCGCCTCCCGCATCAGCGCAGGGTCGAAAATGAGGCTGAACGCTTTCGCGGAGGGATCCCGCAGATCGCCGCCGTAATCGACCGCCATGTTGCCGTCCACCCAAAGGGTACGGTCGAGGGCCTTGTTCGTGCCCGCCTGAAGGTCGGCTTGCAGGGAAAAACGTTTTTTGCTTTCCTTGTGGACCATATCCACCAGCAGTTCACCGTAGGGAGTGGTGGTAATCAGGGCGGGATCCCCGTTATAGCCCGTGAATCCATGGGCGGGATCATAGCTGTTGGTATCGGTCACGTAATCGACGATGATCCACGCCGCATGCCCGTCGGTCTTTCGGCGGGCAATCACATACGCTTCCATGCGCGTACCGGCGAAGGCGGAGGTTCGGGCGCTGAAGGCGCCGATGATCATGGTCGGCCTTTTCACCTCCCCGTCAAAGAGCGCCGTATCGAGGAGCTCGTATCCTTCCGGGAGCAGGGCCTCGGCCAGGGGAGCGTTTTTTATCTCATAGGAGGCGAAAAAACAATAGGGAGCGACGATGAACCCCATGTATGGTATCCCCTCGCTGCCTTTTTTCATGATCTTTCGCTGGGCCTTGAGCGGCAGGATTCTGTTGAAATCGCCCAGAAAACTGATCGCGGTCACGTCTGCCGGTTTGACCAGCGATTCGATCTGCCGTATGAACGTCCTGTTGCTCTCCCTATCCATGGAAGCATCCCTCCGCATGCGTGCATAGTATCCTGCAATACCGAACCCGTCGCGGGGTATTCCCAATAATAGTCGTTACATTCCCAGAAGTAGCACGGCGAAGAGAATAACCGAGGCGACCCCGGAAACCAGCGCACCGACTACAAACAGCGTTTTCAGGCTCTTCGCTGAGAAGGTTTCCATGCGATCCATCGAGACGATCTCGTTGTATTTCACGACCATGTCCCCGGGATCCCTCACGAAGGTTCTCCGCCCGGGGCTATCGGCGATGTAGTGCTGGGCGAAGGGAAAGCATACAGCCTTCCGGAGCTCCGGTTCCGCGAAATCCGGCAGGATCGTGTTGCGGAGAATATGCAGATCATCCACCGGGATATCGAGGGCGGAGGCCACTTCCGCGGGATCGAAGACGACGGCGAAGGGCTCGTCGCTGTCGCTGCCGAAGGAATTGACGTGGCCGATGGAGGCGTTCCCCATGATCCACAGGTCCTGCTCCAGGCGGCGCCGGGTTCCTCGGGTCAGGTTCCCCCGCAGTTCCAGGCCCCGGTCTTTTTTCGCCTGCTGAAAATCGAGAAATACTTCGCCCCGGGAGTTCGTGGTGTACATCGCCCGCGCGCAGTTGGGATCGGCAATGCCCGTCTTGGGATGGGCGATGATGGTGTCACTCAGGATATCCGCGAAGATCCAGGAGGTGATCCCGGTCACGCGGTCCGTGGCGATGAGGTAGGTCTCGAGCCTGCTCCCCCAAAAGGTACTCGCCCGAGTATTGAAAATGCCCATGCCGAAATAAAACTCAGGCGGATCCTCTTCGAAAACCCGTGCCTTCGCGAGCTCGTACCGTTCCGGCAGGAGCCGTCTCGCCTTTTCGACTTCCCTCAGCCTGAAGAACAGGAACAGGCAATACGGTTCGATCACGAAGCCGATGCGGGGGTATCGTTTGGAGGTGTTGTACAGCACGCGCTTGAAAAGCGAGGGAGGAATGAACTTCTTAAGGGAGCTGAAGAAGATGAGGTCGCTCACCTCCGCGGGGCAAATGAGGCTCTCGACCTTACGTATAAAAGGCTCGTCGTTTTCGATCTCGCTCATCACGGTCTTTCTCCTCGATTACTAATCAATCTAGTGCATTGCGCCGTTTCCATCCCTGGCGCTGGATGCCTTCGGCTCCAAGCCCGAAGTATACCGCCTCCAGCGAAATAATCACAAATGAAATGAGACGGAATAGGTGACATTTCGAATTCCCTTTTCCACGTATTCTTTTTCAAATCTCATCCCGAGACGCTCCACAACCCTCCGGCTCTGCCGGTTTCCGCTTACGCAGTACGACCAGACCCGCGCGATGCCGTACCGGCGATTGATAGCCCGCATTTTAGATTTCGGTGGTCACTGGCACGGCGGTCGGGGCGGCGCCGGGGGGTCAAGGCAGTGCGCTGGTCGCGACGGTGGCTGCTTCAGGGGTCAGCCTGTCTGCAAAACGCCGTCCAGAAGCAGCTCTCGATTCGTCGGGCTTCTCCATTATCAAGTCGCCCTGCTGCCTTGCCGAAGCCGCGCCAGCAGGCTATGATGTTCCGAACGGCGCACCGTTGCTCTCGGCGACCTGGAAGGCGCCCCTGCCCGAGTTCATCGAGGAGCTGTACTTCCAGCGCTTCAAGAAAAGCCGGCCCGAGAACGTACGATCCATCGAGCAGATGCAGAAACGCTTGCGCCACCAAGTCTCCCGGATGGGGGAGCCGTCGTCGTAGCCGAACACATAATCCCCAAGGGTGGTGCGGACCGACTCGGCCCGAAGCCGGTACAGCCTGTGGATCGTTCGGGAGGAGATCGGCACCACCCGCAGGTGGTCCCATTTGGGCGGCCCCATCTCCTTTCCGCCCTTCCAGGCCTCGCACACGGCCACACACTGCCGGTCGAAGTCAATGTGCTGCCAGCGAAGGGCCAGAATCTCCCCGCGCCGCAGCCCGGTCACGGCGGCCAGGTAGAAGCAGGTGGCGTCCCGAATGTCCCGCCAGGGGCCTTGGCCGTGGTCAGGAAACAGCCGGCGCAGCTCCTCCGCCGTAAAACCCCGCGCTCCTCCTTGTGGTATTTCACCCTCCCTACACCGGTGGTGGGGTCGCGGTTGATCTCCTCCCGGTACAACGCCTCCCGGAAGACCACCTTCACCACCCCCAGCGCCTTGTTCACCGTGGCCGGTGCGCTTTTCTCCAGCAACCGCGCACGCAGCTCCAGCACGTCCGCCCGGGTGATCTTGGAGAGCTGCTTGCTGGAAAAGGGGTCCGGCAGGATGTGCTTCTCCAGCCGAATGCGCTGGATTTTGGCGTGGCGCCGGGTGATGCTCTTTCCTTCCTCCCGTAGCCGGCGGATGTGCGGGCAGTGATCCCATACGAAAAAGGGCTCCGCATACCGGCGGAAGGAGTAGTAGCGGGGGACCGATCCGCGCTCCTGGTGGATCAGCTCGATGACGAATTGCTCGGCGGCGCTGCGGGTGTTTTGGCCGGTCGACAGGTAGTGCTTGCCCTCGGGCAGCTTGTAGTACCAGGTGCGGCCCCGTTTCCACAGCAGATACGGCCGCTTCATTCCGGCCCCTTCCATCGACAAATCATCGACACGCCGCCTGGGACGGGCATGGGCGAGATAGACCACATGGTAGGTAATTGGTTGTGGAAACTAGATTTGCTTCTGGGCAATGCGCGATTCGAACGCGCGGCCTTTGGCTCCGGAGGGCGCAGGAGGGTACCCTCCTGCCGGTTTTGCCTGTTTTCTTGCCTTCCACGCTTCATTTTCACCCTGGTTTCGGGTCGAACAGGCCCTGGGCGTGAAAAGCCGTAGACAGTTTCATCGACAGCCTTTCGCTTGCACCACCGGCTCAGAGCGCGTACCATGCTCCAGGATTGCTGGCAAGGTACTGTGGCGGTCCACTACTGTGATGATAACACTTAAATGATAGTCACTCAAGATAAATATGCTCGCTGAGAACATCAAGCGGTATCGAACAAAGATGGGTCTGTCACAGGATCAGTTGGCGCGGAAGGCCGGGATCACCTACAGCACACTGACGAAGCTGGAATCGGGCGTGAACCAGAATCCCAAGGTGAAGACTCTGCAGCAGATCGCTAAGGCGCTTGAAGTCACTCTAAATGACCTGATGGAGGAGTAGACGGGCAGGTGAATCGCGGGGGCTTTTCGCAAAGGCGCGGGCCCATAGGCGACATTGGACAATCTTTCAGTGAATAGGTGAGGCATGGCGAAGAGGAAGATGCCGGAAAAGTTCCTACCGTGGATCGAGGCGCGGAGGCGCTTCCACCTCTCCGATGCCCACA
>Ga0315291_10011668_pt1 | contig 10702 bp, 5 predicted proteins | sample YL17G12_20_MG_FD_203070 | JGI IMG/M metagenome (GOLD analysis project Ga0315291, IMG submission 203070) | Sediment microbial communities from Yellowstone Lake, YNP, Wyoming, USA - YL17G12_20 | ecosystem: Environmental > Aquatic > Freshwater > Lake > Sediment | place: USA: Wyoming | collected... | reverse complement strand
CTTATTTCGAAAACTGCTGCTGCGGCAACGATTACCTCGCAGTATTCACAACTGGTCTCAAAATACCCTCAAAGTGCATATGCACCCCATGCGAGGTCCTGGCTGGAAAATAATTCCAAATAATTTACCGTTTTGAAAAGGAATGCAAAATGAATACAAAAATTATATGCTCATTACCGCTGGTAATTGTTTTATGCTTTACTTTTACCGCTTTTGCCAATCCGCCACCACCGCCACCACCGCCACCGCCGCCAACTAATCTTAAGGTTACTGCAGTGCCGGGAGAACCGCAGAAATTATTGTTAACCTGGGATGATGTTGCTGGCGAGACTGGGTATAAGATTCAAAGGCGAAGGGCTCCAGATTTAGATAATTGGTATATTGATATTCAAACACTTACGGCAAATACTGTATCTTATATTGATACAGGTCTTCCGAATGCTAACACGTATTATTACAGAGTAATTGCTTTCAATGGGTCGGGTAATTCTTCGCCATCTAATGAGGATTACAATTCACCTTGGCGTGCGATTCCTGTAATTTCGTATGTGGATGCTCAGATTACTCCGTCAGAGCAGAATTTAAATTGTGCATACTTTGACGGGGATTCAGGATATATCACGGTGCAGCATGATCCTGTTTTAAACTTCGGAACGGAAGATTTTACGATCTGTTTTTGGACCAAATTCGGATACGATGCTTATAGTGGCCTGTTAAACAAAATGCAGGAATATGATTTAGCTAGCTACGAGATATTTTTCAGTTTTGGGGGCCATGGCCCTGTTTACGTCTGGTTAAACGCCTCATTCTATGATGGAACAAATGGAATTTTTTTTGATTATCCGATCGATGATTTTTTAAATGATGATCGATGGCATTTTATAGCTTATTCAATAGATAGAAGTGGACAAGCCGTTTTTTATTTTGATGGAATTCCTGTAAGTTCCGCTGATGGCAGTGTTTGTCAAAATAATATAAGCAACGATGCTGGCTTGATAATCGGAAATAATCCAAACTTATTTGGTATATTTGACGGTTCCCTTGATGATATTCGAATTTATAAGAAAGCTCTTTCTCAAACAGAAATAGCAGCCATTTACAATAACGGCAACGGTACAGTATGCAGCGATAATTCTTTTACTGAGGGTACCGAAGGTTTTTATATGAATTTCGATCAGGCTTTCGATGGGGATCAAATTAATGGAAGAAAAATAAGTGCTGGTACATATTCTGATTGGAACGGTACTATTTCAGGCGATGTAACACAGGTCTCAGGCGGCGTCCACCGTGAAGGCCATTCATGGGGGACTGCATATAAATATCTCAATGATGCGCTTACTGCAAGCGAGCTCAGAGCAGGCGACGAGGTTTGGGTTGCTGACGGAACATATTATCCCGACCAGGACAAAAATAATACTTCGGGTACGGGTTCGCCTGCGGCGTCTTTTATAGTTAAAGAAGGTGTATCTGTCTACGGCGGTTTTGGCGGTGACGAGATAATTCGTGACGAACGCAACTGGGTAAATAATGCTGCAGTGCTAAACGGAGACATTGGTCAACAGAACAACCCCGCAGACAATGTATATCATATACTTACGATGAATGACAATTCCATTGTTGACGGGTTTACAGTTATTGACGGCAACGCAAGATCCGCTGGAAATAACAAAGGCGGCGGTGCGTTTTGTACCGGAAAGAAAAATGCAACCCTGAGAAACAGCATATTCCTTGGCAACCAGGCTGACAGTGGCGGCGGAGTCTATAATGAATCAGGCTCGATAACCATAAACAACTGCGTTTTCAGTAGCAATCAGGCCTCGACGGGCGGAGCGATCTACAATAAGGATGCCAGTGCAAGTATTCTCAATGCGACATTCAGCATAAATTCTGCCACTGTAAGCGGCGGCGGAATATACAACGACAATGCCAAGACCTCGGTAATAAACTGCATACTGTGGGCAAATACGGCACCCTCGGATCCCGCTATACGGAACGTCAATTCCTCCAATCCCTATATTAGTTATAGCGATATTGCAGGATGGTCTACCGGTATGGGCGTTGACGGAGGTCATAATATCGATGCCGATCCTCAATTTGTCAATGCTGACGGCAACGACAATACCGCAGGAACGCTTGACGACAATGTGCATCTGGGAAGTTCAAGCCCCTGCATAGCCACCGGGCTTGGCGGCGAAGATAGAGGGATGAATTGGCCGGTTGATTCGAATGTGATTGCCTCTGCGACTTTAACTAACCCTGTCGATGTTGTCGTAGATTCCGCCAGCGGCAACGTATATGTGTTGAGTTCATCATTGCATACCGTCTATATGTACGATGCAAACCTCAGTCCGCTGTCGCCTGCGACATTTACGGTTGACGCTACGAATCCCATGGCATTGTGTCTGGATGGCAGCGGGAATGTATATATCGCCGATACAGGCGGCAACAGAATACTCAGATACACTCCTGCCGGCGTGCTGGATACAACGTTTGATAGCGACGGAATAGTGGGCGAATCGGGCACCGGGGATGGGCAATTCGACCAGCCCTGGGGAATTGCTGTTGACTGGTCTGGTTACGTTTACGTGACTGACAGCGTCAATGACCGCGTGCAGGTTTTTGACTCGATTGGTGCGTTTGTAAGGAAATGGGGTCAGCCGGGTAGCGGCGACGGTCAATTGGACGGCCCCGCGGGATTATACTTATTGGGGACATCCAACGTATTTGTTGCCGAGGCGGTAAATCACAGGATTCAAAATCTTTCAACATACGGCTATTTCTTTGGCAAGATTGGCAGTTATGGTTCCGGTGCAGGCCAATTTAACACACCGCGGGATATCTCCTATGACCTAAACTATAACCAGTTGATTGTTGCCGACACAGCCAACAACCGACTTCAGATATTTCAATTGAGCGGATATGGTGGTTTTGGCAGTAATGAGTCAACATTCGTGAAGAAAATCAACGGACAAAACTTTTCCGGGCCGATGGGCGTAGCCTGTGCCTCCACAGATACTCAGCAGATAATATATGTTGCAGATACCGGTAACGGGCGGGTTATCCGACTCCAGGTTGAACAAGAACAACCGGCCAGAACGCCTTTGCACGTCTTTGAGCTTTTCAAAGCTGCACTGTGGAACGACGACCTTGACAAAGCACTAACGTTTTTTGCTGATACCGCATCTGATAAATATGCTATCGCACTTTCTGAGTTAAGGCCTCACTTTAGGGACATGGTGACGGGTATCGGAGATATGATATTGATGTCAATAGACGACGACAGGGCGAAGTATGAAATGCTTCACGATGAAGGTGGCGGCATAATAGCAAGCTACCCCGTGTATTTCAGTAAGGACGAAAATGGTGACTGGAAAATTTATTGCTTCTGATTTAAGGTCGGTATAGTGAAAAAAAGGAAACTTAAAATCTCAATCATCATTGTAACGCCTCTCGTTGTTTGTTTGTTCTGGCTATGGTATGGCCAAACACATACCGGCTCACGCAGCGGGCAGGTATTCGACGTGAATACCGGAAAGCCAATAGAAGGTGCTGTTGTTGACTACTTTTGGGTGTTCAGCCCAGTTATGGGCAGCGATAGACATGCAGCTAATTTCGAGACAACTACCGACAAAGATGGGAAATACTTCATACCCAGCCAGCGCGTAGTTTGTCCTAATCCGCTTCTTTATGGCCCTTTGCAGCCGGAAAAGGTAATAATTTACAAGGATGGCTTTGCAGTTTACGTAGCGGACCTTTCTCTTATTAAATCGCCCATAATCAAACCTATCGGATACCCTAACGATAATCAAACCTACCACAAAAAAAATAACATTGTGAAATTGTACCCATGGAAAGAGGGCGAATCGCACGATAGACATATACACTGGATAGATACCGAGTCCCACGGAGGGGGTGAATTATTAAATAAGGAACTGGAACTGGAGAAGAAACGTGCTTATCAGGAAAACGAAGCAAAATGGAGGCGAAAATGAACATATTTAAGAATTTAACCACTGGAATAACAATATGCTTTAACCTATTGGTTTGCGTATTATTTATTTCAAAGGCAATTGCTTGGGAAAATCAGGTCACACATCCGGCGATAACAGGAAGTGCCGTAGAGCGTTCCGTATTAGCCAGTGACTATCTACAGACGCAACTTGGGTTAAATTCCAATTTAAATGCCCAACTTGAATTAACAAGTCAATTCCAAAACAATATCAATATGAGGGTGGCACAGGAACCAGGATTTAAATGGGCGAAAACAAAGATATCAATTCATGATTGGTTAATGGAAGGAAGCAAGCTTGAAGATGTCCCTAACCCGAGGGCAAGGCATCATTTCTACGACCCTATTAGAAATACAGGCCTTAACAATTCAGACGCAAACCCTGTTTTACTTAATGCCTTTTGGTGTGTCTCGAAGTGGTTATATCCGTATTACTGGGGGTTCAACGCGACGGGACTTTCAGACCTTGACAGGGCAAAAGGTCTTGACGGCGACTGGGGAAATGAATACCTGAATTATTATAACTGGATATATGCCAGAGGATTGTTTTATGCTGGCCTGACTGAACAATCCAAAGTTTACAGGGAAGCAAATTTGGGGTCTATGTTTGTTACGTTAGGTCATATATGCCACCTGTTAGAAGATATGGGAGTGCCCGCACATACGAGAAATGATTTTGTGAAGGGTCACATCGTTGGCGACTTTTATGAAAAGCTAAGCGGAAGAGACAGACGTGGTATTCAACTTGGTCATCCTTTCGAAGCTTGGACGGAGTCGCAGATTAGAAATAATGGCGAACAGATTCCAAGTTTATATCTTACTCGGCTAATGGCTACACCTCCTGTTTTCAGTAAGCTTAACAATTATTGGGATACAGGTATATGTGAGCCGACCGGAGCTACGCAATGGCAGGGCGATAGTTCCGGCTGGCCGGGCACCGGCTTTGGCAATCCTCCGCCGGAGAAGTCCTGGGGATTAGCAGAATGCAGCAACTATCAGTTCCTCTCGTATAGCACTGGCTGGCCGCCTCTGTCTGCGACGTGGCAATCCTTTCCCCACCCTGCCAAGGCACATACGAGGGTGGATTGGTATCCAACCGGCCCTGATGGGGCAAGACAATATTATCGTATCGGATACGGGGTACCACATCTTACCCGTGCGATGTATTCCGGAGTCATATGGGGTATTCCTATCGGTCGGGAGGAAGATACTACAGAAGAAGAACACGTTTATGAAGATTATGCTAAAAGAACCGTCTCTCGAACGGTTGATTACACAACCGGTCTGATTAACTATTTCTTCCGAGGACGGATGCAGTTGAGAAGTGCTGTCGAATCCAATCTGGATAATCTTTTATCCGTTAAGCTCTACATAAAGAATAAATCCATGCTTGAGGCAAGTCCATTGGATTATAAATTCGGCTTCAAGGGCGGCTCTTTTGAAGTTTACTGGGACGATGCGAGCGGCAATCGCACCAAAGTTCAAAGCATTACATTAAGCAAGACATGGAATGCGTCAAGCACGTTGGCGTATGATGAGGAGATGTGGGTCAGCTTTAACGATACGGCTGGCAATGATCTGGAGAATGCTGTGAGATTTATTGTTGTTTACAAGGGCAATATCGTCAAACAGCCGGAATATACGATTGACGATGACGATACAGCCGCGATAGCAGTCAGCACCATAGAGACAAATCATATTCACAATATTCCAACCACAACTTTACTCTTGGCTCGCTTCAAGGATATAGAGGAGTGTTGGTTTACAGAAGATGTTTTATTCAATCATCACGGCTTTAGACTCTATTATACCGTAGAGGGAATATCGGAGTTTTGGGCAGCTAACATGGATCTGTACAATGGCAGACAAATAAGCATTAGCCCCACATTAAGTCATAACCGAGACCGAATCTTTATAAATGTCGAAGAAGATTATTCTACTGGTCCCATGCTTTTCAATTCCGGCAGTTGGTCTGATTTGCAGTATTTCCCGGAGACAACAGTGAATGCGTGCTCCTGCGACGCTCCTTATAAAACCTGCAACTCTATCGGAACAGTTGTTGATTGTGGTGGGCATTGCGGCACGTGTGTTACAAGTATCTGGGATATTCCCGATTGGCAATCTAATGTTAATTACCACGCAGGTGACGAAGTTGGATGGTATGTAAGTCAAGATGGATGTTTTGAGGTGTATACTTGCACTGCTGATCACGTTTCAAGTGGCGCCAGTGAACCCGGTTTTGGTGCGAATTGGCAGGATTATTGGTTGATAGGATATCCCGACGTTGCAGTTGATCTTGACATTGATGGTATATCGGAGTCGAGCGAAGAAACCCCGGGCGGGACTGTGACCATAGGCAGCCCGCTAGCAAAAAAAATAAATACCATGATTCTTACGTATTGGCCTCCTAATGTTTGGACTAACGAACTGAACAGAGGTTCAGCGACATTAGAAGTGGTAACAGGCGCAGATAAGATAAGAATCTGGGATAATGCCAATAAGGTTGGCCAGCCATTGATTGACCAGAGTAATACGAAAAAGATATGGCAATTAACGAGCGAAACAGTCCCTATTAATTTATACGTCGAGGGTATTACCGCCAGCGATTCTTCTATGGATGTCAGATTAAAATTCTCGCTTAATTATGCCGGTGTGGAAATGTATGATAAAGTTAACTTCACAGTACAGAATTAATTAAAGGTATCGATGCAACTATATTCACCAGTTAGAATTTCCTTCGTTAAAGGGTGGTTTTTCCAACGGGGGGAAAATGGCAGGGGAAATGGGGTCAGGAATGAATGGCGGTTCGTTAAGGATTTTATGTAAACAAAACTCCCGCTTCGACAAGAGAGATTGTATAAATCGACAGACGCCGCTCTTGTCGGTATAGACACAAAAAACCCTACTTAAAAGCAATTTCGGCATTTTAGGCAAAAAGGCTTGAATAATATCAAAAAAGCCGGGTGTCCGGCTTAAGCAACCGCCATTCCCCACTGTCCCCTCCTGTTACACACTGCTGAGCCAATGGGTCTAAAGAAGAGCAAAATTTCCGCTGAATCAGGAAATTATTTCCGGCTTAACTGTTAAGACTTGTGAGTTGAGGGGGACGGAATTTTAAATTAAAACAGCGTAAGTTATTTTTGGTTAAGGATTTATCGTAATACGAGAATGCTTTTGCTCAATGTTGGTACACCAATTGCGTTAAAAAGGGAGGTGTTAGAGATAAGATTTGCTGGTCTGAAAGACAGGGCAACGAGAATAAGACCCGATAAAATGTAAATTTGTTTAAGTTTTTTTACTCAGAGACGACAAAGATAGTGTATGGTATGGTAGAGTAAAAATCTTTAAGGAGCATCTCTATGGAACTTAACGGAGTAAGTGCATCAATATTCCCTATTCGAAATGAGTCAATTGTACAGCCGCAGACATCGCCAAAGCCGCCTGAAAACGAACCGGAGGTGACGGGCGGAGAAGATGGAGGCGGAAAAGCCAACGGAGTTATCAGTAAACTAAACGAAGGTGACCATTTCAAAGGAGTGGCTGCCGTTCGTCTCCTGATAAGTCATTTTGATAATGCAGATTTGATAAAACCAGATTTGGGAATTAATTCAACTCAATTGCTGGATCCGGAAGATGTTAACGGCAAGGCGTATGCGAAATTTCTTGAGCAATATCGAGCTTTGTATGAAGCCAGTCAGCCGCCCCCTGACCCACCAGTGGTGCCAGAACCAGAACCGAGTCCGGCTGCAATTGTAGAACCGTTACCTGAGCCTGAGGTACCTGTTATCGAGATTCCAGTACCAGACTCTGTACCGGTTATAATTGAAGAGCCAGTTGCGGAAGTTCCATCGATACCCGCGGAGCCGCCGGTAGCAGAAGAGCCTGTTAATGAAGTTCCAGCAGCAGATACAATTTTTGTGACACCGCTTGAAATCAAACCGGTCGCAACCCCTGAGCAGACAGAGCCAGCAACACCCGTTGATGAAGGCGAGGGGATTTTGGCAGTGTTTGAGGAACTGTGGGATGCCCAGGCTTTGGAAGAAAAACCTGAAACATTAGACATAGTAATGTAAGCCTATTTTACAATCGAGGGTATTAAGAAAAATGGCGGGGAATCGTTTTGATTGATTATGGATTATTGATGATTGATAATTAACGTTGAAGAAGACAGTTTTGATGGATCCTGTTGACACAGCCATGAGGCTAACCATTTCTTGAGATTGCTGCGGCCTAAACGACAGGCCTCGCAATGACAATAAAAACCCCTTGCAGCATAAAAAAGCTACCTACAAGCTTGATGTGCGCCGCAGACAGTGCCGGTGATTAAAAAGGCCGGTAGGTGTAATAGATTGCTTTACATTGTTATTGGATTTTATTAAGATAAATCTCCGGCGGATATGGTGTTTCGCCGGAGATTTTTTATTGATAATTGTAAAAAACGGACAAAGGCAATGACAGAACAGCTTTCGAAAGTTTATGAACCCAAAACCCTTGAGAGCCAGGTCAACGAAATCTGGGTCGGCGGGCGATATTTCCATGCGGAGGCATCAGCCGACGGCGGCAAGGGAAAGAAAAATTACACAATCGTAATACCGCCGCCAAATGTGACGGCGGCGCTTCATCTGGGCCATGCGCTTAACAACACACTTCAGGACGTGCTGATTCGTTTCCGCAGGATGCAGCAGTATAATACGCTCTGGATGCCGGGGACAGACCACGCAGGCATTGCGACTCAAGCCGTCGTCGAAAAACGGATACTGGCGGAGGAAAATAAAAAGCGGACGGACTTTAAACGAGAGGAATTTGTCGCCCGCGTGCAGGCATGGAAGGACGAATACGAAGCGCAGATAATCGAACAGCTAAAAGCGATGGGCTGTTCGTGCGACTGGGAGCGGACGCGATTTACGATGGATGAGACTTGCGCAAAGGCGGTGCGTGCAACATTCTTCAAGCTCTTTAAGGATGGGTTGATTTATCGCGGCAAACGGCTTGTGAACTGGGACCCGGCTACACAGACGGTATTGGCAGATGACGAGGTCGAGCACCAGACGGTGCAGGGGCATTTCTGGTATATGCGGTATCCGCTGGTCGAGCCGGTCGAAATCGCAGGCAAACGCATCGAGTATGTAACGGTGGCAACGACTCGGCCTGAAACGATGTTGGGCGATACGGCGATTGCGATGAACCCCTCGGACGGACGTGCAAAATATTTAGTTGGGAAAAAGGTTCGGCTTCCAATCGTCGGCAGGATTATCCCGATAATAGCCGATGAGCATGTTGTGCTGCCCAACCCTGATAGTGAGGATGTAAAGGCAAAATTCTCGACCGGCTTTTTGAAGGTTACGCCTGCTCATGACCCGGACGACTGGGAGATAGGTCAGCGACACGGCCTGGAAGTTATCAATATAATGGCGCCGGACGGGAGTATCAGCGACAGGTTCGGCTGGGAGGATGCAAAAGAAGCTGAAGCACAATCTTTAATCGGTATGGACCGCTTTGAAGCCCGCGAAGCTGTTATCGAGTGGTTCAGAGAGGAAAATCTTCTTGAGGATGTTAAGGAATATGCCCACGAAATCGGGCATAGCTACCGCAGTCATGTGCCCATTGAGCCGTATTTGTCCGACCAGTGGTATATAGCGGTGAAAAAACCGATTCCAAATTGCCGATTGCCGATTGCCGATTGCCAATTGAACAACGAAGGTATTCCTGTCCTTCCCGGGACAGACGTGCCAGCGACCTCATTAGCCGGCTTGGCGCTTGCTCCGCTGATTGACGGTCGGCTAAGATTTATACCGGAACGTTATGCAAAGACATATCAAAGCTGGCTCGAAAATCTGCGCGACTGGCCGATAAGCAGACAGATCTGGTGGGGACACCAGATACCAATATGGAGCGTAGAAGGGGTGAACGCTTCGAAAGCTCGATGTGTTGGAATTCAGTTGGCTTACAGATTTGATGGTGCAGATTTCATATCATCATTTGTGAAATGTGGTGAAGATTATCAACCTCTGCCAAACAAACATGAAATAGAAAATTTCTTCCAAGAAAGTAAAGAATACAGCATATATACATGTCTTGCAGACGGTAAAGAGAATATAATTGGAATCTTGGAAATAGTCTTTGGGATGAAGCGGGACCCCGACGTTCTCGATACGTGGTTTAGCTCGGCGTTGTGGCCGTTCAGCACATTAGGCTGGCCTGACGAAACGCCGGAATTCAAAACGTTCTATCCGGGCGATGTGCTTTGCACGGCCAGGGAAATAATCACCCTGTGGGTTTCGCGAATGGTGATGATGGGGCAATATTGTGCAGGCGATATACCGTTTAAGGATGTGTTCATTCACGCAATGATACAGGACGGCGAGGGCCGCAAGATGTCAAAGAGTCTTGGCAACGGCATCGACCCGCTGGTTGCAATCGACAGCCACGGGGCCGATGCGATGCGGTTTACGCTTGCGAGCATGACTACCGACACGCAGGACGTTCGGATGCCTGTGGAACAGATGAAACTGCCGGACGGACGAACGGCAAATACATCGCCGAAATTCGATATAGGCCGAAACTTCTGCAACAAGCTGTGGAACGCATCGCGGTTTGCGATGATGAATCTGGAGGGTATTGAGCCGGAGAAATTCGACAAGGCGAGGATGACTATTACCGACAGGTGGATTTTGTCACGTATGACGCAGACGA
>Ga0315291_10011666_pt1 | contig 10703 bp, 18 predicted proteins | sample YL17G12_20_MG_FD_203070 | JGI IMG/M metagenome (GOLD analysis project Ga0315291, IMG submission 203070) | Sediment microbial communities from Yellowstone Lake, YNP, Wyoming, USA - YL17G12_20 | ecosystem: Environmental > Aquatic > Freshwater > Lake > Sediment | place: USA: Wyoming | collected... | reverse complement strand
TGCGGCGTCTGTGACTGCTATCACAGAGTTGCCTATCATGGCGACTGCCGCAATGACGCTGAAAGGTTCGCTGACCTTGAAGATTCAGCCAAACGACTTGGCAAGCCGATTGAAGAAGTCGATGCAGAGGAAGACTTCATTCCAAGTGAATGGTTTTAACGGAAAACCAATGGTTCAGAAAAACGGATAAATTGGAGAAACAATCGTGAAAAAGTGTTCAGCCTGCGACTCTCTCGGATTTCGACTCATGGACAATGACGTTCATGGGCTTCGAATCGAAAAATGCGATGTTTGTGAAACCTTCAACAGCGACAAGTTGGCGGTCGAATACGTGTTTGGAATAGCGAAAACAGCTTGTATAGCCGCCCTCCCTATCTCAAAAGCTGAGTACGATAAGCGTCATAAAAATTGTAATAAAAGGAAAGGTTAATGATTACACTTCTCACAATTGCTTGGTATCTTTCGTGGTATGTATGCGGCTGTGCTTGCACTTTGTTTTTCATCGTTCTAACTCCAAACTTCAAAGACGAGTTTGTTCTGGTTATCGATTCGTCCGACATCGTTACGGTTTTGTTTTTCGGACTTTTCGGTCCTTTAACGTTTTTAGTTCTGGGTGGCATAGGTATTTGTCTTTTCTTGCTAAGTATTCTGTTCAACGGTATTTTGGAAGCAATAAGTGGCATGAGATGGTTCAGAAATATGAAAATAATAATTCCGATTAAGGCAAAAGTCGCACCTGAAAAGTTGGTGTGAGCGCTTGACTTTCAGGCTTGTCGAGGTAGAGTAATAGTGTTGGTGAGGCGTGGAAAAGGAAAAAGAAAGTCATAAGTTGTTGGTAATATGGTTCGGTAGCTCAGCCAGGTTTAGAGCATCTGCCTTTTAAGCAGAAAGTCCGGGGTCCGAATCCCCGCCGAGCCACCATTTTAAAGACCATACGGTTAATTCAGCAGGTTACAAAAAAGGATAAATCATGGATAGAATTTGTTACAAAGTGGTAAGTTGTCAGAACAGCGAATTTCATTCGGCAATGTATTCAGATCTACCGCATGAATATTCTTTGAAATACGAATTTGGTGTAAAGACAATTCCAAAGATAGGAAAAATCTTCGTATTCGATACATTGGAACATGCCGGAAAATTCGTTGAAGAGCATAATGGCTATTTGGCTATTTTCTCTGGCTTGGCTACTGACGTTGGTAGGCCCAAGAATTTGTGCTACTGGTACGATACGTTCGATATCTTTAAAAGGTTTTGGGAGTGCAAACAACATAAGAAGAAGCTGAAAGTAGAACTAAGGGAATCTCCGAAAGGAACACTTTCCTGTAGTTCATTCACCCCCCATACGTTGGTCCAAAAAGGACTGTAAAGATATGTACTGTCCATCATGCAGAACAGAATTGGTTGTTACCGGTCAGGAAAGACTGGAAACCCTTGATGAACATATAAGCGGTTGCAGGACGATTCCTCTCAAGGACAAATACGAGTGTCCAAATGACAAGTGTCCCACTTTCGGGAAACTGTGCTGGAACGATGATGGTGATTGTTATGGAACTTTAGGAAATCATGACATTCAATTTATTGATAACAACGATGGTGCTTTTGGAAGTATTGCTCGTAGGCTTAACGTCGAAATCAATAAGAAAGATGAGAACTTTGACCTTCTAAAGATTGGAAGGTTCTGGTTCCGTCTAGTCTACTCCTACAAATCAAACGATGATGGAGAAATTCTCAATAGACATAGGAGAATAGAGACGTGGATCAAAAACAGAGAATGTGGTGGTTACGTTCTCTATCTGTCAGGAATCAGAATGTTTTTCTTCAAAATTGGAAGTTTTCATTATGCAAGAAACAATGCATGGAGAATTGACAAGCTTGACGAGTTCACTGATAAAAACTCCTGGAGGAATAAAAGAGAATGGTGGAGGATTGCTTCATGCTGGTATGCGAGAACATACACGAAGTTGTTCCCAGAAAAACGTGAGGCTCAACATGTTTAAAGATTTAACGAAATGGGCAGAAAAGCTGGAGGCTGATGTTCCCATAAACGTTGCTGGTGGCGTTGTGGAGGTCACGGTACAAAAGATAATTGGAAACAAATTGTTTACTTTCAGTAGAAGCAGATCGACGGAAAATCTCAAAGGTTTCAAGGAGGAATTTGGATCAGCTTTTCTAAAGGCTGTTGGAGTGAAAAAAGACTAACATAATATTTTGGGAACGAAACAATAACAGAAAAGGGTACTGCATTATGAGCAAAATTTACTTCAAAGCAGTGAGTAGAAGCGATTTTACTGGATCTTTTTGCTCAGTAATGGCTTGTGAACTTCCAGCTAAGTATTGCTTGACGTATGAAATAGGAAAAACCACTACTCCTAAAGTAGGACGTATTTTCGTCTTCGATACATACGAACATGCAAAGAGTTTTGCAAATGAAAATAACGATTGTACGTTTGCTATCTGTAAAGGAACTGCCACTAAGGTTAGAAAACCACAATTCCTATGCGGCGATTACGGTGATGAAGATGTTTTTGTTGAGTTCTGGAATAAAAGCAAGAAATCTTGGAGAAGATCCGCCCCTATTGGAACTTTGTCTTGTAGTTCATTCACTCCAGCAGAGATTGTCTGGCAAAAAAGAGGACTATGATCATGGGTAAATTCTATTTCAAGGCGCTAAGTAAAAATTGTTCTGGAGAATATCTTTCAGCAATGGCTTACGATATTCCTAAAAAGTATTGTTTAACTTACGAATTAGGAAAAACCACAATTCCAATTATAGGACGTATTTTTGTGTTCGCTACATTGGAATATGCTGTTTATTTTGCAGAATGCAATTCTACTGATGTGGCTGCTATTTGCAAGGGAACTGCCACTGAGGTTGGAAAACCAAAATTCTTATGCCCTTCTTTTGGAGTAGAACATCACTTAGTGCAGTTTTGGAATCGTAATATAGTTCGTAGAAGGGTCTGTCCTATTGGGACTTTGTCTTGCGGTTCTTTTACCCCGACAGAAATTGTATGGAAAAAGTTGTCGTGAAACCCTAAACAGAAAGGAGGGCTGAGACAATTCCTCTAAGATTGCAAAATTGAAACCTTGGACAATCGTTCAGATTGTCGTGTTTCACGAAGGGGCTTGCTCTGGGTGGGCTGGCCCCTTCACCTTTTTTCTTCCAGGCGGCTTGCTATCTCCAGCAGGTGTGCTATCTTATCTCTTGTAATGGTTGTCATACCAGACCTAGATCAAGTCGAAAGGTCAGACAATGAGTGCAAGTTTACTTCCTACGGTAATCAGTTCAGTTTCCATCTTTTTGCTGGGAACTTTCGTTTCGTTGTTGCTTTCATTGGACTTGCATAAAAACAACCAAAAATTGGAGCAGAAAGATGAATGACATCTTTGGTTGGGACTACCCCCCTGGTTGCAGTTCGGTTCCCGGTGACGAAACGGGATATTGCGAAGTCTGCGGGAAAAACGCAGACTTTTGCGTTTGTCCTGAATGTCAAATCTGTGGCGATGCCGGGAATAAACTGTGCTATTCAAAGCACGGTATGGTTATCAGCGAAGAACAGATCGAAGCGTTCAACGAAAGTTGGGGCGCAATCGAAGCAGAAAACAAATACTATCGTCTCCATGGCGATGAACTCAGCGCCAAGGAAGAGAAGGATTGGGGTCAACTACCCCCGCCTAAAGGCGGAGGCTTGTAACGGTGAAATCTCCTCGTTTGCAAAGCAAACTCGGGATTTCACGCTACTATAAGCCGGTTGACAAACGGCTCCTTTGTCCAGGGCACGCCCTGGACAAAGAAATGCTGCGGGTATATTGATACTTCCAATTCTATCCGCATGATCTGTGTAACCACATTTGAGACATTTGAAAACGTTTCCATGCCGATTGTCTTCATGGATGTGTCCGCAAATCGGACACATCTGACTCGTATAAGCAGGAAATACATATTCAAAAGAAAGACCTACCGCTCTTCCTTTGTATCCGATGCAGAATTGAACGAACTCGAACGGCCAGCGATTTCGCTGTCCGTTCAGTTCGTGATTTTTCTCTTTCGTTCTTTTACGGATATGAGTCAGATCTTCCATCACTATAGTTTTAGCATTTTGAGACAGAGCAAAAGTCACCAACTTTTTTGAAGCAGAATGTACGAAATTCTGAGTTACGGACTTCTCTTTTCCGCTTAATCGTTTTAACAAACGATAAGCGGAGCGAGAGCCAACACTAGCGACTTTTCTTCTCAATTCTCTAATACGTTCTCTTTTGTGGTTGAACTCTTTACCACTTACAAACAAAGTTTTATTTGAGTTTGTCGCCTTGGCGACAAACAAATTGTTGATGCCCGAATCGACTCCCAAAAAACAACCTTCGGTTTTAGGTTCTGGAACATCTATTTCGTAAGATAGGATCAAAAACCAACGGTTTTTGACCTTCTTGAGTTTGGAATCTTTATAGGTTTCAAGGGGAATTTGAAAGTTTATGGATTGGTACTTGAAAGGAGTTTTCCAAATTGTCAATCCAAATTTGTTGGAAACGTTGAAATCACGTTTCCAACAAATCGGCATTGTAGGTTTTTTGAATTTTGCAAGTTCGAATTCATTATTTGAAATCATAGATTTGTATTCTGTACAAACGAGTCTGAAGATGGAGAGTGAAAGTTGCGAAGGCAACTTGAACTTTTCACGGAGTGTGCTATAGTATTCTTTAGCGTAAGAATTCGGGCTTTCGATAACCTGTTTTTCGGAGAAAAAGTTCTGATTGTATAGAATTTCGGAAAACCAGTTGCAAGCATCGAGGAAAGGCTGCGAGAATGTTTCGAATTTCGAAACATCTCCATCGAGTTTAAGTTTGATTGATCGGATGTCTTTCATAATGATATTATACAACAAAGTTTCTTGATTTTCCTTCAGGAAATCAAGAAAAACAAAAAGAAAGGCCGCAATTCCTCCCCCACCTAAAGGTGGAGGTTTCCTTGCGGATTTTTGGATGAATTGTCCAATTTGCAATCGTGAAACTCCTGAAAAGTTTCAGGAGAAACATCATTTGGTTCCCAAGGCTAAAAAGGGGAAAGAAACAGTGTTGTTGTGTCAAGATTGTGGTCGGATATTGCATCAGTTTTTTGAGAATAAAGATTTGAAGAACAAGTTGAATACGATAGAACTTATTAGAGCTTCACCAAAAATGAAAAACTGGATAGCGTGGATTTCCAAGAAATCCAACTCCTTTGGGGTTTGCATGGCAAGAAAAAAGTGACCGGTCAGTTTGATTTCTGCCGTTCGTGTGGTAGATTGTAAGTGTTACAAGTGTATCAGCGGCTAGCTCAACGGGAGAGCGCTCACGAGCCTTGACTTTCACAAATATGGAATCATTCAGGATGAAAACTATCAATAAAGGAAGTAGTAATGCCCTTGAAATACAAAAATATCTCCGTTCAGGGAAAACGTTGGAAGACTTGCGCAAAGAACTTGAAATCAAGACTAATGTTCTTGACAATCTTGTTCTTTTGAATTATTCCCAAACAGATTCTCCAAAAGCACATCCAATTGTGATGGAGTGCAGAGGTTTGGTTCTGGAAAAAGATACTTGGAATGTTATAAGCTTTCCGTTTGTAAGATTCTTTAACTATCTCGAAGTAAAAGAGATCACTGAAACTTTCGATTTCTATAAAGCTGACGCTTTGGAGAAAATCGATGGTTCGATGATTACTGTTTTCTGGTACAAGAACCGTTGGTATATGACTACCAGAGGAACTATCGAAGGAACCGGAAATATAAACATGTTGGGAATGACTTTCCGTCAGCTTTTTGATTTGACGATCAAGCAGTATCCGAACTTCTATGAAAATCTTCACAAAGATATAAACTATATCTTTGAACTTGTTTCTCCAGAAAGTCAGGTGGTTAAACCATACACTGAAAGAGCGCTTTATCTGACTGGAGCAAGAGATACTGCTGATTTCTGCGAGCTTGATTACACATTTCTTTCGAATGAAGCAAAGCTTCTTGGAGTCAGGCTTCCAAAACGTTATCCGTTCGATGATATCAACGGACTTCTTTCTCTTGCAAACGGTTTGAAAAATCTTGATGAGGGATTTGTGTGTGTCGATTATTCTGGACCAGTTAATGGAAGTTTCCAAAGAATTAAGGTAAAAAGTCCTGCCTATGTTGCCATTTCTCACATGAAGGAATCTGGTGGGAAAAGTATACGGGCTTTGATGCGACTCGTATGGACCGGAGAAGAAGGGGAGTTTATATCTTACTTTCCACAATTCGTTCCAATAATTTTTCGTCTCAAAGAAGCTTATGACAACTTCCTTCCAAAGATAAATGCAGATATAGAAGACGCAAAGAATTTTAGGTCAAATGGTTCTCGTAAAGAGTTTGCTATGTGGGCATTGTGTACTTGTTGCCCTTCTATCATGTTTTTAGTCTATGATAAGAAAGTAGAATCTTTCAAGCAATTTTTGGAAGACAGTCTTAAGGAAAAAGGTGAAAAGAATACGTCCAAGTTCCTCATAAACTTGATTGGACTTAATGACGTTAATCCAGATCAGGAATTTGAGGCTCCAGCGGAACAATAACTTTGGAATCGATATGGAAATCAATACTTTCATCGGAAGTGTAGATAACCTCAAAGAAGGCGCTCAGATCGCCCTGACAAACAGATTGTTTGTCAATGGTTGGCATCTCAGAACTTGTTTGAAAAGAGTATTTACGAACAGTAGAGTGAGACTTTTTCCAAGGAAAATGCCTTCTTTGATTTTTATAGCAGAAGAAAACGGTAAACCGATTTCCTGTTCTTTAGTAATTGGAAACCATTTCATGGTTTTTGTAAGGAAAGAATACAGAAGACGTGGAATTGCTTCAGAGATGTACCATAAAAGTATGGAACTTCTAAAAAGAGATAGGTCTTTTTGGATGAAAGTCGATGACAGTCGTCAAAGAAAATTTTATGCAAAGGTAAAGGCTAGGAGGGTTTGACAATGCCACAATTTTTCACAAGAGTAGGCTTTGAGAGGTTGTTTTTCCTGTAATATGGTACAATAAGACATGAGCAAAAAACGTACAATCAAGATAGATCAGGAGTCCTTTGCAAGGAATCCAAATAAGTTTACCGTTGATCTTTCTGGGATCAAGGTACGCAAGACTTGGAAATTTTCTCCTGCTGAGAGAATTCTTCCGTCAAAGAAATCTAAAACTGAGACAAGGGAAGAAACTAAAAAGGTGGTAAGGAACGCCCTGAAAGGTGAGGTAGGTTAAATGTTGTTCAAGCCAAAACACGGTAAATATTGCAGTGAGTGTGGAAGTAAATATAATAACGATTCTCCAAGTTGTAAATGCAAGAAAAATTTTGTGGTTATAGAAAGTTGTCCTTTTTGTGGATTTCTACCAGTTATTGATAGACCTTATCATGATTACAATCCAAAAACTAAAATTCATAGTATGAGGCGTTATTATGTCAGTTGTTGTCACGACAAAGGGCGTTGTCCCGTGACTGGAGTTGTTGTATGGTCTATAGGAAGAACTCTTAAAGCCGCTGTAAGGAAATGGAATAAAAGAAGATCTGGAGGTTAATTACATGAAAAACGTAACATTTGTAAGTGCGGAGATAGGAAGGGGGTTGGAAGCCGTTTATTGTTGGGATGACGAATTCACCGTCCCATCAGCAGCAATCTTCTTTAAACAGGAAGGAGTTTGTGTTGGTGAAAACGAAATCTCCACGAGGATCACAATCGTTGGTAAACAATCTCAAAGTCAAGAACACGAAAGGCAAACTTTGAAGTGGCTTCAAGAAAGATCTTCGTTGATTGTCTTCCCGTTCGGAGCGACAAAAGAATCAATTGTGTCGAAGCAATTGGCTTTACCATCTTCAGGATTTAAGTTTGATAAAAAGATCGCTGCATGGGTGTGGACAGCGGAGGAAACCTCTATTCTTCCTTCCAAGTCTACTGATGCAACAATAGCAAAACTTCTTGGCTGGACTCATTTGAAAGAAAACAAAGAAGGTAAACTCTTCGCAATTCCACCTTCTGTCGAAATCAAGGATGGCGAAGATGAGAAATCAATCGAGTCGAAGCTGGTTCAATTTCCTCGTTGGAGTGAAGAAAAGGCTCAGGCGATTGCTCTTTTGTATGATTTGGAAGAAGTTTACAGTTTCAGTCATATTGTGAAACATTCGGAAACTTTCTATTTTGTTTCCATTTCAGATGATGAATCGAATATAGTGAGTGGAGCACATTCGGAAATCAATGGAGCTATATCTGATGCAATTGTCAGATACCTTGTTGAGAGAAACAATCGTGAAGCCCTTAAACAAAGAGTAGGTGAAGCTGGCAAAAGCGAAGAATAATGAGAAGGACTAAATAACATGTCTTATGCAGCATATAACAAAAATCTTCTGTCAAAATGGTGTGAGGTCGCCCCTAAAGTTCTTGATGAAAAGATTGAGACTTTGTTTCAGAAGTATTTGGATCAAAAAATTGAGTGTGCGTTCAAGAGTTATAAGTTTTGGAAAAGATTTTTCCCTTGGTTGAAAGAACCTAATAAAGAAGATATTCAAAATTATCAAAGAAAATCTGAGTTTGGAGTTCTCAATGATGCAAGAGGGTGTTTCTACGGATGCGGAACTTTTATCTCTATGATAAATAGATTTTGTAGGACTTCTGATGGGAAAAACATCTTTCTTGATTCAAATGATATATGGTATCTTTATAAGTTGGAATATGAAAAATGGAGAGATGATCAGTTGAAGAAATAACTTTGAAAGGAATATATGAAAGTGCAAAAAGTTAAAAATAAAAGAATGATCTACATCATCGGAAGTCTCAGAAACAAAAACGTTCCAATCATATCAAATCAGTTAAGGGCTGTCAACAAAGAGTGGGAAATCTTTGACAGTTGGTATGCCCCTGGTCCAAAAGCGGATGATTATCTGAGAAACTATTGTAGCGGAAAAGGGATGACTTACAAAGAAACACTTCATGATTACGCCGCAACACACATCTTCGAATTTGACGAATATCATTTGAACAGAGCGACAGATGTTGTACTCATCATGCCTTGCGGGAAGTCTGGACATTTAGAGATGGGGTGGGGTTTGGGAAAAAAGAAACGTGGATACGTCCTGTTCAATCAGGTTCCTAAACGAGTTGACATTATGTATCAGTTTGCAACAGACATATTTTTCAACTTCGAGGAGTTGGCTGAAGAACTGAAGAAACATGATAAATAAACCAAAAAATTGCGATAATTGTGCTAAATGTTGTACGTGGGAAGCGGAAATCTATTCAGAGGACGAAATTCCGGAAGAAATGAAAACCTTTTTGCCAGGAGTCTTTGAAGACGGTTCTGGCGATATGTGGATGATGAAACGTAATCCTGAAACAGATACTTGTATTGCTCTCGATCTTAAAACTCTCAAATGTTTTATTTATAAGAATAGACCAACTCAATGTAGGGAGTTTGAGTTAGGAGGAAAGATGTGCCTTCTAGCCAGACGGACATCTTCGGTAAAAATCTCTCCTTAGCGCTTGCAATCCTGACCCTGTGTGCTACCTTATACTTGTGTAACGAATCGTCTCAGTCAGTAGCCGGAGACATTTACAATGAGTGAAATAGTCACAAGACCTTCTGACACAGATTTTTATAAACTATCTATGAAGGCCGCTTACTTTCATTGGTATCCTGATGTTGAAGCTGAGTTTGCATATACGTGCCGCACTCCTGGAATTGATCATTCTTTCTTGAAAGATCGCCTGGAACAGGAGATTAAAGAGATTGGGGATTTCAAATACAATCCTTATGAGATCAGGCAATTTTCTCAGGTTCCGTATTTCAAGCCTGGATATATCAGATTTCTTGAGACGGAAACTTGGAATCCAAATGATGTTCATATCAACTATCTTCCCAATGGTGGGTTGGATATGAGAACCAGAGCGCCTCTGATTTATGGTATGGATTGGGAAATCTTTCAGTTGGAAATCGTTAGCGAACTCTGGACTCGCTATCAGATGAAGAAACACGGGGTAAGTGAGGGTCAGCTTATAGAAGAAGGTAAAAAGCGTCTAAAGGTAAAGCTTGATCTTCTGAAAAAAGAAGCTCCAGGTCTTAGGTTCATTGACATGGGAACGAGACGCCGTGCATTCGCTTGGTGGCACAGAATTGCTCTTGAATTCATCATGGAGTACTATCCTGAGTGTCTTCTTGGAACAAGCAATATCTATCTTGCCAACGGGTTGAAACTCAAACTGTTCGGATCGTGCGGACATGAGTTTGACTTGGCTCATTTGGCGTTCGCTCCAATGGCTAAAGCAAAGTATCTTGCCATGATCCGTTGGATGGAAGCTTTTGACGGAGATTGTGGGATTGCTTTGACTGACACATTCACAACCAAGCATTTCCTGACTATCTTTAATAAGATGTTGGCAAATGCTTATACTGGTGTTCGTCATGATTCTGGACCTTGGGATATTTGGGCAAGAGACCTTATCGCTCATTACAAGAAACTGGGAATTGATCCAATGACTAAATCTCTTGTATTCAGCGACACTCTTACTTTTCCAAAGATGATTGAGATTTACAAAGCTTTGAATGGACAAGCGAAAATCAGTTTCGGAATCGGTACTGACTTGATTAATTCGTGTACTGATTTATGGAAGCCTCTTTCTATTGTAGTAAAAATGACTAAGTGCAATGGAGTTGATCTCCTTA
>Ga0315291_10011665_pt1 | contig 10703 bp, 8 predicted proteins | sample YL17G12_20_MG_FD_203070 | JGI IMG/M metagenome (GOLD analysis project Ga0315291, IMG submission 203070) | Sediment microbial communities from Yellowstone Lake, YNP, Wyoming, USA - YL17G12_20 | ecosystem: Environmental > Aquatic > Freshwater > Lake > Sediment | place: USA: Wyoming | collected... | reverse complement strand
TGGTCATCTTCACCTCGGACCACGGCGAAATGGCAGGCTCGCACCGGCTCAGGCTCAAGGGGCCGTTCGTCTATGAAGAGAACACCAACATCCCGCTGGTCATCGCTTATCCGCGCATGTTCCCGCAAGGCGCCAAATCAGATGCGCTTTCCGCAAATGTTGACCTGTTCCCAACTCTGGCCGCTATGATCGGATGCGACTTGAGCAAGGATTTTTCCTGCCTGCCCGGAAAAAATCTCGCGCCCGCGATCCTTGACCCGGCCGGAGCAACCGTGAGCGACCACGTGCTTTTCAGCTTCACCGAGACCATTGCGCTCAAGGTCCTGCGCCAGATGACCGGCAGAAAATTCATGCCCAGCCCGCACAACATCCGCGCCCTCCGCGAAAAAGACAAAGTCTTCGCCCGTTACTTTGACCCGCAAAAAGAGAACCAGGAATTCGAACTCTACGAGCTCGCCTCCGACCCGATGGAAATGCATAACCTCGCCAATGACCCGGCTTACAGAATTATGCGCGAGCAAATGGCGGAAAAGCTGCGAATGGCTGAAGCCAATGAGATGGCCCGAATTGGGGGCCGGAACTTGAGTTTTTAGTTGTCGCAGCCCGATCTCGAAATTAGGGGGACAGACACTCTTGTCTGTCATTACTTCTCAATACACCCTAACCTCAAATGCCAAGACCTGAGACCAGGACATCAATCTGCAGGTCATTCGGACATAGATACCCTCTCCAGGAGAACAGGCAATCGCTGACCATTTATTAGAAAAGAGTCGGAGTTAAGTTTCGACCTTTATTGGGATAAAAGACTCCTATAACCACCCATGTTTTGGGATGAGCCAAGATAGTACCCATAAAAAAATGTGTATCCTTGCCGGGTCCACAAAGTTCATTAAGAAACTTATCTCGCACATGCTTTGCCGCGTTTTCTTGCGTTTTTCCATTGTCGACCAATTTCCAAAATAATGCGCCGACCTCCCAGTCTTCGATCATCATTTGATGCTCTCCGGTGCAGCGGGGGTCATCGCACGTGAACAGATAATGAAATTTGAAGGGAACCTTCTGCGGAGGTTCTTTGCTTTTCCCTCGTGTTTCCCATAATCTGGCTTGCTTAAGTGCGGCCAAAAACGAAGGCTTCCATTGGGGACTATCTCTCGTAATAATAAGATCCTTCACTGATTTTGGCTTGAAAATGCCCAAGGATGTTCCATCCTTCGATTGACTATCTTTAAGGGCCTCCATAGAGCGCGCCTTTTTCTTCAGCACATACTTGGCGCGTTCAGCCCAATTCCCCGGATTACTCGCGATCGGTTCGCCCAAAATCCTGATCGAATTGCAATCAGGGCGATAGCTTTCTTTTCGCTTATCTCGTCTTGTATGCTTTTCGGCTTGGACCTCGATCCATTGATACTTTTTATACTGCTTGCTGAAGGGCAAGTCCCGAAAGTTAATGGGGTATAAACGAATGAAATCGCCGGTCTCGGTAACTCCTGCAGTGCATACCAACTCATCATATTTTGCCGATGGAATTGGATAGGTCTTAACGGTGATGAGCACCCGAAATTTTTTGGGAGGCATGCTGACTTTCATCCAACATTAACCACTTTTAGACCAGTCTCCATCGCCACAGCTCGAGCCAGACGACTTCGATGGCATAATCTCGGGTCGCTCTCGAGACAAATCAGTACCGATGGTCGCTCGTTCATTAGCAACCCGATTCTAGTTACAGCTTTGCGATTATCGGCTAACACTGTTTGCTCGTATTTATCAAATAGGCGGACAAAAGAACCATAATCACTTAAATTCTTCCGATCTTGACTTGGTATTCCTACCGATGGTTCATGCTCATACCCCAACCTTAATTTTTTACAAATTTCAGAAAGCCGCAGTCGCGAGAAGCCGTATTTCCGCGAGATGGGGTTGGCTCTCACATCAATTACTGTTTGAATGCCAAGATTCATCAACTCATTGAAAAAAGCATCAACAGATTTGCCTTCATAGCCAATTGTATAGACAGCCTTTGGAGCTTGCGCGCGCTTTGGGATATTGACAAAATTGCGTTCCTCCAACTCGCTGTTGATTGCAAACCATGGATAGCGTGTATATACATCTTTTATCAGATGCGCCTGATCCATACTTCCATAGCGAAGGAGTATATCCCTGACGGCAGCCTTGACCTCGGAAGAAAGAGCGGCGATCTTTTTCACAGTTTCCTCGAAAAAGTATGCGCTTGGTCTGAGGCATTCCTCATCTGCGGCCAGGTAGCCATCTTGCCTAAGCATTCTGAGTTCGCGATAAAGAACGAAAGAAAATGGGCCACTCTTGTACGGCATAAAATCGTAGAATGTTCCAGATTGGCCCAGAAATGATTCTCTGGAGAGTAAGAACATGATCTTTACGAAAATCATCTGGGTGAGAGGCTTGCCTGATTGCGCCAGAAGTTCCAGTATTATTTTCTGTCGATTAAGCATTGTTCTTATTTTACCACCAGATGAAACCTTTTGAAAAATGGCAGCGCATTCCATGTCATGTTCCGCGATTGCTTAAGATTTAACGGCCTTACACATTCTTTAGACACTCTCCCCGCTACTGGAGAGGGGGCCAGATACTCGAGCGACTAATGATGCTGAATAGATTTGTGCAACAGGCCCTATGGGCCTGACCCCTCTTGTCAGAGCTCGATGGTGTGTTGCTTGTAGCTCTGGAGTTCAAACGGCTTGCCTTTGATCCAGACTTTGTAAGGCACGGTCCGGTAATAGTTGTAAGGCTCGCTGAGTTTGACCTGGATGGTTTTGGCCTGGAGCAGGGGCTTGCCGTCTCCGCTTTGGATCACGACTTTGGGGAGTTCCGTCCCGGCCTGGACGCGGTAGAAGGTCTCGCGGGTTGAGAATACTTCGGCCTCGCGGATGAAGCCCTCGATCTTTTGGGTGTCGTCAAAGACAAACCGCTTTTCCTGGTATCGCTCGAGGATCATTTCCATGAGGAAAGCCGAGCTCCATCCGAATTGCGCCGAAGCGTAGCCGCCGGTGGAGTATTGGTTCTTGTGTTTTCCGGTGAGCGGGTCATAGGTTTCATAAATCGCCTTCATTCCGTCCTGGTCAACCATCATGTCCAGGAGCCGCTCGCGAAGTTCCGCGGCTTCGGCCTCGTACCCGAATTTATAAAGCGCCTCGAGCGCGGAATAGGCCGAGAAGATCCAGATGCTCGCGGTCCAGCCCGGGGTCTTGTCGTCAAAATACTTGTCGTTGTAAGCGACGACCGGGATCGGGTATTTGCCGTAAAATTCCTCGGGGTTGAGCAGGTGCTTCTCAATGCATTGGCGCGCCTTTTTTTCGTCCAGGGTTGATCCGGCGAACGCCGGGAACCAGATGGCCGGGGTCAGCACCTTGAAGCGCTGGTATTTTTTCGACCCGATCCGGTTGTACCCGTCAAACCAGCAGCCGGCTTCCGGGTCCCACAGGTACCGGTCGATTTTGCCGGCGAGCTCGCGGGCTTCTGCCTTCCACTTTTTGCCCTCGTCCGGCTTGCCCAGGTCCTCGGCCCAGTCGGCCATGGCCTCGTAGTAGAAATACATCCAGGGGTTGAGATCGACATTGTCCAGGGGCTTGGTCTTGGACCCGACCACTTCGCCGAGCGTGCCCAGGTAGTTGATGAACGGCCCGGGCCACACGTATTTCATGCGCGGGGAATTGTCCCAGCCGCCCTCGTCCTGGCTCAAGTATTCAAACAGTCCGTTGTGGTTTTCATCCCGCGCCTTTTTCCACCACTTGATGAACAGCTCGCCCTGTTCGTACATCTCCTTTTCAAATTGCTTGTAATAGGGGTCGTCGGGAAAGCGTCTGATCATTTGCCCGGCCGAGAACCCGAACACCGGCGGCTGGGAATGAGGAGTGATCGGCTTGGCCCGCTCGTCCTCCATGTGCGCGATGAAGCCGTCCTTGCGCTGCGCCTGGAAGATCGCCTGGATGACCTCCGCGGCCATCCGCGGCTTGAACTCGCTGTACCCGAGCGCCTCAAACCCCGAGTCCCAGAGCCAGAACCAGTTGTAATGGACCTTGGTGGGCACGCATCCCCAGTATTTCATGGCCCCGCGCGGGGCGTAGAGCGCGTTGTCCAGAGCGGTCGCGGCCATGAAATATAGCTCCCAGTAATCGATCTGGTCAATTTCGATGTGGGGGATGGGCAGGTCTATGAACAACTTGTCCCGAGCCGACTCCATCTCTTTCCAGGCAATCTCCGGGCTCTTGAAATTTTGTTTCGCGGCTTTGGCCAGCTCCAGGGCCTGGTCCGCGGAATCAGGGTGATACCCGAAAAAATACCAGAAGGTTTCAGACTTGCCCGCGGCAAGCTCAAGCTCGTTTGATTGCAGTTGGAGGTCGCCTTTCTTGTCCCCCTTTAAAACCGCGCCGCGGGCAAGCGAGGGCAGGATTGCAAGAAAATTTTTCCCCGGCACCAGGATGGGCTGCACCGCGAATTTCAAGACCACTTGCTCCGGGCCGGAATTTTTTTCCTGATTCAGCCGCCGGCCGCGTCGCTGCAGGTAAAAAACCGGAGTGAGCTTGAGCGGCTTGGCGCTGGTGTTGGTGACCCGGAAGGATAATAGATACTGGTCCAGTCCCAGGAACTGGACGAATTGCTCGGCCGCGAAATCTTCGAACTGCGCTTTTTCCGACCAGCCGTAATACGCAAACCTGATGTTGCGGGTCTCAGCCTCCTTGATCAGCGAGCCGTCTTTCAGGAACCCTACCGAACTCGCCGCGAACAGGCCGGTGCGCGAATAGTCGTAAACAGAAACCCCGGTGGCGCAGGCGAAATGCAGCGCGGCCCCGAAATTTTTGGTCTTGACGTCGGCCTTAAGCCCGACGTGGCTCCCGAACGGGCTGAGCGGCCCGCCGTTGTCGCGGAAGGTGGTGGGGAATTCCATGACGTAGCTCGGCGCGCCCGAGAAATAGACGTCCTGAAACCATGAAAGCTCTTTGCCCCCCGCGGCCAGCGCGAAAAACAAAATGCCAAAGACGATCAACTTTTTCATTTGCCCCCCTATCCGGCAGGACCTGTTTATTGCGCCCGACGCATGGCGCGCTCGTCAATCAAATCCAAACCTCGAGACCCGGCCACGCGGCGCGAAGGTTGACCCCAAGCCGCAAGTCAGAAAAATATCCCGCCCGGCTAATTCTTGTCTTTGGCCAGAATCTTCTGCGCGGCGGACAGGCCGGAGGATATGACCGCGGACTGTCCCCCGCCCGGGAACGTCCAGGCCCCGGCCAGGAAAAGGTTCGGGATCGGCGTGTCCTGCTTGAGCCGCTTGAGCAGGCTCTGCTCCGGGACGTTGTCCCACCCGAAGATGGTGCCGCGCGGGTTCAGCGTGAAATGCTCCATGGTGCGCGGGGACCCGACCTCCATCACCTCGATGTGCCTGCTCAGCCCGGGAAGATATTTCTCCGCGCGCTTGATCAGCACCATGGCCGACTCTTCCTTGAGCGCGCGATATTTCGCGTAGCTTTCCTGCTCGTGCCAGCCGTCCTTCCAGTCATAGGGCAGGATGGATGTAAGGCAGATCACATTTTTGCCCGGGGGCGCCGCGGTCGGGTCGACCAGCGAGTAGTCGGCGATGGCGAAGGATATTTTTTCCGGCACGCCCTGGTTGTAGTATTCGAAGTTCTGGTGCTGGTTGTAGGTTTCGGTGATCATGAGTTCGTGCACGCCCTTGGGGAATTGGTCGCGGTAGTCGTAGTCCACTCCCAGGTAAACCACGTAAACGCTCATGCCGATTTTCAGGCTTTCGATCTTCTTCACGTAATCCGCGGGCAGGTATTCCCTGCCCACCATCTTGAAGAAGGTGTCCGGGGCGTTGGCGTTGGACACCACGTACCGGCACTTGTATTCCGCGCCGTCCCTGGTCCGCACCGCCACCGCCTTGCCGTCCTCAATCACTATTTTCACGGCCAGGGTGCTGAGCTTGATCTCCCCGCCGTTTTCGGTGATGACCTCGGCCAGCGCGTCGGAAACCGACTGCGACCCGCCCACGAAGTAATAGTATCCGCCGAAATGGTAGCTGTCCCACATCATGGCGAAAAACATGGCCGAGACTTTTTCCGGCTCGTTCCCGGCAAAGCCCGAGAGCTGCGTGAAGATCGCGATCAACTTCTCGTCCTTCACAAAATCATTCACCATCTCGTCCAAAGTCTTGTTCCAGTACTTGAGCACCGGATAGAACGTCCAGGGCTTGAGAAAGACAACCTTCAACGATGGCGCCTTGTCCTCCGAAAGAGCGCCGGTCAAAGCGTTCATGCCCTTGTTGATTTTCGCCATGGTCTTGAACAGCCGGTCAATGCCCTGGGCCTCGGCCGGGAACTGCTTTTTAAGCAGGCTGCGATAGGCGGCGACGTCCGCGGGCACGTCCATGATCAGGTCCGGATAGATGGTGCGGTACATGGGGTCGAGCTTGACCGGCTTGACCTTGTCCCTGATCCCCAGCGCCTTGAAAGTGGTGTCGGTGAACCCGCCCGGGTCCAGGCCGTCCATGGCGTGGAGCGAGACCTCAAAGCTGTAGGGCCCGCGCTGGAAATTGGTCATGTACCCGCCGACCTTGGAATGCTGCTCGAGCACCAGCACCTTTTTGCCGTTCCGGGCCAGGGCCGCGGCCGCGCCAAGTCCGCCGCCGCCCGCGCCGATCACCACCACGTCGTAAACCGCGGCCCCGGACTTGGGCTCCGCGGCCGTCACCAGCGGGACCAGCAGCAGAAGCGAAACCGCCAACAAACTTGAAATCCTGTTCTTCATCTTCGCCTCCTATTCCGAGCTTGCCCATAATCTTTGCGAGCATTGCCCGGCTTGTCAAATCAACTGCCGCGCCGCGGGACCGATCATCAATCCGACATTGCATAAAGCGGCGGACAAATGGGCAGCCCGAATGCGCCTGGCGGATTGAGCCGCGGGCGCGGTTTGACAACCGCCGGGAGCGGCTTTAGCATCATTTTTGGGAAATGGTGGACAAGCATTCTCAAGCTCGCCGGGTGATCTACGAGACCCTGAAAACTCTCGCGTTAAAATTCCCCAGCTACCGTATTCCCGAGGTCTCCAGATACGGCCTGGACAGAATCCTGAAAGCGCTTTTCCCGAAAATCCGCGCCGGGGTTGTCCTTGATATGGGCAGCAGGCATGCTCCCTTCCGGGAACTCGTGCCCCACACCAAATATATGACCCTGGACATAGACCCGAAATGGAACCCGGACCTGCTCTGCAGCGCGGAAGAGATCAAATGGGAATCCGACTTCTTTGACCTGGTGCTCTGCACCGAGCTGATTGAGCACCTGGCCCAGCCCTGGGTCGCCATCAAGGAGATGCGCCGGGTGTTGAAGCCCGGCGGAGTGCTTATCCTTTCCACCCGCTTCATCTTCCCCTATCACGGCGGCCCGGGGGATTACTACCGTTTTACCAATGACGCGCTGGCGTTCCTGCTCAAGAATTTTCGCAAAGCGGAAATTTTTCCCCAGGGCAACCGGCTGCAATCAATCTGGGATTTGCTGGCCCAGGGCGCGCCCGGGATCGTGCTCAGATTTTTCAATCCGCTGATCGGCCGCATCAACTTTGCCGACCGCAAATGCGTGTGCGGCTACGTGGCCTGGGCGGAAAAATAATCGCACTTTTTTTTCAGCAGCTGTGGCGGGTTTGACAACCCGGCCGGTTTCGGGCTTTAATTCTCCAAAGGAGTGACCATGTCCGTGCAATCGTTTGATCGGGAAATCAGTTCCTCAATCGAAAGCTTGAAGCCGGTTTTCAAGCTCTATAAGCCTTCGGCCGGTCATCCGGGCTGGGAGCAGATTTTCCGCGACGCCGAGGACCAGGCGCGGCAAATCGCGCAAGTCATCACCCTTGACCGGCACACTCTCCCGGAAAAACTTGCACTCGAAAAAAGGCGCTGGGCCGGATACAAGACCGCGGCGCAGAATTACTTCATCAACCGCAAGCGGCTGCGGGATCACAACCACTCCTTCCGGCCGCTCTATTACATCTGGACCATGCTCAACGCCTGCAATTTCCGCTGCGCCTATTGCGACGACCACATGGGCCGCTCTTATTTTGAACTCCCGGACAAGGGCCGGCTCACAACCGAGCAGGGCAAAAAACTGCTCAAGGTCATGCGCACCGGAACCAGCTGCATTTATTTCTGCGGCGGAGAGCCCACCATGCGGGCCGACCTGCCCGAACTGTTGGATTATGCGCACAAGCTCAACTATTTCCCGTGCCTGATCAACACCAACGGCAGCCTGTTCCACCAGAACCTGCTCAAGCCGGCTTGGAAAAATTTCCTCAAGCAGATGGACATCGTGATCGTTAGCGTGGACGGGCTTGACACCGCGCTGATGGACAAGATTTACGAGGTCCCCCAGTGCCGGCAGGTGCTGACCAACGTGATCACGCTCCGCAAGCTGCAGGACCTGGTCAATTTCAAGCTGGTGGTCAACGCCGTGGTCATGCCGGACACCATCTCCGAGGCTTCCGCGGTGCTGGACTGGGCCAACGACCTGGGCATCTGGTTCGTGCCCGTGCCCGTGAACGAGGGCGCGTCCGCGGAGCGCCGTCTGTTCTCGAGCCCGGAATACCAGGCGTTCGCGGCAAAGGTCGTCGCCCGCAAGAAACAAGGATACAAGCTGATCGGCTCCGAGCGCCTGCTCGAGATGCTGGTGTTCGGCAAACCCTACAAGTGCTTCACCACGCTCAAGCCGCACATCGACTTTGACGGCCACATCCTCTGGCCATGCAAGGCCACCACCAACATAAAGCCCGTGCGAGTGAACGTGCTCGATTACCATACGGTTGACGAACTGTACCAGGCCGCGGGAAAACTGATCGATCCCAATGACTATCACGGTCCGGGCCCGAAACAGTGCGGCGGCTATTGCAACTGGATGCAGAACTACACCACCGAAATCTACATGCAGGGACTCATCCATCCCGTCAAGACCGGGTTCCTCAAAGAAATCCGGGAAATCACGGGGACCGTGTAAAAGGAGACGACCATGTCCGAAACCGCCGCAACCCCCAAAGCCTACCAGACCACGGCCAGGGAACTCGTTGCCGAGGCCCTGGTGCTCATCCTGGCCGCGGCCTCCATCTACTTCTTCGCCCGCAAAACTTACCTCATGAGCGCGGTCATGCTCGGAATCATCATCTTCAGGTTCGTGTTCTGTTACCGCAAAGGAGACCTCATATTCTTTTTCCTGGGGTTCGTGCTCGGAGGAGGAAACGACCTGATCTCCATGTACAAAAAAGTCTATGCCTACCTTCCCGCGCCCGACATCTCGCTGCTCCCCATCCCCATGTGGGTGCTTTTGTTCTGGGGACTGATCTTCGTGTTTTTCCGCAAGCTCATGCGCTTCGGACCTTTCCTCGGCGAACCGCCCAAAAGACTGATTGACCAGCCGCTCTTGCTGGACGGGCTGATCCTGGTCATCTACCGCATGATCATCTACCGGACCGCGGACCGCTTCTGGCTGCCCGACGCGCTCTTCGCCGCCATCCTCGTCCTCCGCTTGCTGGTCAGCGTCCCTTCCAAAAACGAGCGCCGGCTCATGCTCACAATGCTCGTGCTCGGCCCCGCTTACGAAATCTGGCTGATCCACTGCGGCCTTTATGTTTACCAGACCGGGTTCTTCTACGGCATGCCATTATGGCTCATTGTCTATTGGGTATTTGTCATCAGGCTCCTCAAAGCAATCTTCGACCGCATCGAAACCAGGGTGGTCATGCGGGCAAGATGAACGAAAACCTCATAATCGGCATCTTGGTCGGAATGACCGGCTCCGTGCTCCTGAGCGTGGGCAAAGGCGTCCAGAAGATGAAAGTGGACGTGCTCAAGAAAGGCTCCGCCATGCTCTCGCCCGCGCACCGCAGAGACTTCGGAATCTGGCTCCTGGGCGTGGCCATGACCGCATCCGCGTCCATCTTCTATTCCTTTTCCCTCAAGTTCACCGACAAATCGTCCATCGTGTCCTCACTCAGCGGCATCGGACTGGTCGGGCTTCTGATCTTCGCCTGGCTGGTCTTGAAAGAGCGGGTCGGGCTCCAGGAACTCCTGGGCGCCGCCATGGTCATAATCGGCACCGGCTTGATCGGTTACTTCAACCAGTCGCTTGCCCAGGCACAAAGATACAACCTCCCGCAATTCCTCTGGCTGGCCGGGGCCGCGGTCGCAATCTTCGCAGCGCTATCCCTGACCGCGGTCAAATTCCCCAGGGTCCACGGGTTTGTCTTCGGACTTATCGCCGGAGCTTGCATAGGCATCGCCATGATCCTCGCGGACATGGCTTTGGTCTGGAGCAGCGGCTCCATAATCGGACAGTTCAAGGGGCCGTACGTCTATTTCGCCATCCTCTGCTCAGCCTGCGCGCTGACCGTCACCCAGGTCGCGTTTTTCAAAGCCACCGCGGTGGTGGTCGTCCCAACCGTCAACTCCTTCACCATCCTCACACCCCTCCTCTTCGAATACTTCACCTTCAACGTCCTGCTCGCACCTCTCCAATACGCGGGAGTCGCCCTCATCATCGCCGGGGTCATCACCCTCTCCACCAGCCCCAAACAAATCTTCAAAAGCTGAAAAATAGGGGCGACAGACACTCTTGCAGGGGGGCAGACACTCTTGCAGGGGGACGGACACTCTTGCAGGGGGGCAGACACTCCTGCAGGGGGGCAGACACTCTTGC
>Ga0315291_10011662_pt1 | contig 10706 bp, 7 predicted proteins | sample YL17G12_20_MG_FD_203070 | JGI IMG/M metagenome (GOLD analysis project Ga0315291, IMG submission 203070) | Sediment microbial communities from Yellowstone Lake, YNP, Wyoming, USA - YL17G12_20 | ecosystem: Environmental > Aquatic > Freshwater > Lake > Sediment | place: USA: Wyoming | collected... | reverse complement strand
TACCCCGACGCCTAGCATGTAGATGCGGGAAACGCCATCAGTCATCGTCGCAGGGTTCCCGGGTCTTGTACAGGTGCCCCAATCACGTGGATTGCTGACGGTTGCACGAAGAGTGAGCAGGCACGACTGACCGCGTGTATGATTCAGGTCGGAAGGGAACCGGTGGCGGGCGACCAATCTGAACGACCGATCTCGGGGTTATGAGCACTGCGGGATTCCCGATGGTCTTCAAAAGGCAGATAAGAACTGCACTTGAGAGAAAGAGCAATTGCTATAGTTCTGGGCGAGGGAGTCTGTGTCTGTAGAAACGCTAAGCACGTTGCAGAAACAGGTGTTGACTCTCTGCCCAGAGCAGATGCCAAACAAACCAAGGAGGTCGGTGGTTGTCAAAGACATGCCCGAAATGCGGGTCTGATATGAAGCCAGATCTAATGATATGGGCCTATGGCTCAGCAGGACTAGTGTGGCACAAACAATCGAAGTTGGCTGGATATCTATGCGGCAGCTGTGGATACGTGGAGATCTGGCAAGAAGGTAAGTGAGTCCGACCCATCTGGTCAGTATCACTGAGATGCACCTAATCACAGAAAGAAGAAGGGTGGTAGCGGGGGGTCGATTTGAACGACCGATCTCAGGGTCATGAGCCCTGCAGGCAGAGAAGATGTCATGAGGCAAGATCATGCTAGGACTATCCTAGCGCACCTTGTCCTTAGGTGCCGAGTCATAGCGACTGAAGGTTGGAACTGAATCCAATGTGGGCAAGCGGCCATCATCGCTGCTTTTGACAAACAGAGCTTTGAACTAGCTAGAGTTAAAAGCAAGGCGAAGAATCCCAAACGGTAGCATGATCGGAGGGACATAGAGATTGAAGCGGTACATACCAATCATAGGCGTTGCCATTCTTCTCTTCTGCGTTTCTTTTCTTTCGGATAGCTCTGTTGCTGAAGAAGGTGCATCAAACACCGTTTTCTCAGTTGCAGACGACTACCACTATGATACGACACTCTACATTGGAACCTTGGACCACAGCTATGTCTATTCAACGTTGTCACAGTACCAAGGTATCTATGGCGACTTTGAGGTGACTTCTCCTGCGTCAGGGGCTGATAAGATCATAACTTTCTTCATCTGTAATGACGCCAACTTCGATCTCTGGGAGGCAGGCAAGGACGCTTCGTGTTATCTTCTTCAGGAGAGTGTCGGAAGCTACTCCTACACGTTCAGAATTCCCTATGCCGACACTTACTACCTAGTGTTTCAGAACTATGCAATCTTCCTGACCAAGACGGTTCATGTGAATCTGTACATAGATGAAACGCCACCAACCATCGACATCAATCTTGACAGCGGCGCCTCATACTCCGGTGTCAAGGAGATAACAGCAACAATCACAGAAGCAAGGTTCGATATTGATGAGGTGAAGCTGTACATTGACGATGTTCTGATGGACACAGAAAACGATGCCCACTTCAGCTATTCATGGCAAACTGGAGAATACTCGAATGGGCCTCACGTCGTGAAGATCTGGGCATCTGACAATGTTGGCAACACTGGGTATGTCACAGTCACCGTCAATACTTCCAACGGGCTTCTTGGAGGCGGCCCCATGGGGGTCGTGGTTCCGCTGACGATAGTAGGTTTTGTCGGGATTGTCGCAGTAGCCGGATATGTGGCTTTTTCACGAAGGAAACGAAGTACCGGTTTGGGCGAAGCTCCCATCGAAACTGGAACTCTGGGGCCCGCACCTGATACTGCACCCTTGCCGAGCTCATCTATGGTCGAGAGTCAGAACATTGGGTTCTGCCCCCATTGTGGCACGCCTAGACAGATGCCAGGGGCTCGCTTCTGCCCCAACTGCGGATATCAGTTCCAGTCATGACTCGCAGGCTGAGAAGATTACTGGTAGAGCCTTTGACAATTATGGATCCATACTGTATTGAGGTGCATGTTGTGAAAACTCTCAGAATCATGTTAGTAACTCTCTTCGTTCTCTTGATTTTGGTTCCGGCAGTGCCAATTGGAGCTCATACAACCAGTACCCAAGAGGTGGAAGAAACAGCATCTCTTACTGCTGATGACGAAGCAGAAGAGTCTGCTCCAGAAGCAATCAGCAAACCTCTTGTAGAACAACCGAGCACTGAGGCAACAATCGAATATGCGGACCCATCACTGATACCAAAGTACAGACCAACTGGATTGGTTTTCGAAGACATGGAGAAGTTTGAGGATTTCAGACGAGGAGCGAAAACAAGCCCTGCTGTCGCAGAAGAATACAGCTCTCCGGGTGCACCTAGTCCACCTAGTGTATCCAATCTTGTCGGACTTCCTCCCATCGGAGATCAAGGGACTCAAGGCTCATGCACTGGATGGGCTTGGGCATACTATTGCCTTACCCACCAAGTCGCTGCCGCGAATGATTTCTGGGATACAACAATCCCGAGCCATCAATTCAGTCCAGCATTTGTGTACAACCAAATCAACTATGGCACTGATTCCGGGTCGTATTTTTCAGACGCGTCAAATCTTCTGTGTGATTTCGGTTGTGCAACGATGAACACAATGTCCTATGATCAAGACGACTGGGTTACATGGCCATCTGAAGCAGCATATTATGAGGCCATGAGGTACCGAATAACCAGTGAAGCGTGGGATAGTCTCTACACGAATAGCGATTTGGAGGTTCTGAAATCATATCTCGCTGCGGGAAATACGGTGGTCACTGGAATCTACACTCGAACTGCATTCTATAGCTTTAATGCAGCCAATAACATATACACGACAAGTCATGCAAGTGGGGAATTAGGTGGGGGTCATGCAGTTTGCTTGGTAGGATATGATGATAACAAGGCTACGACTGATGGACCCGGGGCTTTCTTGCTTGTCAATTCTTGGGGGAGCGGTTGGGGCAATAATGGTCTCTGGTGGATGTCATATGAAGCCATCAAGAGCTCCGCTCTATCTCAACAGATTTTCTATTACTGTGATGTGATAAGTCAACCATATACTCCCAGTCTTGTTGGATCTGTGAGAATATCTCATGAAAAGCGCGGAGACGTCCTGAATTCGGGATTCCTTGTTTCTCTGAAGTACTATACCTCTACTACATGGCAGAAGCCCTTCGGAATCGGCGCCAGTATGGCTGATGATTCAGGATTGTATCAGAACCATCCATTTCCAGGAAGTCACATTCTATTCGACTTGAGTGAGGCATCTCCTCACCTCAGTTCCTTCGTTGCGAATGAATTCATCCTCGAAATAGGCGACTCAGTTTGGCCAGTCTCTGGAGTGCTTGAAAGTTTCACCGTTACCTCTCTCGAGTGGTCCGTCGAAGCAACCTCTCCTCAAACGCCTCATGCAATACCAGACAATCAACCTCGGGAAGAGGTGAGTGCAAACATGACTCTTCCCTCTGTGAGAATCGACCCTCTGGACACATACGTGGGTGGAACTCTAGAGATCACTGGAACATCTCAAGGGGAGTCTGAAGACACTGTTCTTGATGTCGGATTCGAGCCTGGCTCCTTTGCCACTCCATGGTACACGAATGATGCAAACTCGATTAATGGAAACCAACTCTGGGGTGTTGATCCGTATCACAGTTATTCTGGTGGCTCTTCAATCTGGTGCGGAGGCGCCCCAACATCAACTGCAGTCTACACTGAACATTTCAATATGCTTTTCTGGTTCTGGCCTGCGGGATGGGCTCTATACAGTGCAGGTGCGAATTCCTATCCATGGGGGCCAACGGGCTCCTTTTTGAGCTACCAGATTTCCTGTTCGACCGGCGGACTCTCAGGTGTCAAAGAGTGGGCAGTTCAGGGCCCGCTTGACCTATCCGCTGCAACCGAGCTCTGTCTTACATTCTGGATGGACTACGAAGTTCAAGATGCCCTATCTAATAACTTCGCTAGTGTCCTCTATTCCACTGATGGATCGGTCTTCACTTATCTGAAGAGATGGTGGGCTCCAGTAGGAGCAACATGCTCGTTTGTTGGTGAACAAACAGTAATGTTGCCTGAAGATGCTATAAGCTCAACACTATACTTTGCCTTCATTTTCCAAGGCGATTACTCTGGTAGCATGACTGTAGATGATATCGACATCTGGGACATAGGATCGGAATACGAGAGTGAGGCTCACTCCTATGCCTATTGTTTTGTTGATTTGAGTGACTTCGGTTCTGCAACGTTGTCATTTGACTATTGGGCGGATGTTGAAGACGGATGGGATTGGTTCAGTCCTGCCTACTACATTGGTTCCTCTTGGTCCACACCTTATTCTCTTGGTAGCACGACTGGATGGGCGCATTCAACACTCTCAATCCCCACAGGTGCCACTAGAATAGGGTTCTATTTCCACAGTGATTCATCAGTAGTGAGGCATGGTGTCTATGTTGACAACGTGCAATTGATTGGGTTTGTGAACGCCACATCTACCACTGAGATCTCAAGAGATGGAGTGTTTCAGGGTATTGCGACTGGTGCGAGTACATGGAGCTACGAGTGGGACACAACTGAGGTATCAGATGGTGTGCATAACATAACTGCATCTGTAGCCTTTGGTGCTTCTACGCTATCTGATACCAAAAGTACCTTTGTAGATAATACAGCACCCCTCCTTGCCTCTATCACTGACATGTATCAGCGCGGGGGGAACATCACAATTGTCGGCTATGCCTACTCCCTTGGTGGGTCGTCGATTGTGTCGTTGGAGTTCTCATCAGGAAACGTATCTGTATACTTTCAGAATCCTGTACAAGTGACATATGTCAACATATGGACATTCCAATGGACGCTAGCAAACTCAACACGAATTCCAGACGGCCATTATGAATTCAATATGACGCTGGCAGATTACGTTGGCAACGAGCATACTGTTCCGTTTTCGCTTACTGTCGACAACCGCGTCCCTGCCATATCTCCGCCTTCGGATATTGTGTATGTTGTAGGAACAACAGACCACGATATCTCATGGGAATGTACTGACCTGAATCCCGACTACTATGAGCTATACCGAGATGGTGAATTGATATCGACTGGTCCATGGACAGGCGGACTAACGTATTCAATTGACGGACTTGCTGCAGGTTCATATAACTTCACAGTAGTGTTCTACGATCTTGCGGGCAACTCTGCGAATGATACTGTTCTGGTTACTGTCGACCCGGAACCGTGGTATGCGACACCAATGGGTACCATAGTTGTCATGGCTGTCGTTGCGGGAGTGGTTGTGGCAGTCGGAGTTGTACTCATGCACACTAAACGCAAGAGCTAAGCTGAGATGTTGATACCGAGATTCGTTTCTCAGCATGAACACTCGTGTAGTGTTGGACAAATGGTATACTCCAACTGGGACTACTACGTTCACATGCTTGTGTGGGCACTTGTATCCTTAGCGGTCTATTGGTCGTTGGGTGCTCTGCTCGCGTTCATCGAAGTCGGGACTTCAGACTCCAGGTTCCTGTCCTTCTTGAGGACGCTTCATTTCATGATGCTCGCCGTAGAGATCCTTGTGCTGCTGTGGATAACATTCGAATTCCTACAAGCAAAACGAGAATGACAACAAAGCGGGAATAGGAAGAAGAAGTGGTAGCGGGGGGTCGATTTGAACGACCGACCTCAGGGTTGCTTAGACGCAAGCCAGCATGAGTACAGTCTTCATGTAGCCCTTGGGCAACGCAGTACACAGAATCGCCGCATATCCGTGGCCGCGCCCTACAATGGTATACACTCCCCTCGTCACTCGCTACGACCAGTTCACGAAATGTCTTCTGGACGTCCGAAGTGAATAGTCAACCTTCCTGTTTATCTGTGGGGACAGTCTGTCCTGACATCTGACAGATGCAAGATGCCTAGAAGAGAGAAGCCCATCAGGAGAGAGGCCAACATCGACGAGCTGTCAAGAGCAGTTGAGAAGGCACGGGATTACCTGACTGGGAAAGGTATCGACATCGAGACTGTAACACCGCAAGACATGATTGCGTACTTCGATGGCGAAGCCCCCAGTGATGACACCACGACGCTGAAGGACATCATGCACCAGCGTTGGTTGATGATTCACGAGGTTATTGAGGTGAGCGAAATGAAGAGAAGGCATCTCCGCATCTCTGTGTTGACCCTTCACGACCATCCGTGCGAGGCTCATGAATGTCATCTGGCTGCAACTAGGACTGAGTTCAGACTTGCACAGCAGGAGAATGACTCCGAGTGGCTACGGATGAGGGTGCCGCTGATACGTTCTTGGCAGAATGACGAGGGGATGACAGACGAGATATGGGCGATGTATCTCGAACTTGAGAGAGAGTTCAAGGAATACCTCTAGTGCGCTAGTCACCAGAACTGCTTGCCCAGTTGAACTTCCTCTGGAGGAATGACAGATCATCGAGAAGCTTGAAACCCTGTCCTTCAGGATAAGGATAAGATTGTGGCTGGTTTCGTCACATGCCCGGACATCGGTCAGTCATGCAACATATCATGATTGACTCAAAGGGAAACTAGAAGAAGTGGCAGCGGGGGGTCGATCTGAACGACCGATCTCAGGGTCATGAGCCCTGCGGAGTGCTACGTCCTCCCATGCTCTTTGTGAGATACTCCGCTATCAGCAATGGATTCACGGCATCGGTCTCCATGTAGCGAATGAATGACTGACAATCAGTCCTCCAGAGGCGGACGATGTCTTCTCCCTTCTGCACGACATCGGTTAGACTGGCCACTGAAGGCTGACCTAAGCCAAGACGCGGGTCTTTCAGGTTTCTGGAAACCGATAAGATCAGCCGTTGGCTTGAATTCATTCCTCATACTTTGGTCTTGTCGTCCCCCTTCGGAGCACGACAAAAAGGCATGAGTCATGACTCATACATACGGAGCAAAGTGACCTTTTCATCGCATCGCGTCAGGAAGTATGCCATGCCCCAACCTAAAGAACCAGCAAGGAACGGCAATACTCTCAAAGATCTCACGGGCAAGGAGTGGGTCCGGCATACAATAAGCTGGATCACGCTCAAGGTGCGTCCGCGCACAACGGAAGAGATAGATCATCCGGGGAAATATCCAAGTCGGTCTAGAACGTTCCAAGTGTCCTCAACTTCTAGGGTGTGCGGAAGCCGAACCGCACCCCCATCCATTGTCGAGGCTGCATACAGACAATCTCACGGTGACCTGCCTGAATCCAAGCCTACTGCAAGAAATGTCAAGGTGACTGTGCGTTGTAGCACCTAGCCATAGGACATCTTCGCGAGCTCTGATACTGCTCCGTTCTTGCTTCAGGTGCATTCTATCTGCTTGTCAACCACGGGTCTCTCTCGCCGATTGCGCGATACATCGCCGTGCGCAGTGCGATCTCCCTTGGGTCATTCGGGAACGAGGTACCCAGGCCATTGAGGACATAACCGTATCCTATCTGATTCTGCGGGTCGGCAAACCCGAATGAACCACCTGTCCCCGGCATCCCATATGGGCTGAGAGGGCCGGATGTGGTCTTCGGGTCGGGCTTTGAGAAGCCAAGCGAATAATATGTCTTCACTCCCAGAGCCACATCTCGGGGCCCGCGCAGAGGCACTCTAGCTGGCGTCGCCAGTTCTCGGAGGGTTTCTTCACGCAGCCCGAGCTCCTTTCCACCTGCCGCGAAGACACCGTATGCATGTGCAATTGCACGAGCCGTTCCCACACCTCCGCCAGAAGGGACCTCATAGTTCCGGGCATAGAGGCGATCTTTGTCCAGACAGAACTCTGTTCCCACTAGGATACGACGCGCCGCTGACCGCGGATTCATGACCGCGAGAACGAAACCGATTGGTGCAGAGCGCAGAGCTGAGATACCGAACTTGATCTCTCTAAGGGAAGCAAGCCTAGCATTCGGGATATCCTCAGGAAGCCGAATGTAGAAATCAAGACCAAGAGGCGTGGCGATCTCATCTTGGAAGTACCGCCCCAGACTGCGGTGTTTGAGATCGACCCTGCGCAAGAGTTCGCTCTGGTAGAAACCTAGAGTTAGGCCATGATAGCCATGATGCGTTCCTGGCTCCCAAGCTGGTTTCTGTCGGGCTAGGACCACAGCAAGGCGGTCGAGGTCTGCTATGGTTTCTCTGTCACCCAGTTCATCGAATGCAAAGAGCCCTGCCTGATGTGCCATCAGTTGGCGGACAGTGACCTTTTCCTTGCCTTGTTGGGCAAACTCAGGCCAATACTTTGAGATAGGCTCATCGTATCCAAACAGCCCTCGCGAATGAGCGAGTGCCATAGCCAGACCTGACAGTCCCTTTGTGGTCGACCAGACAAGTACCATTGTATCTTCTTCCCAAGGCTCCCCAGTAGCTTCGTTCCTAATGCCGCCCCATAGGTCCACTACCTTTTCCCCGCGGTAGTAGATACAGCAGGCGGCACCAAGCTCATTGCGAATCTCGAAGTTCTCAACGAAGGCTTCCTGCACAGCTTCAAAGCCGGGCTTGACGTAACCTGATATCACACTGCTTTCGGTCATTTCGATTCCCTTTATACGGTAAGTCATCGGCTTACGCCAACATTCTTGGAGCGAATTCAATCGAAGTATTCGCTGCTGGTCAAACACGCGGAACCCTCCGTACACTATAAATATCGCGTAAGCCCGACTTCCAGCATTGGAAACTTCGGCCCCAAAAGAAGGGATGAAGTAGTCCAGCGATACCGACCTTCTCAAGATTCGAAATGAGGTTCTTTGTTCATGACTTCGCAAAGGCAGGACTCGCAAGTGAAGCACGATAGGTCGGGAGATGCCGTTCGTTTCAAGGAGATATCGCGCAGATCCACTAGGCCCATGGAGCTTCTCAACAACCTCGCACCCAAACATCGCATCTACGGCTTGGTCGAGATTGATGTCACCAAGGCCAGGAGCTTCATCTCTGATTATGAAGCAAAGACAGGGGAGAAGTTGTCCTTCACTGCTTGGGTGATTCGGTGTGTTGGGCAAGCAGTAAGTGAGCACAGAGAAGTTCAAGCCATCAAGAAAGGGAAGAAGAAGTTAGTCGTCTTTGACGATGTTGACGTTGGCATTATCATCGAAAAGCAGGTCAAATCAGGAAGATTCGCTACTACATATTGCGTAAGGAAAGCGAATGAGAAGGGCTTCAGACAGATCCATGACGAGATTCGCAATGCTCAGAAGAGTGAAACTGACGAAACCAAGAAAGCATCTGCATCACTCAGTTTGTCTCTTCGGATACGAGGTCTTTTGGGAAAGCCATTCTGGTGGAAACTCAAGTCCGACCCATTTCTTAGGAAGCAGATGATGGGTACTGTAGCTGTTACAGCTGTAGGCATGTTCGGGAAGGGTGGGGGATGGGCAATCCCAATCGGCCTACACTCCGTCGTATTCGCATTGGGGGGAATCTCTACAAAACCAAGAAACTATGCTAATCCAGCTGAGCTGGGTGAATTCCTCGACATGACTGTGATGTTCGATGAGGAGGTGTCCCTTGGTGCCCCTGCCACCCGGTTCCTCGCTAGGCTTTCTGAGCTCATGCAAGCGGGATTTGGTCTCGAATGAGAAAGGATTGAATGTGGAAGTGAGTATTGAACAGTGATAATAGAATACTATCACGCTTCGAAATACGGAAACGGTGTTCGAGTCGCTGAAGAATTCTGCAGACTTATGGCCGCAAGAGGCGTTGTGGTAAACATCCATCATGTCAAAAAGGTGAAACCAAAAGAGATTGCACCTGCTGACTTGTATGTGTTCAGCTCGCCAGGCCGCTTCGGGAAGCCAATCGGAGATATACGTGGCTTCTTGGGAAAAGCCCAATTCGCCCCTGGGACGAGATGTGCGGTCCTGACCACAGAGATGGCGCTGCAGCCAGACAAGAAGACCGGCAAGGTGTCCACTGAGGACGGGGCTTGTCAGAAGGTCCTCCCAGCCATGAGAGAAACTCTGCAGGCCAAGGGACTCAAGGAGGTAGCGGAAATGAGAGTCTACGTGTTAGGGACAAAAGGCCCTCTTGAAGATGGTTGGCAGAGTAAGGTGGAAGCCTTTGCTCAAATGATACTGGTGGATGGCAAGTAGGCTCATACCAGAGGAAGTTCGACACGGTCTACCTAGGCAGGTAATTAACATCTGATTAGAACTTATGCTCAAGCATTGGGCAGACCCAGTAACCTTGCTCAGCCTACACCAATGCGGCCTCGGGCTTCATTGACAGCTTCGCATCCCTTCAGTCTTCAGATGTCAATCAACGACAGCACTCAGCTAGTCAACGTGCGAGTGATCTGGAGAAGCTCACTAGTCAAGGGGTAGGGGCACTCAATTGGGAAAGACACAAAGGCTATCCAGTGAGTGGCTACAGATAGTCTGCATTCTAGTGTTCTTAGTTGTCGTTTTTCTCGTAGCTTTCCTGCTGCTTGATTCCTATCTTCAGACTACCTTCTCGCGAGATTTCACGCAATAGGCCATCACTCAATAGGCCACCAAGGATGGTAGGGTTGGCCTGTTCCGTCTGCGATGTTCACCATCACAGCAGGGAGTCAGCAAACCGGAGGCTGCCACTCGTGGGATGGAATATCGTACTCAGTCCTTGCGGCAAAGAGAATCGCGAGAACAAGAAGTGGTAGCGGGGGTCGATTTGAACGACCAGTTTCAGGGTTTCACTTTGGCATATCCAGTTTCAGTAACTAAGTAGTAGAGCGTCTGGCAGCTCCAGAAGGCTTGGGCATTGCATTCGCAAGGTCCTTGTATCTGCC
>Ga0315291_10011661_pt1 | contig 10707 bp, 1 predicted proteins | sample YL17G12_20_MG_FD_203070 | JGI IMG/M metagenome (GOLD analysis project Ga0315291, IMG submission 203070) | Sediment microbial communities from Yellowstone Lake, YNP, Wyoming, USA - YL17G12_20 | ecosystem: Environmental > Aquatic > Freshwater > Lake > Sediment | place: USA: Wyoming | collected... | reverse complement strand
GTAGTTCAATTCGCTAAAATATTGGCTTATGTTGGATTTATGCAATCTGGACTAAACAAATCTAATATTTCTTACACTACTATTATACCTAATGAAGCTTATTCTCCTTTAATGAAAGATCCTATCTTAAAGTTTGGAGAGTACTTACAAAAAGAAGAAAGTGTAAAGACTTTAGAGAATTTTTATAAACTATTTAGAAGAAATAACCCTAATTTCTTTATTGGGGAACAATCTTTTCCAAATAAAGAACCTTATAGGTTTAAAGATTATGAAGATTTAAATAAATTTGATATATTTGCAGATATGAGTAACCTAGCTGCTGCACCTATTGTTAAACCTAAAGAAGAAGAGGAAGAAACTCCTATAGGAGATAATATATATGACATATTAGGTAAAGATACTCAATCTAAAAATGTGATATTACCAAAAGATGTAGACCCAGAAGCTGATGATGTAGGAATGACTTATACTACAGCTATTGATTTTTGGAGAAAAATTGTACCAGAAGCAATGGATTTGTATAATAAAGCTAGGCCATTAATTGTAGCTTTTAGAGGAAACTCTAAAAAAACCTTCTTACAAAATTATAATAGTGGTACTCATACAATAGGGAATCCTTTTGATTTTAGAGACGAAGCAGGTAATAGAAAAGATCAAGGTGTTTTATCAACTAAAAAGTTTATTGAATGGATGATTACTGGTAATAATTTTGGTAATAGTAATGCTACTGAAGAGTATAGACAAGCTATTATTAAAGATATTAAATCTGGTAAATTAAAAAATGGTTCTATATTATATTATCAAGAAAAAGGATACGCTACTCATGCTACAGCTTTAGATTACCTAATTAATCAATATGATTGGTCTCAACCTACTACTCAATCATCTACTACTGAAGTTGTACCTACTGTAAGTACAGAAGTAACAGAAAGGCCAACTGTTTTAAAAATATCTAGGCCTACAGAAAGTAAAAAATTAGAATATACAATTTATAACTCTAGAACAAATAAGAATCAAACAAAAAATGGTTATAAACTAACTATTCCAGAATTTCCAAATGCAGAACTTTATATTACTCAAGAAGTCATATCACAAGACAGTATAGAAGGTTCTACTGAATTTAATTATAAATCTAAAGACTGGTCAATAGAAATAGTTCATCCTACTAAAGGTGTAATGATTATCCAAACAGATGCAAAAACAAAAAAAGATGTAATAGATGCTTTTGTACAAGATATAAATGAAAAGCACTCTAAATCAGAATATGGTGTAAAAGTTTTAAAAGAAGTTGGTATTAATTTTACAACACCTGCTTCAACTTTAGAAACACAACCTGCAGTTCAATCAGCCGTTGATGTAAATGAAAAAATATTATCAAATTTTTATAATAGTTTAACAACAGAAGAAAAAGATAAATTAGGTTTATTAGATGATATTATAGAAAACTATAATGATTTACCTGTAGATATGCCTATAAATAGCTATATTGATCAATTAAAATGTAAAATATAATATGACTTGTATTAATAAAAACCTTAAAGAATTTAAAGATATTTCTAAAGTGTATGGAGATGAACTTGCTGAAACTATGGTAAGATCTTACCCTAAAAATTATAATAATAAAGATATTGAAGAATTTTATATTCCTACTAAAAAAGAATTAAATAATTGGTTAAACAATACTAGAGAAAATTCTAAGAATTTTTTTATTGAAGCTATTGGAATAAACCCTTATATGACTAAAGAAGCTATTATTTCTTCTTTAAAAGGTGTTATAAGAAAAAAAGATGATTCCGTTTTTATTATAACTGGTTGGGTAAATGCTGGTTCTTTATTTCAAAAATCAGAGGCTCTTAAAACTGTTTTTAATCTTAATTTAAAAGTAATAAAAGACTTAGCTTTAATTTACCCTAAACTATTTAAAATAGTAGATACTAGAATAGACTATATTAAAAAAGTAGAAATTACCCCAACTGAAAAACCTAAACCAACACAAGGCACTTTATTTCAAAATACTTCTCCTGAAGGTCAAATAGCTTCTGAAAAAACTATTAGAGAACTAGCAGCTAGAATGTCAGATAGAATTGGTATGCCTATTAGATTTGAATCTGATAGAACTAAACAATATAAAGGTAAAATTGAAAATGGTGTAGCTTATATTAATTTAGCTTATGCTACATTAGATACCCCTATACACGAAATATTAGGGCATCCTATTATCAGAGCTATCAAAAGTAAAGTGGACGTGGTTTCAGAAGAAAATAGCCTAGGAAATAAGAATACCCCTTTTCAGTTAGGTAAAATAAAAATAGGACAAGGAGAAAGTTTATATAAAAATCTACTAAAAGAGCTTGAAACAGGTAAAGGTAAAGACGTTCTAGATAGGATTAAGAGAGATTATGATGTAAAAGAAAAATTCCAATACAAAATATATTTAGATACACTTGTTAAAGAGTATTCTAACGGTAAAAAAATAAATGTATTAGAAGCTGGTAAAGGTGTCTCATCTATTGAAAAATATATGCAAACTATAAAATCAGCAAAAAAACTATCATTTAGCACTTGGGAAGATGTTGATAAATATACATTAGAAGAACAACAAGAAGAAGCTATTGTAGAACTATTAGGTTTAATGACTGCTGAAAAACTTGATAATGTTAAAGACGGTAAATTAATTTCATTGCTTAAAAGATTACTTAAAGAAATGAAACAATTTATGCGTTCTTTGCTTAATCAAAAAGAAGTTGAAATAGATAAATTACCTGATAATATGACTATTAATGACTTAGCTAATATATTAGCTTACAGTAATTCTAAATTAATACTTCCAGGAAATGAAGTTATTTATACTACACCTGATAATGAAACTTTTAAAACTTATCAAGAAGCAAGTAATCATATTAGTAAGTTATTTAATGAAAGTAAAACCAAAGAAGAATTAGAACAAGATAGACAAAGAGAGTTAGAAAAGATGGCTACTGATATATTTCCTGATACTAAAGTTAAACAAATTGTTTATCATGGCACAGATACTAATATAAAAACCTTTAGAAGTTCTGATAATGGTATCTTTTTTAGTGATACTTTAGAAAATGCTATTGGTACAAAATCAGGAATAATCATAAAGGCTATTTTAAATATTAAGAATTTATTTGACGTAGAAAAAACAAACATTCGCAATAAAGAAATAACACAATTAAAAAAAGAACAATTTGACGGTAAACAATATTTATATGATATAAATTCTTTTGCAGTTGTAGTATTTGAACCAGAACAAATCCACATACTAACAGAAAAAGAACTACAAAAAATAGATGAAATAAACGCTAAATATGATAAATTAATAGCTGAAAGTAAAGATGTTGATTTAAGTGGTGTTAAAATTAATGATAAACAGGATTTAAAAGTTTTTATAAGTAAAAACAAAGAATATGAACAATCAAAAGAAATTATAGAAGAATGGAAAAAAGTAAATAATATTAAATATAACCCAGAAGAAGTATATTCAAGAGGACAAGGGTTTTATTCAAGTATAGGTGCTTATAGTACAGTAGAATTAGATTTATTATTACAAAATCTATTAACTCATATAGAAGATAGTAAGAAGGCTGGTGGAGAATTTACTATATCTGCTTTTACTAAACCTATTGATAAAAGAATTAATCATTTAGAAAAAGAATCTTCTGTAAGATTTGTTATGTATCCTAAATCAGAAGATATTAAATGGGCTGCACCTACTGATGTATATTCAGGTAGTGTATGGGATGCTGCTGAAAAAACATCCAAAGATAAAAAAAGTGAATTATTAGGAGTATCTTTTACCAAAGCACCTTCTTTAAATAATGTAAATCAAATATCTCCTAATTTAGCTGATATAATAGATAATCTTTCACATCATCATAATGAATTAGGGATAGAACTTACTACTAATAACTTTCGTTTAGAAGTAGATGAAAATGTACCTTATGAAATTAAAAAACTTGTTAATTCAGTTAATAGTATATTAGATAGTAAATATGGTAAATTAGATAAAGATAAATTTAATAAGTATTATGAAGAATTTTACAGATGGGAAGTTGTGGATTTTGAAGGAAATTTAAAAAAATCTTTTACTGATTTAGATTTAATGTTAAATTACGTAAAAACCAATGAAAAATTTGAATATTTAGAAATTGTAGAATTTAAAGAAAGGCAAAAAAAAATAATAAATCCTTCGCAAACCTCTGTAGACTTTTCTATTGTTGATGTAAAAAATAGTTTAGGAATATATGATTCAGATAAACTGTTTGAGTTAGAAGAAGAATTACTAGATAAAAAAACAACTTTAGTACGTACGCAAGAATTTTTAGATAAACACATTGTATCTAAAAATAATCTTATACCAAGAACTTTAAATACATCAGAAGGAAGGAATTACTTATATTATTTAGCTCATGCTGTAAAAAGGGTATCTCAATGGAATAATTTTTACTTTAACACAGAAACATTAGAATATAGTTATAAAGGTTCTTTCTATGATGAAGCAATACCAACTACAAAAATAACAAATGTTCAGTTGGAAAGATACATAGAAAGTTATAATGAGTATATACATAGTAAATATAATACAACTAATATACAAAATATAATAAGTAACCTGAAAAAGGAAATAGAAAAAATAAAAAGTAATAAAAAAGAATACACAGAACAAGCACTAATAAACACTAAAATAGCAGCTTTAAAAGAAGTAGCTAAAAAATACCCAAGAAGTTTAATTAGAAGTGAGGTTAAACCAACAAATAGTCAATTTTATAAAAATCTAGGATTTGAAGAAGGAGAAATGCCTTTTCAAAAAGTTCCTGAAGAATCTAGTATCAAACAAGGAATACAAGAATTATTTGACTCTAATGAAAGTTTAACTAATGCTAATAAAGCTGCTGAGCTTAAACAAAGTAGTGGTAGTATAAAAAATTTAAATGAACTAAATACTCAATTAGAAAATTATTTAAAACAATTTGGATTTAATACAGAACAATTAGAGGATTTAAAAGAAATAACAGGATACTCTATAATAGGAGCTACTGATTTTCTTGAAAAAACAATATTTGTACAAAAAGAAAATATAGATAAGGCTTATACTAAAGAGGCTGCTTATTCTATTTTTAACTTATTAGGTAGAAAAAACCTACTTAAAAAGGATTTAATTGCTTCTATTCATTTAATAGATAATTATGATAGTTTAAAGTCTAAATATATTAACAGTAAACTTTCTGATTATAAAATCAGAGAATTAATTGCTATTGATTATTTACAAAATAAATTAATAGAAGCACATAAAGAAGCTTTACCTACTACAAATAAAGCAGTAAGTAAAGATGCAACAGCTAAAAATAAATTAGAATACGCTGTTTTAAGAATAAAACAATGGTGGTCTAACATTATTAGAAATTATTTTAAATCTTATAAAAAAGGATACATAGAAGATGTATTTAATCAGATAGCTAATGATGTAATAAATAATAATACAAAATTGTTTAATTTATCAAAAGAAATTTCATATAAAAAAATAGAACTCACAGGAAAACAAAAAGAGGTAAATGATAATTTAGTTAAACTAGGTGCTATAAACTCAGGCTCTTATTCTTTAAATAGACAAGGAAATTTAACAAGGGAAAATATTAATGACTTAGATTATTTTTTACCTTATCAAATAAAAGATGAGTTTATAAAAAATGTTGTAAAAAAATACCCTCAAGCTTTATTTACAGAACCTTATTCTGGTGTAATGGGTAATAGAAGTTTAACATTATCTTTAAAAATAGATGATGTCAAAATAGATTTCTTCTTGCCTACATCACAAGAAGAATCTGATAAGAATAAAATAATAGTTATAGATAATGTTAAATATCATCATTGGAAAGATATATTTGATGCTAAAATTAGAATAGGTTCTAAAAAACATTTATCTGATTTAGCTGGGTTTGTACCTTTTCAAAAAGAAATGTTCTATTATAAACAATTACCATTTTCAACAAAAGATAATAATAGTGATTTTTATGATGAAAAAATAAAAGATTTAGAAAATAAATTAAATTTACTACAAGAAGAAAGAAGTAATTTTGAATTAAAATATCCTGCTGAATTAATAAAATTCATTCATAATAATGTTTTTCAAGGAGAGAAATATGCAGATAAAGAAGATAAACTTTCTAAAGAGTATACAAGTGCTTATTATACTAATACAGAACAAATTGAAAATATTAAAAACCTAAAATTTGAAATAGAAAATAATAAAAAAAAATATGAAATAGAAGTTAATAAACCTCTAAAAACAACTTTAGAAAATAATAAATCTTTAGATATTATAGGTCAAAGACATTATAATTTTGATTTTATACAATCTAAATATAACAAACAAGAGTACAACTCTACTGAACAAGTTATTCAATCTGACAATATTAAATCATATTGGGATAAAAATTTAGAGCAAACTGCATTAAATTATTTTAAAGATAATAATATTGATTTTGAAAAATCTACTCAATATCAAGATTTATTATCTTATTTTAATAATAAAAATAAGGCTATTATTGCCTATTACCTAACTTTTTCTGAAAATTTTAAAAAGTTTTATGGTAATATTAATAGTAGAAAAGGTTTACCAAGCTTTATTATTAATTCTACAGGAGGTAATTATTCTAAACTTTCTATTTTACTAGATGAGGAAGGTGAGCCTGTTATATTTTATCATGGATCTGGAACAACATTTGATAAGTTTTCTAAAGATTATTTTTTATCAGGAGAAGGAGCAATGGCTTACGGAGCAGGTTTTTATGCTACTAATTATAAACCTACTGCTGATCAGTATAGAGATACTGCAAAAGCCGCTATAAAAACTTTTCGTAAATTGTTAGAAGAAAAAAACGAAGAACTGCTAAAACTAATGAGTTCTATAAAAGGAGATATTGACGAATCTAAAATAATATCCTTTATGACAAGTCATGGTTTAGACGATAATAGCACATTTAATAACGCTAAAAAAATAGCGTTATTAAACTTATTAGGACTTACTGAAACTAAAGCTTTATATATAGCATTGACAAATCCTTTGTATTGGCAAAAAGATATTTCTAAAAAAAATAAAAACTTAATAGAATCTCATTTTAATGTAAAATTAAAAAGCAATCACAGCGGTCAAATATATACAGAATTAGAAAAAACTCTTAAAATATCTGATAAAGAACTTTCTTCAAGATTATATCAAATTGGTATTGATGGTGTTGTAAATATTGCAAGAGGTGGTCAAGCAGTTGGTGGATTTTCACATAAAAAAGGAGAAACCCATGTTATATTCTTTGAGCCAGTACAAGCTAAATCTGTTAACAATAGCGGATTGTTTTCACTTACTAATGAAAATATGTATGACCCAATTGAAATAAAAGAAGATTATAAACCTAATAAAGAAACAGTTGAAAGTTATAGAGCTCAAGAACAAGCAGAGTTAAGTCAAAGAATCCCTAACATAGAAAATTACAAAGTAAATGGTAAAGTAGACAAAAGTTTAATTACAGATGAAAATGACTTAGAAACTTACAATGAAATTTATAATAAGTATGATGCATTAATTACTCCATTATTAGAAGCTTCAGAAGAGACTAAAGAACAACCTGAAGACATACTAAAAACTTATGAAGAAGATTTAGAGCAAAATATAGAAGATACTGAAGACACTTCAAATATAAATGAAGATGATGATTTTTTAGAAGAAGACTTTCCTGTAGAAGAAAAAGAAAATAAACCAACTGTAAAATACACATTTAACGAAGAATTTGAACTTTTAAACAGAAAACTAATAAGTTTAGGTTTAAATACACTATCTTTGGAAGATTATGATAATTTTACAAACATTCAAAAAGAAATAATTAAAAGTTGTTATGGCATATAGTTGTATAAATACAAGTGACCCAGAATTTATTGATTTAATGAATGCAGCCGGTTATAAAAACACGGATGTTGCAGATTTCTTAAATCTACAAACAAGAGTAAGTGTTTGGAGAAACAATAAAAGTACTGAAAACCCTTCAGAAGATTATAGTGAAGCTTACCCTACATTAGAAGATATTGGTATATATAATAAAGGTAAAATTAAAGCACTTGAAAAAGACTTAGAAACCTTTACTAAAAAAAATGAAGAAGGGTTTAGAAAAATGTATGAAGAGTTTTATAACCTTTATACTTCTATTACTAGATCTCTTGAAAGTGAAAACCCTAGATTTAAAATACTTATAGATAAGTTTATAGCAGAAGAAGAAGAAAAAGGTTTAGATGGTAAAACTATATTTAGTGAGTTTAAAAAAGATTTAAAAAGGATTTTAGAAAATCAAGAGACTGAAAAAGACTTAAGACATGCTATGTTTTCTTTTATTAAAGGTATAAGCCAGATGTCTTATATAGCCCAAGTTATTAAAGAAGACTTACAATCAGGTAGATTTAATTTAGAAGAAAAAGATATAAATGATGAAAAAAACTTAGATGCTATTAGAACTATTTACGAATATAACAATATAATAAAAAATATTGAAAGTAAAGTAAAAGAGTTTGAAAAAGGATATAGAATAGACAATAAAAAAGCAGTAGGCTTAGATAATAAGTATTTCACTGAACTAAAGTCTATATTAGGAGAAATTAAAAAGAAAATAGAAAATATATCTCTTACTGGAGTTGCAAATATGTTATACAACTCTTTAGCTACAGCTAATGAGGAAATAACTGAAAAGTTTGATAAACAAAGAGCTGAAATTGAAGAAGTAAAAGCTAAAGCATTTAAAAAAGGGGATGTAGCTAGGGCAAGAGCAGCAGATAAAAAAATAGATGAAATAAATGCAAAAGAAGCAAAATATAAAGTTGATTATAACTCTATAGTGAATACTTTTAGAAGTGGAATGCCAGATTCTTTTTTGTCTAGTTTTTTGTTTGTAGCTAGTATATCATCTAGTGATCCTGTAATTGCTGCTTTTAAAAAGAAAGTTAAAGAGTTTCACTTTATGAGTGATCAAGAATCAAACACAGTTATTGAAAAGTTTAATAGTAAACTAAGAGTTTTATGTGAAAAACTTGAAAAATTTAAAATTGACCCAAGAAAAGACCCTGAAGGTTTTTTTAAACCATTAACACAAATTATAAAAAGAAAAAACTTAAACCTTAATAATGAGGTAAAAGAGTATGAAGAAGTGTTTTATTTACACCAATTTGAATCTAAAATCTATACAGATAAAGATGATAAACAAATTGCTGTAAAAATCATAGAAAAAGAAATACATGATCTAGAACTAGAGTTAGAAGAAAAATCAGATGAAACTGAAAGAAACGAGGTAAAAGAACAAATAAATAATAAAAAATCTGATTTAGTTAAAGCTAAAAAAGACTTATCTGATTTTTTAAATGACTATTGGTGGCAATCTACAAACCCTATTATTTATAAAAGACAAGAGATTTTTCAAGATGAAATAGGTATTTTAGCTAAAGAAGCTACAGATAAAATTTTTGAAGATATTGAATATGAACAGTTAAAGCTTAAATCAAAATCAGATTCTATATCTCCTAAAGAAAAAGAAGACATTTTAATAGAAATTGACCGATTATGGAAAGAATATAGTTTATTAGCTTCAGAAAGGAATTTAGATGGTACTGAAAAAAATGATAAAGATTTAAAAATAGCTATAAAAGTTAAAGAATATAGAGAAGCTACAAGAGAGTTTTATGACTATGTTACAAATAAAAAAATGTTTAACATAGTTAAATTAAATTTTTTAAATGATTTAAAAATTCAAGAAGGTACTCTAGCGTATGATGAAAAATTAGCTAATTGGGAAAAAGAAAACACTAGAGTAGAAATCAGTAAAGAATACTATGAAGCTTTAGAAGAAGAGACTAACCGATTAAACTATTATTTATCTCAAGTTGAGAAAGATGCAGATGTTTCAAAAAAATTATCTGAAGCTTATGAAGAAATTAGAAAACAACTTTCTAATCTAAGGGATGAGAATAATGAAATAGATATTACTTACATTACTGAAGAAAAAGCAGCTGTAATAAAAGCTTTAGAAGAAAAAATTGAATTTTTAAAGCAAAGAATAGAAAAACTTTCTGGTTTAACTAAAATAGAAGCTGACAGATTACATGAATTAAATACCCTTATTAAAGAAGATAAAAGATTATCTGTAAGTGATCAAGAAGAATATGATGCATTAAAAGTTAAGAAGAATAAATTAGGGGTATCTGATGACTTAAAAGAAAAAATCTTAGAGTCATTAGAAGCTATTTCTGAAATGCAAACAAAGTTACCTACTTCATACTATATAGACAACTTTAATGCTTTATCAGATGACAAAGTAATAGATTATGATAATGCAGATGATATTTTAACTGATGATGAAACTTTAGAAACTTTATTTGAAAATCCATTATTTAAGACATGGTTTTTAAAAAGCCATATTAGAGTTAATGGTTTTGACCCAAATGCCCCTAAAGGAACTAGTCCTTATAGAAAAGTTTGGAAAAGAATAGCTATTTGGAATACAACTATACCTTCAAATGAAGATTGGATTACAAGAGTACCTAATAAGAAATATACTAGAAGAGTTTTAAAAGATACATATAAAGTTGATAAAATTGAAGGAGTTACTGTAGATAACAAAGGTCAATGGTTACCAAAAGGATACTCAGCTT
>Ga0315291_10011659_pt1 | contig 10708 bp, 15 predicted proteins | sample YL17G12_20_MG_FD_203070 | JGI IMG/M metagenome (GOLD analysis project Ga0315291, IMG submission 203070) | Sediment microbial communities from Yellowstone Lake, YNP, Wyoming, USA - YL17G12_20 | ecosystem: Environmental > Aquatic > Freshwater > Lake > Sediment | place: USA: Wyoming | collected... | reverse complement strand
GTCGAGCGAGCCCATGGGCGGCCAAGGGAGCTGCGGCGGGTAGGGCACCGACGTGCCCGGGAAGGTCGCCGGACGGGGGCCCCACTCGTGCGGCGCCGGAGCTCCGCCGGGCGGCACGTCGCCGGGTGTGTACGGTGGCACGGTGCCGCCTGGCGGCGTCGCCGGAGCGTTTCCAGGCCAGGGAAGGCCGGCCGGCCACCACGTCGGGGCAGGGGTGCCGGCGGCGGGGAAGGGGATGGGGGGCGGCCATGGGATCGTCGCCGGGAGCCACGCGGGCCGAGGTCCCCAGGCGTCAGGCGAGCCGCCGGCCGGAGGGGTCTGGCCAGGCGCCGGCGTTCCCGAGGCCGGAAGCGGGAAGGGCGGCGGGAAGGGCGGCGGCCACGGCAGCGCCGGGGGGTACCACGGCGGGCGCTCCTGCGGCCATCCGCTCGGCGTCGTTCCCTGCGCGGGCGGCGGCTGCGCCTGTCCGAGCTGGCCCGCGCGAGCGCTCACGCATGCCGCGGTCTTCGGAAAGCCGAACGTCTGGCAGAGTCCCGCGAAGCCCTGAAGGGCTACGGCGGGGATGTCCGTCCGGGTCAACGCCTCGTTGATGGACGGCACAAAGCTCGGCGGCACGGTCGCGTCCAGCTCGCACCCGGTCGAGGTCTTCGGGCCCACCTGAGACGGCGGCGCGCCGCCTGGTGGAGCTCCGGCCGGTGGCGTGCCGGGCACGGTTGGCAGGGTCGGCGGCCAAGGGAGCTGCGGCGGCCAGCCCGGCGGAGCCGTCGCAGGCAGAGGCCACGGGAGGCCCGGAGGCCAGCCCGCGGGCGGGGTGCCACCTGGCGGCAGAGGCCCCGGGGGCGTCGGCGTCGGCGCGGCCTTCTTGTTGCCACCACCTGCACCGAGCAGGAGGGCGCCGATTCCGAGCACAGCGAGCACAGCGAGCGGACCAGGCATGGAGTCACCCTTCAGATTGCCTGCGCGCAGGGGATGCCGCGCGGGCCGAGGGGGTCGCAGGAGGCCGACCCATCATCACCGAGAAGCGCGGCAGGATCCTCGATGCCGCGCGGCGTTTCCACGAGGACGTGATAGGAGCGGGCGCCCTCGAGCTCGCCCGTTTGGCGCAGGTGGACGCGAGCCGATACGCGGCGTGCGATGAGCTCGGAACACCTCGCCGCCGCCAGATCCTCGCAGTCGCCGACCCCTCGCAGGAGAAGGGCCGGCCAGGCGCGCCACACCTCGCCGCAGCATTCCGCGGCGTAGCGGACGCCGGTCGTGTAGAGCTCGCGCGGGCGAACGCCAGCGCGGCGCAGTTGCGCAAGCCAAGCCAGATCCACGCCCACGAGGGCGTCAAGCGCGTCGGGGTACTCGTCGCGCGAGTAGTCCGACGCCCAGTGAGAGATCCCGCCGTCGGCGCCCATGAAGCGCGGCGGGTTGCGACGATGCAACGGCACCGCGAGGAATCCCCGCAGTGCCGCCGCATCGTCTGGGAGCTCCCACGCGACCGCGAGCACGATGGATCAGCCCTCGAAGAGGCCGGAGCCGAACAGCCACGGCGTCGCGTAGATCGTCGCGACGAATCTCGCCGAGGCGCCGCCGATGTTCGTGATTGTCGCGGAGATCGAGTTGCCGACGTGGCAGAGGACCGAGCGGAACTCGGCCACCGTGCTCTGCGGCGTGAACGCGGCGAGGGACACGGCCACGCCGTTCGTCAAAAAGATCGGTTCCACACCGACCGTCAAGCTCAGCATGATGAACGTGTTCGCGATGGCGTCCGTCAGGACCATGCGAGAGGGAATGCACGGCTTCTGCGGGGACGTGAAGACGGTTGCCGAGGCGCCCGCGGGAATGAGCACCGTGCCCGAGTCCATGCCGATCGGCGACTCGTCGCCGCGCGCCATCTCGAACATTTCGGCCGGCGAGTACTGCGCCGGGTGCTGCGCCGGGTGCGCGTACACGGGGTGCATGGCCGGCCCGGCCGGCTGCATCATGGGGCGAGCGGCGGCGACCGCGCGAGCCGGCAACGCGCGCTGGATGCGGTTGGCGATCGAGGTCTTGTAAGGGCTGACGCCCGCCATGGAGTCGTAATCGGAGCCGCGGAGATAGGGATTCGTCACGATCGCACCTGTAGTCGCATGGGGTGGGTGGGCTCGCCTCCGTGTTGTGACTCTGCGGGCAGAGCGTCGCGCCGTGCCGTGCGGACTAGGCGGTCTTCGCCTGGGCGGGCTTCGCCTGGTCGCGCCCGATCTCGCCGCCGCGCCCAGCGGCCCACGCAGCGAGCGCACCGCGCCCGGCGTCGCCGATGTACGCCGCCGCCTCGGGGCCGCCCACCTCGAACCCGGCGAGCGCCAGGCCGACGCCCCCAGCGACGAGGGAGAGCGGAAAACCCGCGATGAAGTGCAGCATGTTCTCCGGATACCGGCCTTCCATGTAGCCGATCCCGAACGCCGTGCCGATCGTGATGCCCGCGCCCACGGTTTCCCGGATCGCGGATTTGTGCTCGGTGCGGATACGGTTGATTCGATCCTGGAGCCGTTCGTTTGCCGTTCGTGCGGTGGACAGTGCAGCGCTTGCCATGCCCCGGAGCCTACCACGGGCCCACAAAAGGGGAAGGCCCGCGGGGCAGCATGCCCCGCGGGCCTCCGGCCTCGCTCGCGCGAGCCTAGCGCTTCGGCGCCTTCTTCGGGGTCGCCTTCTTCGGGGGCGCCTTCTTTGCCGGCGCTTTCTTACCTGGCGCCTTCGCAGCTAGGCCGAGCTCGTGAAAGGCCCAGGCGCAGCCATCGCGCCAGGCGCTCGGCTTCTTGCCCGCCTCGAGGTCTGCCGCGCGTAGGACCTTCTGCACGAAGGGCAGGGCGAGCTTGATCGGTGGCTGTGACTTGTCTGCACTCTTCGTCCCCTTGAGCAACTGGCGGAGCTCTCCGAGCTGCTTGGACTTCTCGTGCGCGCACGCCTCGTAAAGCACGTCCACGGATGACTCCGGGTAGCTGTCCCAGAAGGCCAGAAGCTCGGGCGACCCCTTCGATCGAATCTTGAGCAAATGCGAGACGTAGCCGGGCGAGATTCCAAACCGCTTGGCGATCCTGTCCTGCGTCTCGGTCGGCGCGGCCTTCGCAAAGCCCTCGAGGCCGCGCGCGAGCTCGTTGGGCCGCAGGCTCTTGCGTCCCAGGTTCTCAGTCAGGTTGAGGGCGCGCGCCTCGGCCTCGTTCAGTTGGCGCACGATGGCAGGCACGCGCCGCTCGGTCCGGCCGGCTGCAGTCTCCTCCGCAGAGAGCTCGATCGACAAGGTTGCGCGGCGGAAGCCAGCGACGACCGCATAGGTTTCCCCCTGGCGCTGCACGTCGATTGGCTGCAACACGCCTTGGCTCGCGATGCTGTCCCGCAAGCTCTCGAGGTCGGTTCCGGCCGCGCTGCCGCGCCGCACGTTCCATTCATGGTTGACCCGCAGTTGCGAGACGGGAAGAGAGAGGAGGATAGGATCAGCCATGGTCGGTGCCTCCGGCGTTCTTCTCGGCCGCGCCGCAGCGCTGGCAATAGTGGGTCACGCGCAAGGGGTCAGCGGCGCCGCGTTGGCGCTGCCTCTCACCCGGCGCGATGTCGGGGAACTGGCCCCAATCGTGGCCGAGCTCGGCGCACATCTCGGCCGCGCTCTGGTGCAGCTCGCAGCGCGCGCACGTCTGCCCGCCGTCGGTGCCGTTGCCCTGGTCGCTCTCCCAGTCGTGGCGGTGTACCTGGCAGAGCGCGCCGGCGAGCTCGACGGCGACGAGGGCAGCCACGCGCGGAAGACCAGCGATTTCGGGGCGCTCCTTCGGAAGCGTGCGGAGCAGGGCATGCAACGCTTGACCGGCGAAGTAGTCGAGCGGTTTCACGGCGCGCCCCCTTCCTCGTCGCTCGAGGCCGGCGGCGTGGGCTTGTCCTTTCCCGTCGCGAGCCAGTACAGCGCCGAAAGGACCGTTTCGATCCACTCCTTGCAGCCCTGCGCCCTCGGTTCCCATGCGTCCGTGCCGAGCGCATCGCGCGCGAGTCGTTCGACGATGAAGCGAGGAGCCTTTTCCGCAGGGACGAGGACGAGCCGCGAGGCGTATTGCGTCCCCCACGGCTTACCGTCCCAGATCACCGCGGGGCGCTCGAAGAGGGCCGTCCGTCGCGTTGTGTGGCCAAGGCACGTGCAGTGCCCGGCCGGATGATCGATCGGCACGCCGCACACCTCACAAGGAGCGCTCATCGCGTGCCCCCTTCCTCGTCGCTCGAGGCCGGCGGCGCCTCGGGCGCAGCCTGGCGCCTGTCGCCGGGGCCGTGCTGCTTCGGCAGGGCGAGGCAGACGACGGCGAGGCCCACCACCTCGGAGGCGTAGCGCTTCTCGCCGCTCTCCGTCTCCCACGAGCGGTGCCGTAGCTCGCCCTCGACGAGGACCGCTTGACCCACGACGAGGCGCGCCGCCGTGCGCGCCTGGTCGTCCCAGCAGACGACGCGGTGCCACTCCGTCCGATCCTCGCCTTGTCCGTCCTTGTGCGTCGTGGCGAGCGTGAACGCTGCCCGCACGTAGCGATCGGTGGATTTCGTTTCGGGCTTCTGTCCGACGCGCCCGCGCAAGATGATCCGATTGATGTCAAATGCCATGGTGAACCGGCTTCCTTTCTGTAGTGACTACAGATCAGGCAACACGCGCCGTGCGTGCTGCCCCGTTCGCCTCCGTGTACCCTTGGACCGTAAACGCCCATGGCCCTATCTAGCAAGCTCATCGCGGCATTTTTTCCGGTTACGCTCGTTGTCGTCGTGCTCTCGGCGCTCGTCGGAGGGACGCCCACGAAGCGGGCGCCCATCGACCGGCGGCGGCGCATCCTCGAGGAGGCGCGCCACCTCGACGGATTGAGCGCAGGCGAGCAGCCGCAAACGTTCGCGGCGGCGCTCGGCGTGCCGCCGCCGGGCGGCTGGGAGGATCTCATCGCGCGGCCCTTTTCCATCGAGACGCGCGAAGATGGCACCATCCAAACGGCCGGCGTTTCGACATGCGCGCTCGTCGCCCGGGAGATCCTGCGCCGCTCCGGCCTCGAGCTCGCCAGCCTCGAAGCGCCTTACGTGCCAGGCTCGGCCATGCGTGAGATCGTGGAGGTCGCGCGCAAGACCGGCGCGCTACACGTTCGCGACGGCTACGAGGCGCGGCCCGGCGATCTGGTCGTGCTCGGCGTCGGAAGCGGCGACCACGTTGCGACCCTCGTAGCGCTCGAGGGCGACAGCGCTACCACGATCGACGGCGGCCTAGTCGCGCCTGACGGCTTACAGCGCATCGGGCACGTCACGCGCACCCGTGCCGGGATAGGCGCCTCCGTCCTGGTCGTCGATGTTGACCGCTTGCCGTGGAAGGCATGAGAGCGCGGCGCCGCGCGTAGGGGGGGGAACTACGCCCGGCGCCGCTCCTCGAGTGTGTCAGAAAGGCACGGCGGCGGCGAGCTCGGTCGGCGAGCGCTTGTAGCGTCCCGGGTGACGGATGGCGCGAGCGTGCGCAGCGTGCTCGTGCTCGATGCGCCGGAGCTCGGCCGCCGCCTGCGCCTCGGCGATCTCGTACTGCGCTTCGGGGTGGTCGTGGACCCACTCAAGAAACGCCTCGGTGCGGGTCTGGCGCGCGCTGCCCTTGATGGTGCGGCGCACGCGCTCCCACAGCGGCAGGAGGAGCGGATCGATCGACTGGCGCACCTCGTCGTCCGATTCCGAGCGGAGCTCGGCCGACCTCCTTCCGCCGGCGACACCTCGAGCCATGCCGGGCCCGGCCTTCGCTGGTTTCTCGAAGCGGCGGATCGACTTCTGGTGCTCCCGCTCGAGGCGCTTGCGCTCCTTGGCGAGGTCGACGAGGCGCCCGGCCTCGCCGCGCGTAACCATGCGCTCTGCGGCGCACGTCTCGCGCACGTCGCGCCGCGTGAGGGCGACCGCGTGCGCTTCGCGGCGGAGCTCGGCGGCAAGCTGCTTCAGCTTGTCTCGTTCTGTCCGGCAGAGCGAGCGCACGCCTAGCAAGGCCTCGCGCTTGGTCCGGCGCGCGCGGTCGAGCTCTGCCGCGAGCTCGGCGAGCCGCTGGCGGTCCTTCTCTCGCAGGTGCGCCGCGAGCGCTGCGCGCGACTTCTGGCCCTCGGTCTTCGCCTTGCCTGCCATGGTCAACCCACCGGGAAAATGTAGCCGGTCGCGAGCCCGGCCGCGCTGGCGGTCGCGACGGGCGCCTGGTAGCGCACACCGAACCCCACGCCGACGTTATACGAGCCGAGGAACGGCGGCCCGAGGACGATGGACTGCGCGGCGCCTGGCGTTCCCGCCGGCGCGAGCTCGATGGGGAACACGTCCTGCGGGCCCCCATCGATCCCGGTCGGGTCGTACACCACGACGAGGAGCGCGCCGGCGGCGGCGTCGAGGTTCTGAACCTGCATCCCAGTGAACCACGTTACCTCGTCGGCAAACGGGAAGGAGATGGGCACGATCGGGGATGCAAACGAGACGGAAAACACGACCTGCGAGTTTGCGTCTCCGCCCCCTCCGATCGGTGTCGCCTGCGTGACAATATCGATCCCTTTGATCTGGTGCAGGCTCACGGCGCCACCTCGCACACGAGCTCACGAGAGCAGGAGCGGCAGCGCGCTCCCGCGGTGCGGAGCTCGGTTGCGAGCTCGCCGCGAGCGGTCAGAGCGCGGCCGACTCCTGGCGTGATGACTTCCTCCCAGTCAGGCGACGACCGCAGTGTGCGGCGCCATCGCGCGACCGTGCAGCCCGCGACGGCGCAGCTATCAGCGAGGAAGGCGCGCGCCTGGCGCGTCATGTCTGAAGGCTCGGGGAAAAGTAGCTCGTTACCTCGAGCCAGAAATCGCGATCGGTGTAGACGCTCGGGGCGGCCTCCACCTCGAGGATCGCCACCTCCACAAGGCCCGTTACTTGGTCGAGGCGGGCGGAGAAGGTCACGGAGTCGGCCGGCGTCTGCGGGCGCATTCCGCCGATCGCTACGCGCGTCGAGGCCTCGGCGCCGACGTTGCCGGGCGCGAGCGCCACGAAGCAGTGGCCGGGCACGTCGGGAACGATGGCATCGGCAAAGCCGCCGTCTTGATGGGAGAAGGAGGGGACGCCGGCGAGCCAGTGGATACGACCGAACGCCCGGACTTGTGTCTGCGTGCTTGCCATGGGCCGGAGGCTATCCCGGCCCGTCGCGCAGGGCTAGGGATGCTGAAGGGTCGGGCCTTCGACGATCCACACGTCTACGCGGAAGCTCGTCGGGGTGAGGACCATCGGCCCGCCGGCGGGGTTTTCGGTGAGGGTGGTTACCCGGAGCTCTCCCGTGGGGTCGCCGGCCACCTCGACGAGGTGCCCGCCGAACACCGTTGCCTCGCCTGGTCGCTGCTCCCGAGTTGCTGCGATGTGGATCAGGGCGGGAACGACGGGAACGAAGTTCCCAGGCGCGAAGGTCAGCGACACGTCACCGGGCGTGTTCGTGACGACGGCGGCAGCGAAGCCCCCATCCTGGTAGGCCAGGCGGTACGCCTCTAGCCCTACGTCCCACACGACGATCCCGAACGCTGCGAGCCTGACCGTGGATGCCATGCGCCCGAGGCTACCTCACGCCGCGTCGAAGGTCGACAGCGGGGCAAGTGGCACGCCAGGGAAGCGGGCGCCAGGTAGGCGCCCGTCTGTTGACACCTCGGCCGCGTGCGGCCCGGTCAAGAGCTCGGCGAGATCGGCGGCTTCGCCGTCGAAGCGACAATCGCGGCGCACCGCGCGGAAGGTCTGGGAGTAGTCGTGATGCGCGTCATTGTGACCTTCCGAGATCGGAGCGGGCGGCGGCGGCTGGATGACCCAGCCGCCGAGCGGCGATCCGTCGGCGTTCTTCGTCGCGCTCGGGTAGGTCTGCGGCTGGCGCTTCTCGTAGGGCCACCCGTACGTCACGCGATGGCGGTTCGCGGTCCAGAGCGGCCAGAGGCGGGCGCAGAGCGCCCAGGATTTTCCCAGGGTCGCCACGAGCCCGGAGCGCCCGGCTAGCTGGGCATCGATCGCCGCCGAATGCTTCGCCTCGAAGATCGGCGAAGCGATGTTGGCGCCTGGCGACCACTGCGGCGCCGGCAGGATGCGAACGGCCGCCGCTGCCCAAATCGCGTCCGTGATGCGAGGAGTCGCGCACACGCAGCCGAAATGGTCGGCGAGGAGCTGGGCAAGTACGGGCGTCGTTCCGACGCGGATCGGCTTGCCGGTCGTCGTCAGCGCAAGCACATCCGTTGAGGCGTAGAGCACGACGCGCGGCCCGCACTGCACGGCGTGGAAGTCGAAGGGCACGAACTGGCCCGCGAGCACGGCGCGCACGGTGGCGCGTTCGTGGGCGTCGAGGAAGACCGCTTGCAGCTCTACATCCATGGGGGGGATCTCCGGTGGCGAGCTCGGGGGCGAGCTCGGTGGCGTTGGCGGTCCTGGCGGCCTCGGCGGCTTGACCGGCGCCGGCCGGCGTCTGCCGCTCGCGGCGAGCGCGGCGAAGACTCCGAGCGCGGCGAGGACGTGCCAGGCCTTCACGCCGCCGCCTTGCGCGAGGGGCCCGGCGGTCGAGGGGCAGGGCGCCGCTTGTCGCTCGAGGCGAGCGCCACGACGACCAGGGCGGCGACGACCAGGGCGGGGACGAGCACGGGCGCGCGCCTACTTCGAGATCCACCCGGGGTTGGTCGCGGCGCCGGACTCCTTCACCCACAGCACGAGCCCGGCCGCGCCGGTCGTGTCGCTGTAGAGGTCGCCAGGGGAGCCGACGATCGCACCGTTCGGCGCGCCCGCGCCGGAGCTCCACAACGTGCCCGCGTCGAGCGCCGTGGGGAGCGTCGCCGGCCCTCCGGCGCGCACGCCGCGGAGCGTCTGCGTTTCGCCGTCCGCTGTCACAAGCTGCGCCGTGCGACGCCCGTTGATCGGGCCGGCCATGGCGACGGTTGCGATCTCTACCTCGCTCGGGAGGTAGTTCTGCGCGGCGGGAACGAACGACAACGGCACTTGCGCCGAGATGGTTGCGGCAAGGGGCACGCTCGCATTGTCCGGCGCGACTCCGATCGCGGTCGCGCGCCAGAGCAGATCCCCCGCGATGCATCCGGCGAGCGTTCCGACCGCGGCGCCGCGCGACTTGTAGCCGGTCACGCCGGCGCCGGCGTTGTGGGCGCCGAACTGGTTCCCGCGGAACTGCGCGCGGTTTGCGGTCGTGTAGGAGACTTGGAGCCCTGCGTTGCTGCTGAAGCTCGCCGTTTGCCCGAGGAACAGCCTCGCCGTGCCAGGTTCCACGCACACGTCAGCGGCGCTCGTCAGAGCGGAGCCCGTCGGCCCGTAGTAGGCGAGGGCGTTCGCGAACCCGGACGAGGCGGGCCCCGTCGGGCCGGTCGCTCCCGTGGGGCCGGCCGGTCCCGTCGGTCCGCCGCTCGGGCCGGTCGGTCCGGTGGGTCCGGTCGGCCCGGTGGGGCCCGGCGGGTAGACGAAGATCGAAGGAGCGGGCACCCAATTCTGCGGCATGTCCGCCAGGCTACCACCGCCAGGCGCTCGAGGGGCAGAGCTCCGGCGGTCGCTCGAGGTCGGCGCCAGCGGCGGCGAGCTCTGCGACTCGAGGGCGCGCGCGAGCTCGCCCCGGGGGTCTAGTTCACCCGATCGGGCGGCCCTCGAGTAGCGCGGCCGACGAGCTCGAACACCGCCGACGCGCCGCCGCGCTCGGCCGCCTCGAGCACGAGAGCGGGCAGGTGCGGCACGTCTCGTATCGCGTCCCACTCAGCCGCCGTGAGCTCGCACACGAGCCGGCCCGGCCCGCGCTCCTCTGCCTCGATGCACTCGGCGTCGCTGCGCTCCTCGAGGCCGGCTTGTGACTTCAGCCCTCGCGTCCATGTCAGCATGCGAGCGCCGCGCATGCCTTCGACCCACTCACGCCACAGCGCGGCGTCCCGGTCGCTCGGCTGCGCCACGTCCAGATCGGCCAGGATTTCCCAGGGGGAACGGTGCCCCGACGCCGCGCGCTTGTCGCCCGTTCCGACCACCTCGAGGCCGAGCTTTGCCAGGTAGGCTCCGTCCTCGTCGCAGCCCGTGAGCCTGCACCCGTGCTCGCTCGAGGGCTCCGCCGCTAGGCCGAGCTCGCGCACGACGCAGGCGCGCCAGCGCTCGGACAGCCACGCGCGTTCCTCGTCGAGGATCACGGCGTCGCCTACGAGCGCGAGCACATGTAGGTGCGGGTGCCATCCGTGCGGGCCGTGCGTCACCTCGAGGGCGCGGACGACTCCGACGAGGCCCACGCGCTCGCAGAAGCGCGCCCACGGCGCGCCGCGCGTCATCCGGCGCCATGCGTCGGCGACGCCGCCGCGAAGCTTCGCAAGGTCGGTGCCCCACTCGTGCGCCACGGTGAGGGACAGCATGCGGGCAAGGTCGCTGCCGTTTTCGTGCTTCGCTCGGTGCCAGGCTAGAAGCGCCTTCACCTCGGCCGCTCGTTCCTGGCGGATCGTCCCGGAGCAGACCGGGCAGAGCCAGAGCAGGCCGCACGACGCCAGCGATCGGAAGCCCGCCCGCTCGCGCGCACCGTCGTAGGAGCTCACCACGATCGGGACGACTGCGCCGACGCGCCAACGGCCGCAGCCTGTCACGCCGCGACTATTGGAATATTTTCGCGAGGTTCGGCGGCGACTGTAGACCGCGCGGCGCCACTCCGCGCACGGGGGGGTTACGCTGTCCCCTTTCTTCCCGAGCCGGCCGAACCTCGCGAAAATAT
>Ga0315291_10011658_pt1 | contig 10709 bp, 10 predicted proteins | sample YL17G12_20_MG_FD_203070 | JGI IMG/M metagenome (GOLD analysis project Ga0315291, IMG submission 203070) | Sediment microbial communities from Yellowstone Lake, YNP, Wyoming, USA - YL17G12_20 | ecosystem: Environmental > Aquatic > Freshwater > Lake > Sediment | place: USA: Wyoming | collected... | reverse complement strand
GCGTACGGTCCGAGTCGAATCTTGTCACCAACACTCTTGACCGATCCGATTCCCCCTCAATGTAGAAGAATGCTACGGACGCCCCTGCAGTTCTTGATTGCTGGAATGAGTTCCGGGGGCACTGGACTCTCGGTGATGACGTACAATCTCGGCTCATCAGACAGCTCGGGATCATCGACGATCGCCTGCCTTATGCTGATTCCAGCGGTCGATATCACTCCTGCGACGTCGGCGAGAATGCCAGGCATCTGAGCGTCTGTCGGTATGATCTCGATCGCGCTCCAGCCCATGGAGGGAGCGACGTCCCTGAGGAGCGTGGTCGGGCGAAGTCTGGAGTAAACGTTCAGCAGTTCCTCGTTCGATTCGATCGTCTCGACGGCAGACCTGACTATCCTTCTGTCGACGCTCGCCGCTCTAGCCAAGGCCGTGTCAGAGAGCTCGATGTCCCCGCAGTAGACTCTACTCCCTTGGACCCTCAGACCACACTCTAACAGAAGTCTGGCAACCTTTGCCTGGGAAGGATATCTCCCGAAGTACTTTGACAGCGACCTCCACATGCACAACTGGATGTGTGGGAGGACTATTAGCCTTTTTCACACAAGCGATGCGGATGCTCAGAGTCCTTCGATTCATGAATGACCCATCCAGGACGTGGCTTCACCGAAAGCAGATATATCACTGGACCGTTACATGTGGTCAATCTATACGACTATGATGGAAAAGATTATAAGCGTGCTAAATATTGTCACGCACTGCTTGAGGTGATCAGATGCTTGGAAAGAGCATCCGAATGGAACGAGTAATGAACAGGAAGACAGGCCGCGCCGTGATAGTACCGATGGATCACGGAATATCTTTGGGACCGGCCGAAGGGCTCGTAGATATGAAAACGACGATAGACACGGTCGCTCGTGGAGGAGCGACGGCCGTGGTGCTGCACAAAGGGATCATCCCCTACGGTCACCGTTCGTTCGGACAGGATATCGGCCTGATTGTGCATCTTTCTGCAAGCACCAGCCTTGGATCCGACCCGAATGAGAAAGTGCTGGTAACGACCGTCGAAGAGGCGATCAAGCTTGGAGCAGATGCGGTGTCGGTGCATGTCAATTTAGGCGCTGACACCGAAACCCAGATGCTTCACGATTTTGGCGAGGTGACGAGAAAGTGCGTCGAATGGGGAATGCCACTTCTCGTCATGATATACCCTCGAGGCAAGAAGATCAAGAACTCGTTCGACGTCGAATTGGTAAAACACTGCGCAAGGGTCGGGGTCGAGCTCGGTGCCGACATCATCAAGACGAACTATACAGGGGACATCGATTCATTCAGAGAGGTCGTGAAAGGCGCACTAGTTCCAGTCGTGATTGCTGGAGGCCCGAAGATGGACTCGGACGAGAAGCTCCTTGAGATGGTCAGAGATTCGATCGAAGCGGGAGGCAAGGGAGTATCCATAGGCAGGAACATATTTCAGCACAGGAACGTAATGGCAATAACGAAGGCGGTCTCTTCAGTAGTGCTGGAAGATGCCACTGTTGAGGAAGCGCTGAGATTGATAAAGTGATGGAATGAGTGATAGACGGAAGGACTTCATCGTATGGGTCAGATCGGACCTCCTCGCGGACTACGAAGATAGGAAGAAGATCGTGATCTCTGCTCTTGAGAATGGGTACTTCAACATAGTGACCCTGGAGAAGGATGAGTCTCTCAGAAAGCTGGGAATATTCAACACGATAATCCAGAGAGGCAACGATTTCATCGAGGATGGAGAGGTCATTGGAAGACTTGTCGATATTCACAATAGGAATGACATGAAGGAGGCCTCGAAGCTGAAGAACAAGGTGAAGTACCTTGTAATATCAGCAAAGGACTGGAAGGTCATTCCACTTGAGAATCTGATAGCCGAATTCCAAAGGTCCAACACTGGAATCCTCGCTTCCACCTCGACGCCCGAGGAAGCGAAATTGTTCGCCGAGACCCTGGAGGTTGGAGTAACTGGTATAGTCATAGGACCCGCTTCGCCCCAGGTCCTCAAGGAATTCCGATCACTGACATCGAAAGAGAGTGAGACGATAGAGCTCACGCTTGCACCGGTCAGCAGGATAGCACCCCTGCCATTGGGCGATAGGGTTTGCGTCGACACCTGCTCGCTCCTTCGATCAGGGGAAGGGATGCTGATAGGATCTCAATCATCATGCCTGTTCCTGGTGCAATCGGAGAGCATCGAGAGCGAGTACGTGGCCTCCCGTCCATTCCGTGTGAATGCTGGAGCTGTTCACGCTTACGTGTTGGATGCGGAAGGAAAGACAAAGTACCTTTCAGAGATCAAAGGCGGAGATGAGCTCCTTGCGGTAGACACGAAGGGCTCCTGCAGGAGAGTTGTGGTAGGGAGGTCCAAGATTGAGCGCAGACCACTACTTCTCATTGAAGTCGAGCTTGAAGGGGCGAAGTACACGACCATACTTCAAAACGCTGAGACGATTCGTCTATGCGCAAAAGAAGGCTCCATTTCCGTATCAGAGCTGAAGATCGGAGACGGAGTGATGGTAAGGGTAGGAAAGGGAGGAAGGCACTTTGGCCATTCGATCTCTGAGACAATATTGGAGAGATGATGAGGATTTGCATTTCGATTGCTGAGAAGACTCTCGATGAGGCGCTGGCCGCCTCAAAAAGAGCGGCGGATAAGTCGCCAGATCTGATCGAGGTCCGAATCGACTACATCCACCCTCTGCCAGATGATCTCATGAGATTCAAAGAGATCGCTGTGCCGAAGATAGCCACATTGAGACCTTCATCCCAAGGCGGAGAGTTCACGGGGAGCGCCAGAGAGAAATCAATCCTTCTGAGGAAAGCGCTCAGGGCTGGATTCAAGGCCATCGACATCGAGTCGGACTCACCACTGCTGTCTCGAACTGAAAATGAGTTCAGAGATGCTGAGCTGATCTGTTCATCCCACGACCTTCATTTGACACCAGAGACCTCTAAGATCATAGAAATCTTGATCGCGAATGCCGCGAAGGGGGACGTTTCGAAGGCGGCGTTCAAGGTCAACTCGATCCACGACATCCTGTCCATTGTGGAGGCAGCGATGGTCTTTTCCTCGACGGACAACGAGTTCGTCCTCATCGGAATGGGAGAACTTGGTGGGCTGACGCGGGCCTGTGCTGGGCGCATGAAATGCAGCTTCACCTATGCATCCCTTGAGCCGGGAAAGGAGACTGCATCGGGTCAGCTCGATTTTGACACGGTAAAACGCCTTGGAGACAGTCCGATCATCACCGGAATCATTGGCTTTCCGCTTGGCCACTCGGTCTCACCTCAGATGCACAACGCCGCTTTCCTGAGTCTCGATATTCCTGGGCTCTATTTACCGATACCAACGAGGGATGAAGAGCTCGATGAACTACTGGATCTCTCCCTGGAGCTGAACATGATGGGATTCAATGTAACGATACCTCACAAGGAGAAAATCGTCCCCCTTCTCGACAAATTGGACGAGACCGCCTCGAAGACGAAGGCCGTCAACACGGTCGTCATCCTAGACGGTGAGCTCACCGGTATGAACACGGACGTCTATGGAGTCGCAAAGACGTTCGAGAAGGCAGAAATGCGTGTCAAGGGCAAAAGAGTTCTGGTGATAGGCGCTGGCGGGGCAGCTAGGGCCTGCATCTATTATCTCACCTCCGCTGGTGCGCGGACATCGCTGGTCAACAGGACCAGGCTCAGAGCTGATGTCCTCGCCAACGATTTCCCGGGAGTGCAGGTAATCGAAAAGGATGATGCGGAGCGATTGCCATTCGATGTCATAATCAATTGCACTCCTCTTGGGATGCAAGGGTTCCCAGATGAGCCTCCAATATCCAGCCAGATTTTCAGAGAGGGCCAATTCGTCTTCGACACGGTCTACAACCCCAGGATCACAAGATTCTTAGCAGATGCTCAAGGCAGAGGCGCAGTGATTCAGTCCGGTCAAGAAATGCTTGTCCAGCAGGCGATCAAAGCCTTCGAGGCCTGGACTGGCAGATCGCCATCTTACGAAGTCATGTCGGAGGCTGCAAGGGGCGCGATCGGATGAGGGGGAAAGCTGTCTGCAATGGAGCGGCGACGATAGTCAACGCGATCGCGACCGGGAAGGGTGCCGCATTCGGCATCCGCCTCAGGACATGGGCGGAGGTCGAGCTTACAGATTCAAAAGGGATCAAGGTCGAGATCGATGGGTTCAAAGACGAGGATCCAGGGCTCGCTCGAAGGTGTGTCGAGAACGTCCTGGACAAGTTCGCAGGGAGAGAGAGCTATGGAGCAGTAGTGAGGACGCGCTCGGAGATACCTGTGTCCAGAGGATTGAAGAGCAGCAGTGCCGCAGCGAACGCAGTAGTCATGGCGACGCTGAGGGCATTGGGAATCGAATGCGAGCCAACAGATGCCATAAGGATAGGCACAAGGAGCGCGATCGAGTCCGGTGTCTCGGTCACTGGGGCGTTCGACGACGCTTGCGCCTCCTATTTCGGGGGCGTGGTGCTCACTGACAACACTGTCGAGACAATCCTTAAAAGGGACACGATGTCAACCGATCTGAAAGTCATAATCGACGTTCCATCCTATCAGATAAGAAAGAATGAGCTCCCGCTTGAAAGGATCAGGTCGCTCCGGAAAGTGGTTGAGATTGCTTTCGAGCATGCGCTGATGGGGGACTATCCCGGTGCGATGACTCTCAACGGCCTGTGTTACAGTTCTGCACTGGACCTGGACCAATCGGCGGCTTTTGACGCACTCCGTGGAGGTGCGAAAGGGGCGGGATTGTCCGGAACAGGTCCAGCAACGGTCATTCTGGTGAGCAAGAACATGGTGGACGAGTTCATCGAAGGATTTTCGTCGAGAGACAACCTGATTGTCACGGACGTTTCTAACGGAAGCGCAGAGGGGGCCAGGGATTGAGACTTCTCGTAAGACCCTCCTCCATGGAAGGCACTATCCGGTCCTCCCCATCCAAATCATACACGCATAGGGCGATGGTACTTGCACTGCTTGCAGATGGGACATCCAAGTTGAGGAACGTTCTGCTGAGCGGAGATACCCTGGCAACACTGAGGGCGATACAGCAACTTGGCGCGGAAGTGAGCTCGAAGGGAGAAACATGTGCCATACGAGGTGGCAGGCTGAATTGCCCGAAGGAGACGATCGACGCGGAGAATTCTGGAACAACGATAAGACTGATCGCCGGCGTCGTCTCATTGCTTCCCTGCGAGGCGATATTGACAGGGGACGAATCCGTGCGGCAGAGGCCGATGCAGCCGCTGATCGACGCACTGACGGAGCTCGATGTTCATTGTGCCTCCATCAAAGGCAATGGAAGGGCACCCCTCGTCGTCAGAGGTCCCAACGAGGGCAAGATGACTCACATCAGAGGAGACATTAGCTCACAGTTCATCTCTTCATTGCTAATCTCGTCGCCTGTGAAGGATGTGGATACGGACATAATTCTAACCACTCCCCTCAGATCCAGACCGTACGTCGAGATAACAGTCGAGATGATGAAGATGTTCGGCACAGAGTGTCACGAATCGGATAATGCATTCCGTGTACCAGGGGGACAATCCTACGGTCACTTGGACTACACGATACCAGGGGATTATTCATCAGCGGCGTTCCCTCTTGTCGCTGGGGCTCTCTCAGGTAGCACGTCGGTCAGCGGGCTCGATCCGGAAGATAAGCAGGGCGACAGGAAGATCGTCAAGATCCTCGGGGATTTCGGGGCACGTATCGAGACGTGCGGTACCAAGCTCACGGTGTCTTCCCAGAAACTGATGGCAACGGAAGTCGATTTCTCGGACTCACCAGACCTCTTTCCAATCGTGTGCGTTCTTGCCACCCAAGCCGAAGGCAGGACACGTCTCTACAATGCCGAGCATGTAAGACTAAAGGAGAGTGACCGTATCCGAACCACGTTGGATTTCCTCAAGGACATGGGAGCCATGATCGAGGAGAGGAAAGATGGCTGTGTCGTGTCTGGTCCATGCAGACTGAAAGGAACGAAGATAAACTCGCTCGGTGACCACAGGATACTCATGGCGGCAGCGGTTGCGGCATTGGTGGCAGATGGCGAGACGGTGATAAGTGAAGGAGAATGCTACAAGATATCGTATCCTTCCTTCGTTCAGGACATGCGCTCTCTAGGAGCGAACATGGAGATGATCAATTGAATTCGATCGGCACATCGTTGAGGATGACCGTGCTCGGGACCAGCCACGGGCCAGGAATTGGATGCATCATAGATGGGTGCCCGGCCGGACTTGATGTGTCCGAAGAAATCATCCAACGTGAACTGGACCTCAGAAAGCCATCCGAAGGCATCGGGACGAACAGGAAGGAGGAGGACAAGGCGGAGGTGCTTTCGGGGATAGTCGATAGTAAGACGACCGGCGCCCCGATTGCAATACTCATAAGGAACAAGGATGTGGACAGTTCCAAGTATGAGATATTCAGGAGGATCCCGAGACCGGGTCACGCAGATTATCCCGCGCTGGTCAAGTTCGGGGAAAGCCACGACCTCAGGGGCGGTGGACAGTTCTCCGGGAGAATGACGGCGCCGATCGTGTCGGCTGGGGCGGTCGCGAAGAGCATGCTCGCGCAGATCGGAGTCCGCGTGGTAGCCTATTCCAGAGCGATAGGCAGCATTGTGGATGATAGAGAATACACCTTCGAGGAATTGCTCACAGAGACCAGGAGGAACCCTCTCAGGGCGGGCGATCCCTCTGTGGCGAAACGAATGAGATCAGAGATACTGGCAGCAAAGAAGGCTGGAGATAGCGTGGGAGGGATAGTGAAGTGCATCGCCACTGGTCTGCCCGTCGGGGTCGGAGAACCGTTCTTCGACACGATGGAAGGAGAGCTCTCGAAAATGATGTTCGCGATACCAGCAGTGAAGGGTATAGAATTCGGCGCGGGTTTCAAGGCCGCACGGATGAAGGGCTCAGAGCATAACGATCCATTCGCTATCTTCGATGACAGGATCGTCACGAAGACGAACAACGCCGGCGGAATCCTGGGAGGATTGACGAATGGGATGCCACTGGAATTCAATCTCGCTTTCAAGCCTACCGCTTCGATCTCACTAGAGCAAGGTAGTGTAGACCTGTGGAAGATGAAGAGCACCAAGCTCCGAATCGAGGGCAGGCATGATCCATGCATCGTTCCGAGGGCGGTGGTGGTGGTCGAGGGTGCCACGGCCTTCGTCCTGGCGGACCTCTGTAAACGAGGTGGTTTCATTGTCTAAGAAGATAGAATCGGTCAGGCAGAGCATAGAAAGAATCGATATTGAGATACTCAAGCTCATATCAAGAAGGATCGATGCCGCGAGGGAGATCGGCCGACTGAAGATGTCTTCCTCGCTTCCGCTGAGAGATCCCGCGGTAGAGGAGAAGGTTATTTCTCGTTACGTCGAGGAAGGGACCAGATTGAAGATTGGGCAGGACGCCGCCAAGCAGATCGCCTCGATACTGATAGGAGAGTCCGTGGAGGCTCAAAGCAGGATCACACAGCTCAACGAGACGAAGGACGTACTTGTCATCGGCGGGGCCGGGAAAATGGGATCCTGGATGTGCCGATACCTCGCCTCGATGGGGCACAATATCACAGTCAATGACATGGTCAAATCCCGCGAATTTCCGAACGCGGACAGCCTGAAATCCAGCGTGTCAAGGTCCGATTTCATTGTGGTCGCAACGCCGATATCGGAAGTGGGGAAGGTCTTGAAACTGGTGACGGATCTTCGTCCAAAAGGCATCGTCTTCGACATATCGTCGGTAAAATCCCCCATTGTTCCGGTTCTGAGAGCAGCGGTCGAGAAAGGGATATCGGTCTGCAGCGTCCATCCGATGTTCGGTCCAGAGACCAAGACCGTTTTTGATAGGAACATCATAGTATGCGAATGCGGTTCATCAGACGCGGCCCAATCGGTCACGGATCTCTTGAACTGGGGCGGTGCCCGAATGATAAGAATGCCCGTAGACGCACATGACGAGCTCATGGGCATCGTGCTGGGCCTCAGCCACGCCCTGAACATCGTTTTCTTCGATGCTCTGACAAAGTCAAAGCTTGATTACGCGATCCTCGACAATGTAGCTTCAACCACCTTCAGGAAGCAGGTCGCAACGAGCAGGGACGTGTCCTTCGAAAATCCCGAGCTGTACTACGAGATACAACATCTAAATCCATATAATGAAAGAGCATTGGACCTGCTCACTCGAGCGGTCGAAGAAGTCAAAGATGCAACCTCGAGCGGTGATGAACGAAAGCTAGCGAACATCATGGAGAATGGGAGAAGATACTTTGGAGGCAATTGAATGAAGAAGATGGCCGTGGCGGTCCTGGGTGCGACAGGGATGATCGGACAGAGATTCGTCCAGTTGTTGGAGGATCATCCATATTTCAGAATCAAAGGTCTGTACGCTTCGGAACGGTCTGAGGGAAAGAGACTCGAGGACGTGCTCAAACTGAAGGACCACATCTTCAAGAACGACACAATGAAGATGGTCATAGATCAGATAAACACCAAGAAGATAGTGGACGAGTGCGATCTTGCGTTCAGCGGCCTCCCATCCGATATTGCTAAGGAGTACGAATCGTCCCTTGCATCAGCGGGCTTACCAGTGTTCTCGAATGCGGCATCGCACAGAATGCGCCCGGATGTGCCGATCCTGGTTCCAGAGGTGAACGCATCTCACCTTGACATAGTCAGGACCCAGCGCACATACGGAGACGGCGGCTACATAGTGACGAATCCGAACTGCTCGGCGGCAGGTCTGGCGATTCCAATGAAAGCAATCGATGATGCCTTCGGCCTCGACACGGTCGTCGCAACGACGTACCAGGCTGTCTCAGGTGCTGGCCATCCAGGCGTGCCTTCCCTGGATATTCTTGGGAACATAATTCCCTTCATAAAGAACGAGGAGGAGAAGATGGAGGAGGAGATGCTGAAGATGCTTGGCAAGTTCGAGAACGATGCGATCAAGAATGCTGATTTCAACATACTGGCGAGCTGCGCAAGAGTCCCAGTGATGGACGGGCATTTAGAGTCCGTGACGATGACTCTTCGAAAGGACCCAACGATAGAAGAGCTGAGGAGATGCCTCTCCTCGTTCAGGGCCGAGCCTCAACGGTTGGAGCTTCCTATCGCTCCGAGAATTCCTATTATAGTCAGGCCGGAGGAGAACCGACCTCAACCACTGATCGACGTGAACGCTGGTGAACCTGAGAGGGCAAAGGGCATGGCGGTCACTGTCGGGAGACTTAGGATGAAAGATCGATTCTACAAGATGTTCCTCCTATCTCACAACACTATCAGAGGCGGTGCTGGTGGTTCCGTTCTCAACGCAGAGCTAGCCTATGCGAGGCGATTGTTAAAGTAAGGGAAATAGCATAATATTTGCCCATCGTGAGACATGAACTGTCGCAAAAAGCGGGTGATCGAGTGGTGAGAACGGTTCAGCAGATAAACCAGAAGATAAAGAAGGGCGACGCCTTGGTGATGACGGCAGAGGAGATAATCGACGTCGTCCGAAGAGAAGGTGTTGACAAGGCGACGAAAGAAGTGGATGTCGTGACAACGGGCACCTTCGGCGCTATGTGCTCTTCTGGTGCATTCCTGAACTTTGGACACTCAGAACCACCGATCAAGATGCAGAAAGTCTGGCTTAACGATGTCCCGGCCTACACTGGTCTGGCTGCCGTGGACGCATTTATCGGTGCGACCGAGCTTAGAGAGAATGGGAAAATGGACTATGCCGGGGCCAACGTGATCGAGGAGTTGATAGCCGGAAAGCCGATCCATCTCAAGGCGATCGCGTATGGGACCGATTGCTATCCGCGAAGGAAGATTGAGACATACGTGTCGTTGAAGACTCTTAACCAGGCCTATATCTACAATCCGAGGAACGCATACCAGAACTACAGCGTCGCTACGAATTCCTCCGATACAACCCTTTTCACCTATATGGGAAAGCTCCTCCCGAGCTATGGTAACGCGACCTACAGCAGCGCAGGTCAGTTGTCTCCCCTTCTCAACGATCCAGAATGCAGGACGATTGGCATCGGAACAAGGATATTCCTAGGCGGGGCAAAGGGATATGTGGCCTGGCAAGGGACTCAGTTCAACACTAGGACGCCGATGAAGAACAACGTTCCGACCAGAGCCTCTAGGACCCTCGCTGTAATCGGGGACATGAAGCAGATGTCTACCGAGTACATGAGAGCACTTGACTTTCGAAAATACGGGATGTCCCTGGCAGTCGGTATCGGCGTACCGATACCCATCCTCGACGAGCAGATGATGAAATGCGTGGCGATCAGTGACAAAGATATCTTCGCACCGGTTCTTGACTACTCGATCCAATCCAGGAACAGGAAGCCGATAAAGGAGGTCAGTTACGCCCAGCTAAGGAGCGGGGCAATCGAACTGTTCGGGAAGAAAGTGAAGACCTCTTCTCTATCTAGTTATTACTTGGCAAGACAGATCGCGGAGAAGCTGAAGGGTATGATCCAGAAGGGTGAGTTCCTTTTGACCGAACCAGTTGAGAGACTGCCCGAGGACATGGCGTTCGAACCGCTCGAGATCGTTTCCAAAGAGGAGGTGAAGTGATGGCCAGGAGGAAGTACCTTTTGGGGTTCTCGCCTGCAAGAGTCGGTGAGCCTATCACCTACATCATAGTGAAGGA
>Ga0315291_10011657_pt1 | contig 10709 bp, 6 predicted proteins | sample YL17G12_20_MG_FD_203070 | JGI IMG/M metagenome (GOLD analysis project Ga0315291, IMG submission 203070) | Sediment microbial communities from Yellowstone Lake, YNP, Wyoming, USA - YL17G12_20 | ecosystem: Environmental > Aquatic > Freshwater > Lake > Sediment | place: USA: Wyoming | collected... | reverse complement strand
CTGAATCTTCCTGGGTACTGCTGCTGTAGCCACTCAAACGCCGTCTTGGCCTCCAGCCGGTGGTCATCAGCCAGCTTTTCCTCAACCTGCGCCCACACATTCGAGAACGGATCCCGACGAGTGGCCCAGTCGCGGTCACGCTTCAGGTCGCTGGGAAATCGGTTGCTGCTGAAATACTTACGGGCAGTCTTCTCACACATGCCCGACTTCTGGGCCGATACGTACAGGGGTTTTCCTTCCGACATACGCTTGAAGAGTCCTTCCACTTGTGCGTCCGTGGTTACCAAAGCACCTCCCTTGGGATGATGCTTCAAGATACCCTATGGACAGCTGTGGACCCGGTAAGTGTAATTGTCGTTCATCACTCCGGCGAAGCCGGCTTAGTTCCTCACTATCTGACCTCACGTGCGTTGACACTCAACTTCGTGATCCCGCTTCTTGCTCCGGACGCCGGCGCCACGAAATACGTCCCCGCGGGCAGCGTTGCGGATATCATGCCGCGGTCCCACGTGCCCAGCAACCTTCCCAGTATCGTGTATACATTGACTTTCTGCGACAAAGGAGTCGCGCTCCGATCGATGCGGGAGAGCCCCTGCCGCACCGGCACCGTCCCATGCTGCACCACCGTGCCATTGAGATCCACCCAGTCTCCATTGACATTCTCGTAGGTGATTCCGCCCGGACCACCCGCGACCCAGAGATCTCCGGCCTCGGCATTGCGCTCCGTATCGTCCCCTTTGCAGGCGGACGGGCTGACATTGGCAGGAGCGTGTGGAGTCGCGATCGCCTGATGGTCCACCCAGTTAACCAGCAATTGCATGTTGAGGTTGATGGGATTTTGGGTCAAGGCGCAGATCCATTTGTCCGAATTGACCGCCCACCGGGGATACCACATCTTGCCGGCGCCGACGGAGTCCTGAGGCAATCCCGACCACTGGGCGAATGACGGGTTCTGCCTTATGTCAACAGTCGCAGAGGCTGTGCGGGAAGTCCAATTCACCGTATTGACTCCCAGAATCGTATGCCCCTGGTCCTGAAAATGCACGTGGTAGTTTCCGCTGGGCGAGATATACGATCCGCACCCATAGGAAACGGCGGACGGCCAATCTCCGCGAGGCTCGGTTGTGGGAGGAAACGCATAGAGCGCGTTGCAGTACCAGGCCTGGGCGTCGCTGCACGTAGTTGTAGTGATGCTCGATTTGGTCGCGTCGAGCGAGAGGCTGAATGAGTACGTGCATTTATAGGTAAAAATCTGTTGGCGTTTCGACGGATCGGTACTGTTTATCTTCCATACGGGGTCTGGTCCCCCAACGTTGCCTCCTCGGCAATAATATATCCAGTCTCCGGCGGGCCATTCCAACAGGATTTTTGCTTCACCGCCCTCTCCATAGTACCCGGGGAGGGTGTCAAGATCACGAACATTACCGCCATCGGCATCCATTACCGACAGATATTTTTTTGTCCTCCCGTTATTCCATGCGCCGGCGCTGTCTTTGTGTATAAAAGCGATTTTGGCGCCGCTCAGATTGATTGTAGGGAAATCAGCCAATGTCTTCTTATAGAGAGTATCGCACCTTGTCACTTTCCCGTCTGCGATCGTGAACTTGACGATATTGCCGAATGTTCGGGAGAAGTATAGGGTAAAGTCGCCATGACAGTAGGTACGTATGGTAGTGACTGAAAAGCCGTTGAGCAGTGCATACGACTGAAAAAACAAACCCATAACCACAATGCACAGCCCCGCGATCCCGGAGCGCATAGGCCGATTCATTCTTGTCATACATGTCCCTTCGGTTAAGAAAAAACTCGGTTTCCATTCCGGTACTCCGCGTAAGAATCCCTCAATTCTCCGTCTCGCGATGCGATCCCCTTGGCATGCAGATAATTCTCCACCTCGGCCATACATTTCGTTCCGAATCCCGCCAGGGCCTTCGTCTCGCGAGGGGTGAGTCTGCGGAGATCCCCCATGATAAGAATCCCGTTGTGCATAAGCACGTTCGCAAGCCGCGTGGGCAACTCCCGGAAGTTGATTATCACGTCGCCTGCCCGGGCTTCGACAGCATCACCATCGCCCGCGGTCAATCCTTCTGGCGCGAGTCTCGTTGGCCGGGAATCATGTGCAAAGGGCCAGCCGGACATTCAATTTTCTCCCTTGCTTGCCGATGCGCCGTTATCCAGCGGAATCGCATTGACGGGCATGATCGCTCTTCTTGCAGAGTTGCCGTATACCGCGATGCATACGCCGGCGGAATGCCGAGTGCGATTTGTCAGGGCGTTCCCTATTCGTGAGCCCCGGAGATCGAAAACAGCCGCCGCGCCGTTGCCCGCGAATGACCGCTTGACGGATAGATATCCTCCCGGCATCATGCCGACTCCCACGGTGCCATTCTGCACCTTCGCGTGAGTTATCGCATCGTACCAGTTGCCGTCGATGCCCTCATACGCATTTCCAGAAGCAGGCCCTCCTGCTATCCACATATCGCCGGGACAGCTGTTGCGTCTGTCGCAGGCCGCTGAACTGGCTTGCCAATTCCTCGAAGTCACGATAATCTTGTGACCGATCCAATCGCACAAGACCTGATTGTGCCCGACCTCGGTGGGAGGAGATACTTGCATATTGTAAAGATCCGTGCATCCGCATATCCATTTGTCGGAGTTCACCGCCCACCGGGCCCAATCCATGGGACCGCGGCCGATGGCCCCGGCGGTCAGGCTCTTGTCGACCGACCACGCTGGGAAGTCACTTGAGGCTATGTCAACCGTGGCCAACAGTTCGGTGGGAGGATTCCAGGTATTGATTCGCCAATTATCATGGCCCCCTTCAAAGAAGTGCCAGTGATACTTGCCGCTGGGCGAACAGTACGATCCGCATCCAACCCATACTTTCGAATCCCATCCCGCTTTGGTCGGAGTTGTGGCCGGGGGGAACACATGCGGCAGATCAACGAATTCGAGGGCGCCACAATTGCCGGCCGCGTAGATAGTAAACGTGACGCATGCTCTTGTTCCATCGAGCGACATCCCAAATGTAAGTGCTGAGGAATTATTCTGGTTGCGATATTCCCCAACACGTGTCTTGGTGGCTGCATCATTGTACTTCACCTTCCATATCTCCGAACCAATCTTCGTAGCATCACACGGATCAGTGGATATTCCTTTGATATAGTAGACATAGTCTCCCGCGGGCCAGTCGATCAGGTTGGGAAGGTACGGGCTTTGCGGATTGTTGTTTTGTATCCAGAGAGGAAAGCTATCAAGGTCGCGGACATTGCCGCCGTTGATGTCCATAACAGACAAATGGGCTTTGGTATCATCAGGCCCATTCGCCACTCCGGTTTGGCCAATACTCCTGCGGAGGAAAGCGCATTGGGTGCCAACAAGATTGAGTTGGGGATAGGTAGCCCGGAATGTTTTGTAGATTGTGTCGCATCGAGTGACATTGTCGTTCTGTATAGTATATTTCACGATCTTACCATAGTAGAACCTTGCGTCACCGGTATTGCAAGGGACCTGGACTGACGAAACGGCAAAACCGCTCACGCAAAGGCCCTTTGTCGCAATAGCGGCAACAATCGACAATGCGGCTATATATTTGCTTTTCATCGAAAACCTCCCTCTTGAGTTTGTATATGATTTGATCCGCCGGTCTCGATCCGCATCACTGCCTGATACACACTTTCCATTGCGTGACACGCTTGAGCGCGTCCGAAGCGCGCAGAACATACATGCCGCACGCGACGGTCCCTGCGGATAGCATCGTTGTTCCGCCCTGCGCAACTCTGCGAGAAAAAACCACTGCTCCCTGCATATCGTACAGCCTCACGTCGTATGCCGCACCGGCCGGCGCGGTCACAACCAGAAATCGCGGACCGATTCGCAGTCTCGGGGCGAACATTCCATTTTGTCCAATAGCGCGCGGCAGAAGGCCACCCGGTATCGCCGCCGGCGGATATACCCACGGCTGCTCCTGCCAGTCGGCGCCGGCCACCCAGCGCGGCTCGCCGAATTCGTATGCGCCAAGGTCGGGCGCGGCTCCTTGGAACGATTCGGTTATCCCGGGAACGACAACGCCTTTGTCAATGGCCGGCGAGCCGGCCTGGAGCGAATAATCGTGGTTGGCGGTATCGGTGAACTTATATTCCGTGTATTTCCATGGAGCATTATACACCAATCTGGATGTATCGGTTTCGGTCCAGACAAACAGATTATTCTTCTTTCCGGCATAATTTGCGCTCGATATGCCCGGTACACCCATAAAATCCGGCCAACGGAGCGTTGAGATATCCTTATGCCCAGTACCAATCGATTGGGTAAAGGTATTATTGATCAAGTAAAGCCCCTTTCCCCCCGTGGTGTCCGCCGAACCATTGCTGGACCAGTTTCCAAGCGGCTGGGGAATGAGGGTCTCTCCCTGGTAAAACACATTGTGATGTATAGTCCAGTGGTCACAAGCTCGATCGTTTTCAAGGCATAGATACCCCTGATTCATTCCAGCCACGCCATGAAACCAATTATAGCCAACGTCGACAAAATGGCTACACTGGCCATTTATCGATCCGGTCTCCGAGGTTGAATAGGCACAAGGGCCTAAATCGTTATAGCTAATCCTTATTCTCCTCGGGTGGAAGCGGCTGGCGTTGGGCAGCATGGTACCATGCAGGACCGCTATATCCGCCCTGCCGCAGTAAGCTATCGTGTTGTGGCTGATTGTCAAACCAAAACAGGAAAGGAGTTCCGCCCTGTCGTCCAATTTTCCTACTAAAATCCCCGCCTGATAGGTGACCGTATAGTCACAGCCGTGGATATGACAATTGGTGACCGTGTTGTCTACTCCGAAAAGAATGACGCCGGATCGCGCGGAAACGGCGATTGAACTGTTCTTCAGCATATTATCATGCCCTGAAATGAAAACACCCTTCGATCCGTTTCCCGGGCAAAACGATCCCCCCGACTCCGAATTCTCCCATTGCTCATATATGTCGTCATGGGTCACGTATTTGAAATGACATTTGTCAATAACACAATGCGTTGCATCACCGAGCGTTGCCGATGTCGCCAGGAACCGCAGGCCAATGATGTTGATATAATTCTTCCCACGCAGATCCAAACCCAGGGGCCTGCGCTTGGCTTCCACAAGATGATTCGATGGATCGTCTCCATCGGGCGGCCACAAATAGAGCGTCTGTGCAGCACTGTCGCGATACCATTCGTTGGGGGAATCGAGCAGTCCGAAAACATACGATACCCAGCCGGGGCCAAACACATCACAATACGTACTGCTCAATCCTCTGCAGTCGAATATGGTGTGGGTAGCGGTGGGGTTTCTCGAACCGGTGATTTCTCCAAGGTTGGTATTGTAGACGTTCTCAATTGTGATAAGCCCGCCGGCAAAGAAATTGGCCGGCTGATTGAAGAGTGCGGCCGGAAGAGCGCATGGCGCAGACAGACTGTTCTGGGAAATATCCATATCGAAGAATGGCATTTTGCCGGAGATTGTGGCTGTAAAAGTACCATTGGCGGTAAAACAGATTTTGGTTGCCACGGAAAGCGGGTCGGCCCTTCCGTGCCACGATCGTGTATCGAGGATCCCCCCTGCGCCATTGCAGTTCTTACCTAATAACCAATTGGTAGAATCCGGCGCCATGTCTTCTTCGACATTCGGACAGCGGGCAACCCATGCCATTTTTCCATCGACAAGCACCTGGTTGCGATATTTTCCCAGACTCCACGGCATGGAGGCTTTCCAAATGTTTCCCGCATGCTTCGTCCAGCCGGTAATCGGGTCCGCCCCATCGATGACGACATTTTCGCCATTGTACGATTCAAAGGTCAATGCCGCTCCGGCGATGCCGGTGAAAAGTGGTCGTATGGTTTCGCGATAGATTCCCTGACGTATCCGACAACGACTGCCCGGCTTCATTACCGAAGCGGCCTTGGATATTGTTTTGAACGGTGCGTCAAGCGACAGGCCATTGTTGCCGACGTCAAACCCTTTGGCTGCGTCAACGTAGTAGGTTTGCGCGTCGCCGGGCTTGATTGTTGTATTTCCCCTCAGGGTGAAATTATCAACAAATATGCTGGCGCCGGCGCCGGCAAAAACCATGTAGAGAGAGTGAATACCGATTGTTTTCGCCAAGGGCACGGAGATCGATAGAGCCGGCCACCCCCAGGTAAATTTCCTGTCTATTGTGGCTATGGCCGTTCCTGTAGGAGAATCAAGCCGAAAAGTGGCTTGTGCCACAAGGTCACCGGCATTGAGCAGGTAGGAGAGAGTGACTGAGTCGTATACTCCGTCGGCGAAGTTGATTGAATCGTACATCAGCCAGTTGCCGTCGCCGCATTTGGGCACTCCCAGCATCGGTTCATTATATGCAGGAGGCGGCAAAGAAACACCGAAGCTCTTGCTGAATTCCTCACATTGGACAATCTGCGAAACGGGAACGCTCTGGCCGTATGCTGACTGAATGCAGCTCGCGACAACTATGAAAACCAAAAAGCGGTTAACCGACCATATTGCGTTTTCCATCCGAACCTCCATATAGATGACTTCATTGACTGTTGATTGTGGTCGAACCGTTCGGTTTCTCAGCGTCCCGACGCTCCATTGTCAAGCATAACGGCTTTTTCCGTTATGCCGCGACCGCACACGATATACAACCCGCGATCAAGTGCGGTTCGCTTGTTCCACGTTGATGCCGATGCATCAAATGCCGCCGCCCGCGCGCCTCTTAAATTGTAAATCGTTACGGTGCGCGCGGCGATTCCCCCGGCAATGCCCGATTGCATACCTTCGCTGCCGCGCCGGATATGAACGGACGGCGGGACGGCAACCCAGGAGCCGTCTTCTGTCTGGTAGCTGTTGGCCGGACCGCCATCGAGATGAAAATCGCCCGGTTCCGCCCACCAGCCCGTACTGGCTACGCATTTTGTAGCGGAAACAGCCTGGCCGACTTTCCAGTTTACAACGGCCAGATTATCTCCGGCCGTCTCGTTCTGGCAACATGTCCAGTAGAGCACAGTCATAATTCTATCCGAATTGCTCGCTCCCCGCGGCCACATAAGTTCTCCATCGCCTCCTGCCGGGCTGGGGGGCCAGGGCCGGCGGCAAGCCAGGTTTCAAGACCGCTCTGAGTGAAATAAGCGCGGGGACTGCGCGACGCCTCGGCGTTGGTCGTGTGATCCCAATTCTCCCCATACACCGCGTTATGCTGGCCGGAGAAGTGGAGAAGGAGCTTTCCGCTTGCCATGATGCCCTGATTGCATTCATTTTGGAAGATGCAGCAATTCTTCACTGCCGTCAACATGGGATTCCATGATCCGTAGGCAGCATCAAACAGTGGCGGGAAAGCGTGGGCAATGCCTCCGCCGAATACGGTTGGATCGCCGGGAATTGTTCCAGCATGGACAACGCTATACCTTCCATCGGCGCTCAGAGACCACCGCTGGATCCACTGTGAAGTGTCCCACTTCGCATAATCACACACCAGAGATTTCTTGGTCGTATCATCAACGTTGACTTTCCAGATTGCACCGGAAGACTGGCATAATCTGCAACTCGGGCATGGTACTTGATAGTAGACCCACATTCCCCCCGCCGAACCAGGCCATGCCAGTATTGCCGATCTGTGTGAAGCGTCAGGCACACGGGCAACGGTGCGAAGACTCTTGTTAGCCAGATCGTACACGCACACGCCGGCGCCGTTCTTGTAGAATGCGATACGTGTTCCGTCAAGATTGAACGTGGGGAAGTACATGCCCCCGGCATCATTCCTGACAATCGTGTCGCTGGTGAAGGAATTGTCGCTGACATTGGCCAGAATCAATCGGGAAACCTTAGAAGTCCCGGAATTCCGGTTGACAACCGCCGCAGCCTTGCCCTGCATGGCATGAACTCCCGAAAAGGCCAACAATGCGGCAATCGCTCCGGTAAACAGTCTGGTTCTCATCGGGGCTCCTTTTGACAAGTATGAGTGTTTTCTCATCCGAAACCGTCCTGAATAGGTGTATCCTGCTATCTGGAATATCCGGCTGAACCCGACACTATCGCAAAGGCTGCATTGCCTGCCGCCCGCTAAGCACCGAAAGCCTGCGCGTGACGCTCTGGCCGTTGGTGCAAGTCTTCACGAAATAGGTTCCACAAGCAAGCCCTTCCTTTGGAGGAAGCCCCATCCCTTGAGCAATCTTACTGCCCGACAAGTCATACACCGTGTAGATCGACCTCGCGGCGGCGGCAAACCTGACGGGATGGCTTACCGTTGAAGTTGCCTGCAGGCCGGAACTGGCCATAACAAACTTGGTAACCGTCTCGCCCGTCGGCATCCCGGCGGCTATCGCTTTGGCCTTGATGGTGACCTTGGTGGACCCTCCGGTGTAGAGCAGCGGTCCGGTGTACAGGGCTGATGAAGCCGTAGGTTCGGTGCCATCGATCGTGTAGTAAATATTCGCACTGCGCGGACTGGCCACCATGGTCAGTTCATACGATTGGCCGCCTTTGTTTACCGAATGAAAGTCAACCAGCGTGCCCGCGGGATCAACATCCTGCCACTTGCCCAGGGTGTCCTCATATTTGCCCTCTGTTCCGGGCCCGCCGTCTACCCACAAATGCGCGCAATTGCTAAAAACGGTCCAGAATGTTTGCCCGGAGGGGTTAGGTGCTCCATTGGCATCGACCTGGGTGAACTGAGTCTTGGGGATATTGGCCAGCATGATCCCCGCCCTATCTTTCCATCCGACGGCTATACAGAAGGCAGGTCCATCCCAGCCTCGATTCCACCAGCAATCGGTAATAACCCAACGGTCGGTGTTGGCACAACCGATCGTATATTCAAGGAGAAAATGCGGAGCGAGATTCATCCACTTATCGATTTCCAGGTAACAAACGCCACCAGGTCCTGTATTGGCAGGCGGTTGCGTGCAAGGGCTGCTTGGCCCCAACACTTGATTATTGTCAATGACTTTGTCGGTTGCATGATCCCAGAAGGCAAAGTCTATCTTGTTGTGGGTTCCCGAAAAGTGGAACTCAACGGTCCCGCTGGCGGATAGCGCGGAATTGCAGCCGTTTGATCCCAATACGGACCTCGTATTTGGATCGTCCCACCAAAGCGTAGCATCGGGATTATGAGCCGGGAATCTTCCCAGGCGCGGCCCATTGGAGCCCTGGGGAAAGTTATAGACGTCACGATAGATATCCTGGGCACAGTAAAGACCATTCGCACTGAGGTCAAAACGCGCGACATCGCAGCCGTAGTTGCATACCCTGTATCTTTGCGTCGTGTCATTGACGTTAACTCGCCAGACCTCACGTCTGTCCTTCGGCTGCGACGCGTCCCCGCTTCCTCCGCAGAAGTAGTAGATCCAATCGCCTTTCGGCCAGTCTAATTTGATATACTCCCAGTTCACACTATTAATGTATGTTCCTTTGCCGCCGTACATGTCATAGTAACCAAGATCACGCAGATTTGTCCCGTCAGCGTCAATGACCGACAGCGCGACGGCTTTGACTCCGTTACGGGTAACATTTCTTGCAAAGGCAATCTTCTTTCCGTCAAAGCTGAATTTTGGGGCTACCATTTCTTCACCAGCGTTGGATCGAAGAATAGTGTCGGTTGTGGTCACTGCGCTGTTGACGATGTGGGCAACCGAAAGGTAACTCTTCTTATTCCATTCGTAGCCCCACCCGGTTTGGCGTGATATGACGACGACACCCTTCCCATTCATGGCCGAAACGGGATAGAACACGCCTGCCACCGCGAAAGCAAGCAAAAGCGCTCTAACGGATATACTCATCTTGTCCTCCTTGCTGAAATTGGTGAAATCTTCCACGTTCATGGTGTTGGCCCGTTGCGGATGTCGCGTTTTCGGGGGCTCTCTGACCATAAAATAGCGCAACCCGATTGAATGTGCAGAGAAATCTATTACATGATTCGATTGTACGATATATATTTGATATACACACACCAACCGCATAAGACGAAAAGGAACCATTGCCATGGCCGGCGAAAGCCCGCATCCCTACAAGCTCCAGCAAACCATGGATTTCATCCGGCGCGCGATTGCCGGCAATCGCTACCCCAGCGGAAGCGCCCTGCCCCCGATACGGCGGTTGGCCGCATTGGCGGGTGTATCGTATGTCACCATGTGGAAGGCGGTGTCGATCCTTCGCCGACAGGGCGTGCTGACCGTGGTACGAGGGAGACTTGTCAAGTCTGCGGGAGACCTTGCCGATGCGTCCGGCGACGCCGGGCAACTTGTCAAGTTTGCGGGAGACCTTGCCAATGTGTCAAGCGACGTTCCCGCGGAGCCCGAAGCCCTGCTTTACGCCCCAGGGTTGGGCTGGCACCGACTTCGGGATCAGATCCAACGGGATATACTCAACGGAGCATACGCGCAGGATTCCCGATTGCCTCTCTTGAAGGAGCTCATGAAGCGATATGACACGTCATACCCGACCCTGGCCAAGGCTCTCCGCGATCTTCAACGGACGGGCATTCTCAGTGCAACCGGCCGTGGTTTTTCGGTGCAACGGATTTCGATTCCAGGCCCACGAACGACCGTCTGCGTTCTCATCGACCGGGAGTATCTGGACCGCTTCTTTGCCGGCAATCCAGCGGGTCACAATTACCTTCCTATCCTGGAGTTAGAGGCTTCCCGGCGCGGTTTCGGGGTCAATGTCCAGGCGTGTTCATACGAAGCCGGCCAGCACCTTCCGC
>Ga0315291_10011656_pt1 | contig 10709 bp, 9 predicted proteins | sample YL17G12_20_MG_FD_203070 | JGI IMG/M metagenome (GOLD analysis project Ga0315291, IMG submission 203070) | Sediment microbial communities from Yellowstone Lake, YNP, Wyoming, USA - YL17G12_20 | ecosystem: Environmental > Aquatic > Freshwater > Lake > Sediment | place: USA: Wyoming | collected... | reverse complement strand
CGGCCTGGGATTTGATTTGGGCAATAGTGTCCTGGGCTTGGGCTTCCATCTTTTCTTTTTGGCTTGCCAGTGCTTCCATGGCCTCGGCCTTTGCCTTAATTATGGAGTCGGCATAGTTCCCGGCTTTTGACTCCAGTTCGGATTTTACCTGCGAAATCACTTCCGCACTTTCTACTTTTAAGCTGGCCAGTTGTTCACAGTAAATTCTGATTTGCTTTTGTGCCCGGGCCTCAATCTCAGCTTTCTCTCGCTCCAAATTGCCGACACTTTGTTCTGCCTGGGCAAATTCATCTTTGCGAATTTGGGCCAGATTTGTGGTTTGGGTCTGGAGTCTGGTTATTTCCCCCGCTTGTTCTTTAATTCTTTTTTCAGCTTCAAGCCTTGTCTGTGTTTCGACCTTGAGTTTTTCCTGTGCTTTTGTCAGGGCTTCGTTGAATACTTTTGCGTTTTCTTCGAACTCAGCGTCCCTTTCGGCCAGTTGCTCTGCTGTAACTTCCAATTGTTTTTGGGTTTCTGCTTTTTGCTCGGATTCAAACTTCAGTTTCGGCTGAAGCTCTGCAATGGTTTTTTGAGAATCTTTTAAGGCCTGTTGTGCCTGAATACCGGCTTTGCGTTCAGCCTCAACCTCAGATGCGAGCTTTCGCCCCGTCTCAACCTCAACTACAAATTGCTTCCTAAGCTCACTGATATATTCATCGGCGGCTTCTAACTGTCTTTCAGCATCGACCCTTAATTGTGCTTGGTATTTTGCTTTCTCTTGAGCTTCCAGGATGGCGTTTTTTTCAGCATAAGCCTTGGCTTTGGCCTCGGCCTCGACTTTTTTCCGGGCTTCTGCAAGGACTCTTTTCTCCTCTTTCGCTTTGGCCCTGGCTTTATTTATATTGACGCAAGGTACTAAATGGTGAAAAGGCCAATGTTTTTCTCCGCATATGTTGCAGACGGGCACAAACTTCTTATCTGCTGAAGAACTTGCTTCAGAATGATTTTGCAAAGGTTCCTGTTGCTTCATATCAATGGCCTTCCTATCTATAATTACTAATAACAGGCGAAAACTCGTTTACTAATGGCAATTTTTCCCATTTTTATAGACCACAACCGCTAATTTCCTCCTGAAATTGATACTGGCAACACGATCCGTCCTGGTAAGAGTCCCTGACTTGAGTTTACAAGCAGTTACTTATAAAACACTTACCCTGCTCCTTTGGGGTACTATAGTAAATATCAGGCCGTTCTTCAAGCAAATAATTTTAATCGTTTGCAATTCGGGGGTATCTCTGGATATATTGCTGCAAGCTGCTATCAAAGCGAGCTTTTTCAAAATTGCAAGTGTCTTGTTTGCAAGGAGTTGTGTTTTCGGAGCAACGCACTTTTAATGCGTAGGTCTTGGGTTCGAATCCCAACACTCTCATTTTTCACCTTTTAGCGGAGGTGGTCGATGACCCCTTTTTCTTCGCATCCGGCTCAGTCTTATCGCCGGCTTTTGTATCTTTGGCCTCGCTCTTTTTTTCCGAAACCGCTGCTGTGCTGTCGCTTTTATCGCTTTTCCGCGATTTTTTGTAGCTCTCTGTTCTGTAATCGGTCTGATAGAAACCGCTTCCCTTGAATATTATCCCTGCGCCGGCTCCGATTAACCGTTTGATAGATGACTTGCCGCACACGGGACACTTGCGAAATGATTTGGCAGTTATCGACTGAAACTTTTCAAATTCGTGTCCGCAGCTCTCGCACCTGTACTCGTAAGTGGGCATATTTTATTATTCCGTATCCTTTGTCTCACATTCTTCGCCCGGCTGCCCTGATGTTTGTCCTTCTTTTTGCATTTCCTCGGCTGGGAACTCCTGCACGCCCGCTCCGCTCGATGTCAACTTGTTTATTACTACTCTGCTTGGTCTGATTACTCGACCATTCAGTTTGTAACCCCTCTGAAATTCTTCGAGCACCACATTTTCCCCCTGTTCCGGCCTTGCCTGATGAAGCATCGCCTGGTGCATGGCAGGGTCGAACTTTTCGCCCAATGCCTTTATCTGCTCTGCCCCGTGCGATTTTAATATATCCAGCATCTGGTCATAAATAATCTTTACACCCTTGATAATTGCCTGTGCATTTTCAGCCGATTCTGCATTTTTCAGCGTAAGTTCAAAATTATCCAACGCGGGCAAAAGCGTCCTTATCACCTTTTCATGTTCGTAGGCAAGTGTGTCGGCTATCTGTTTCGGTATGCGTTTTTGAAAATTCGAATAGTCGGCGCTCAATCGCTGAAGTTTTTCAAGCAATTTCATAAAAAGAACGCCCTTGCCGAGCATCGCCTCGCGCACAGCCGCTTTTTGTTCCTCAGGCAGCGATTCTATCAACTGCCTGTCGTCCTTTGTCAAAAACGCATCCTCAAATTGCTCATCCTTTGTTGATAGCAATGCAGCCAGCAAATTATCCGCATCAGGGTCTGCGTTCTTTGGCTCTGTCTGATTTTGCTCTTCTGGTTTGTTTTTGTGCTTCATTAATTACCGCCGAAATTCTTTTTAAGTTTCTCAAAAAACCGTGCCGTTTTTGGCGATACGGTCTTATTTTCCGTTTTCGCAAACTCCCTCAAAAGCTCTTCCTGTTGGTCGCTTAATTTTACCGGCGTCTCAATCGTAATCTGTACAAGCTGGTCGCCGCTCCTGCCTGAGCGGATATCGGGCAATCCCTGTCCTTTTATCCTGAATATACTGCCGTACTGTGTCCCAGCCGGGATTTTAAGCTGCTTTGTCCCGTCAAGGCTCGGCACATCGATAGACGCACCAAGCGCCGCCTGGCTGAAGCTTATCGGCACGACCGCTATAAGGTCATTGCCGTCCCGCTGCAGAAATTCGTGCGGCTCTATTCTCACATAACAGTACAAATCGCCTCTCGGACCTCCGTTCCGGCCCGGCTCACCCTCGTTGCCCACCCTGATACCCTGTCCCTCGTGGACGCCCGCCGGTATTTTAATATTGACGACCCTCTTTTTCGGAACCCGCCCGGTGCCGCTGCAGCTTTTGCATGGCGTTGTGATAATTTCACCGCTGCCCCTGCACTGCGGACAGGTCGTAACCATCTGAAAAAATCCGCCGCCCTTTGCCACCTGCCCGTGTCCGCCGCACATAGGACATGCACCCGGCTTTGTCCCCGCCGCACACGCCGTCCCGTTACAGTCAGAACACGCATCCTGCCGGGTGAATTCGATTGTTTTTTCCGTCCCCTTTGCAACATCGTTAAGCGTCAGCTTTACAGTCGTTTCGAGGTCGTAGCCGCGGGTTGCTCTTGTTCTTCCGCCCGCTGCTCCTCTGCCTCCTCTGCCGCCACCGAACATCCCGCCAAAAAGGTCGTCGAGTCCGAACATCCCGAAAATATCTTCGACGTTCATTCGGCTGAAATCGTGCATCCCTGCCCCGCGAAGTCCATCCTGACCAAACTGGTCGTATCGCTGCCGCTTCTCCGTGTCGCTTAAAACCTCGTATGCCTCGGCGCATTCCTTGAACTTCGCCTCAGCCTCTTTATTGCCGGGGTTTTTATCCGGATGGTATTTCATCGCCATACGCCGGTATGCGCGTTTTATATCGTCGGCGGAAACGCTTTTGCCTACACCGAGAACCTCATAATAATCACGCTTTGCCATTACTTATTCTCGTATAATATAAAACCCACCCTCTGGGAAGCGGAGTTTTAAATCTGTAGTTTTTAGTTTTACACGCCTGTCCCTTAGGGATTAAGTTTTTAGTTTTTATCTTACCGCTCCGGGTATCGGCTCTTCGTCCTTGTCCTTAAGGTCGGTTATCAGCACATTGGTAGTCAGCATCAAACCCGCCACTGAGGCCGCATTTTGCAGCGCCGTCCTGGCAACCTTCGCAGGGTCGATAATGCCTGCCTTGAACATATTGACGAACTGGCTGGTATTGGCATCATATCCGATTGATTCGTCCTTTTCGAGCTTCTCAAGAAGCTGCTCCACAATCACATCGCCTTGTTCGCCGGAATTATTGACAATCTGCATTGTCGGCGACTTCAGGGCATGCATAACAATTTCAAACCCCAGTTTTTCATCGCCCTTTGCCTTGACTCTGGCCTTTTCAACTTCCTTTATTGCGCGAAGGAATATGATTCCGCCGCCGGACACAACTCCCTCCTGCGTTGCTGCTCTTGTCGCATGCAGCGCATCGTCAAGCATGTCCTTGCGTTCCTTCATCTCCGTTTCCGTCGCAGCCCCTGCCTTGATTATTGCCACGCCGCCGGTCATCTTTGCCAGCCGCTCCTGAAGTTTCTCACGGTCGTAATCGCTGGTTGTCTTTTCAACTTGTTTTCGGATTTGTTCGCAGCGGGCAGCTATGTTTTTCTTTTCGCCTGCGCCTTCGATTATCGTTGTGGTTTCCTTGCCCACCACAATTTTCTTGACCTGACCAAGCTGCGAAAGCTCCATGCTCTCGAGTTTCACGCCCAAATCCTCGGTAATCACCTCTCCGCCCGTCAGAACGGCTATATCGCCCATCATTGCTTTCCTGCGGTCGCCAAAGCCCGGCGCCTTTACCGCACAGACCTTCAGCACGCCTTGGAGCCGGTTAATTACCAGTGCCGCCAGTGCCTCACCCTCGACATCTTCAGCCACAATCAATAATGGCCTGCCCACCTGTGCAATCTTTTCCAGCAGCGGAATAATCTCGCGGATATTGGATAATTTCTTTTCGTGAAGCAGAATATATGCGTCCTCGAGAATCGCTTCGAGGGTATTGGCATTGGTCATGAAGTAAGGCGATATATAACCCTTGTCGAATTGCATACCCTCAACAACGGTCAGTTCGTTTTCCATTCCTTTGCCTTCTTCGACCTCTATCACGCCCTCTTTGCCGACCTTGTCGATGGCATCGGCAAGAATTTCCCCGACCTGCGGATTATTGTTCGCACTTATACGCGCCACCTTCGCAATATCCTCATGGCCTTTCACAGGCACGCTGACCGATTTGATGAAATTGGTTACAACCTCAGAAGCCTTGTTTATGCCACGCTGAATAGCCATCGGATTCGAACCTGCCGCAACGTATTTCAGACCTTCCACATAAATCGCCTCTGCCAGTACCGTCGATGTCGTTGTCCCGTCGCCGACCACATCGCTAGTCTTGCTGGCCGCACTATTTACCATTTTTGCGCCCATATTCTTGAACGGGTCAGGCAGCTCAATTTCCTTGCTGACCGTTACGCCGTCTTTGGTCACCCTCGGCGAACCCCAGCTTTTTTGTAGAATTACATTTTTGCCTGTCGGCCCGAGTGTAACCTTTACCGCCGCAGCCAATTGCGATAAACCGTCTTTCAACTGCGAGCGCGCTGTATCATCAAACATTAATTGTTTTGCCATTTTCGTTACCTCTTTTATTTATCAATCTTAATTCAATTCCTTCTACGAACTACGAATTTCTTTCTACTTCTCTATTATCCCGAGTATATCGCTCTCATGCAGAATCACATATTTTTCGCCGTCGATTTCAACATCGTTGCCGATATACTTGGCATAAATGACCTCGTCGTTTTTCTTTACCGACATTTTCCCGCGTTTGCCGTCGTCTAACTGTTTGCCAGGTCCAACAGCTATCACCTTACCCATTTGCGGTTTTTCTTTTGCAGTGTCAGGAAGATAAATCCCCCCTGCCGTTTTTCCCTGCGCCTCTAATTGCTTTATTACAACCCTGTCATCCAAAGGTACAAGTTTCATAACTCACTCCTATTAATTTTTTATTCTATCTTCTGTATTCTGTTTTCTGTATTCTATCTTCTCTTACATCATATCCATGCCGCCCATTCCACCCATGCCTCCCATACCGCCGGCACCTGGATGCGAATCCTCTTTGTCTTTCGGCTTTTCGGTAACAAGGCAATCCGTGGTCAGCAATAATCCTGCTATACTGACCGCATTTTGCAAAGCGATTCTCGTTACCTTCGCAGGGTCAATAATGCCCGCCTCAAGCAGGTCTTCATATCTGTCGGCATCAGCGTTATAACCGAAGCCGCCCTTACCCTCGGCTACCTTGCTTACAACGATATTCGCCGTCGCACCGGCATTGGCTGCTATCCAGTAGCACGGCGACGTCAATGCCTTTGCCACAATATCAGCACCTGTTTTCTCATCGCCTTCGAGCTTCAATTGCTTGATTACATCGATGCACCTGATAAGTGCGACTCCGCCGCCAGGAACGATACCTTCTTCGATAGCAGCTCTTGTCGCATGAAGCGCATCTTCAATTCTCGCCTTTATTTCCTTCATCTCCGCCTCGCTCGCTGCCCCGACGTTAATTTGTGCCACGCCGCCGGTCAGTCTTGCAAGCCGCTCCTGCAGCTTCTCGCTGTCATAATCGCTTGTTGTAGCTTCGATTTCGCTTTGGATTTGTTTTATCCTGCCGCTAATGGCCTTTTCGCTGCCGGCTCCCTCTACAATGATTGTTTTATCGTTGTCGATGGTCACTTTCTTGGCCTGGCCTAACTGTTTTACGCTGATGCTCTCGAGCTCAATTCCCAAATCCTTGAAAATCGGCTCTGCGCCGGTCAGCACCGCTATATCCTCCAGCATCGCCTTCCTGCGGTCACCGTAACCCGGCGCCTTTACCGCGGCGCACTGCAGAACGCCTTTAAGTTTATTGACTACTAATGTCGCCAATACTTCGCTTTCCACATCCTCTGCGATGACAAGTAATGGTCGTTTGCTCTTCACGACCTTTTCAAGCATCGGAATAAACTTGGCCACATTGTTGATTTTGTCTTCGTAAACAAGTATGTACGGCTTTTCGAGCTCGCAGACCATTCGCTCGGGGTCCGTCACAAAGTGCGGCGAAAGATACCCGCGGTCGAACTGCATACCCTCTACAAATTCAACCGTTGTCTCAAGACTCTTGCCCTCTTCAACGGTGATTACGCCATCCTTGCCCACCTTCATAAACGCATCTGCCATTTTCTTTCCGATTTCCATATCGTTATTTGCCGAAATGGAAGCGACGTTGATTATGTCCGTCGTTTTGGATATGTCGATTGGCTTGGCTAATGAAGCCAGCTTTTCGACTACCGCTTTGACAGCCTTTTGCATCCCGCGGTTCAGTGACATCGCATCGGCGCCTGCCGTAAGATTGCGGTATGCCTCTTTGAACATCGCTTCGGTTAGTATCGTTGCCGTTGTTGTGCCGTCGCCTGCTACTTTCGAGGTCTTGCTGGCCGCTTCTCTTACTAATTTGGCGCCCAAATTTTCGTTCTTGTCGATTAGCTCGATTTCCTCAGCCACCGTTACGCCATCTTTGGTCACAAGAGGTGCACCCCATCCTTTATCGATAATTGCGGTTCTGCCCCGCGGGCCAAGCGTGGTTTTTACTGCTGCTGCCAGTTTTTCAACGCCGGCCAGCAACCCTGCCCTTGCCTCTGATTCAAATGCCAACTGTTTAACTGTCATAATTGTTTCGCTCCTTTTTTATAACCTATAACTCAAATTGACCGAATTCTGTTTTCTGTTTTCTGTTTTCTGTCTTCTTCTTCTATGCACGATTCACGAATTTTTATGTAACTTATAACATATATGCAAAGCAAGTGCCAGTTTTTATAAAAGTAGCACAGCTCTTTGACATATTTGCTCTTAACTGCTTGTTTTGTAAACAATTATGAAATAATGACGTTTTAATTACGCCTGGCCGATTTTATTTCCCAACCCCGAATATGCAAATTTTGGCACAAAAACCCACCCCCTCTACGCCAACTTGACAGGTTTGCTCTGTGACATATTTAACCCACAAATTTATTCGGCGGGTTAGTAAACCCGGATTTCCCCAAAAAATGTTACCGGACACCTTTAATTTATCCATCGTAAGCGATGGCAACACCACGGTCTATGCCCTTTCGCCTTTGCCGCCTTTCCCCTTCTTGCGCCTTCTTCCCACAAAGAAACCGACGACTGCTCCCCCAGCGGTGAGGATTAGGGGCGCAATATATTTTGCAGCTTTGTAGATTAGTATGGCGCCGTTCTTCCATATGACAATCGGCATTGTTCTTTCTCCTTTCAAAAATTGTTAATATTTTCTTTTTCTCAACATCGCCACACCGAGGCCAAGAAGTAAAAGCGTAAAAGAGCAAAGGATTACGAAAAATCCAGAAAGAGAAACACTCAACGACACACCCGAAACCCCATGCTGTAGTACGCGCTGACCGGGTTGCTGGGGCTCATGTACGAGACAGTACAGAGGCCGTCGAGGTTGCCCCAGCAGCCGCCGCGGACAACGCCGCTGCCACTGTAGATAGACGATGTCCACTCCCAGACGTTCCCTGCCATATCACACATCCCATAACCGTAAGTCCCGAAAGCACCAACAACGGTTGTGCCATCCGGGTGGATTGAATTTTCATAGTTTGCAATAATATTATTGATGTCCGTACCGCAACCATAGTTGTAGCTGCCATCATAGTCCGCCACGGCCTGCCATTCCCACTCGGTTGGCAATCTGCAGCCGTAGTAGTTACAGAAAGCGGTCGCTCCATACCAGTTAACCCAGGTTACAGGATGGTTTTCAAAGTTGGGGTCAACGCTGAATACGCCGCCGATGTAATGTATCCTTGCGGCTCCGCCGTTGGTGTATCCATTGTCAGTCCAGCCCCAACCAGCGAGGTCATAATACAGTTCACCATTATAATCTTCTCCGCTATTAGAACCGCTTGCACCATAGACAATGCTGCCGCTGACGGTTATATCACCAGAAGCAAGTGCGGCGTTGAGAAACTGGCAATACTGAGCGTTAGTCGTCTCGTATTTGCCCATTTCGCCGGTAAAGCCCTCATGGTCGGGAACGCCGGGGTCGTTGATAGACACCCAGGTCATACCGTTAAGGATAGGAGTAGGTGTCCCCTCAGTCAGCCATTGACCGGCCATTTTGGCAAAGTCATTAAAGTCAACACGACAGTCCCCTGTTAAATCGGCTGATGGACACGCCGCAAAACAGGGCAGGCCAAAACAGCTTACAAAAAGAACTGCTACCAGAATTGTTATATACAACTTCATTCTTCTACCTCCTCAAAAATTGTTAAGGTTTCCAGCGCAGGGATTGTGCACATTGGCAAGGGTTTAATAAAAGACTGCCTCTCTTCTTTGTTGTTACCATTACTGCTCCTCATCTTTCGCCAAAGGATATGCCCTGAGCGATATAAAACTTAGTATAGAGATTTTTAATTGAAAAACAATAAAAATCAGTGTCAATCTGGGAAATCTGTGGCCAAAATTTCTTCGTGTCTTCGGGCCTTGGTGGTGAGAAATCTTTTCTAAACCAAAAACTCTCAGCGCCATCGCCATACGGAAAAATGCTTGTTTTCCATACCGCCTTGTATTAGAATGTTATTTATTCGGGGCGTAGCGCAGTTTGGCTAGCGCGTTGGACTGGGGGTCCAAAGGTCGGAGGTTCAAGTCCTCTCGCCCCGATTTTTTTTGCTTAGTCTGCGGCCTTGTGTCTGTTTTTCTGTCGTTAGTTTTTAACTTTTATCCGCCGCAGGCGAAACCGCAGCAGGTGCCGCGAAAACGCCTCTGTCAAACCTCGTGAACTAACTGATTACTTTTCCCTGATTATACAGCTATCTCTATCGCTTCCTTCAAACTAATTTTCCCTTCGTAAATCGCCCGTCCCACTATCGCAGCTTCTATCCCGCCGAGTTTCTTTAGTTTTGTGACGTCATCTAAAGTGGTTACGCCGCCTGACGCTATGACAGGAATTTTTACCGTATCAGCCAGCGTCTTGGTTCGTTCGAAATTAGGCCCTGCCATCATTCCGTCTTTTGCGATATCGGTATATATTATCGCAGCCAGCGGTAATTGAGATGCCTTTTTCGCAAATTCGAGTACCGATTGCGAATCGTCCTTTGTCCAGCCTTCAGTAGCCACATTAGCCCCGCGGGCATCCAGGCCGAGTGCTATTTTGCCGCTGAACTTTTTTGCCATATTGCTGAACCACCTGAAATCACTGACCGCTTTTGTGCCGATTATTACCCGCTCTACCCCCCTGTCGAGCAACAGCTTTATAGACTGTTCATCACGGATGCCGCCGCCGACCTCTATTTTTAATTGCCCCAGGGCGGCTATGGCCGATATTGTCTCGGTATTGACCGGCCTGCCCGTTTTGGCCCCGTCGAGGTCTACTATGTGCAGCCACACTGCACCATCGGAAATAAAATCCTGTGCCTGCCTGATGGGGTCGTCGTGATAGGTTATCTGCCTGTCGTATTGGCCCTGTATAAGACGAACGCACTTGCCGCCGATTAAATCTATCGCTGGTATTATGTACATTTTTAAATCCTTGAAACATTAACAAGATATCTTGATTTTATGGCAAATAATCATCGCTTTCAACATTTTTAACCTGCCGCATTTTATATTCCCCTTGAAAAATCTCCTATTACCTTGTATAAATTAGTCCTGCCTCCGCATTTTTGACTTTTGAACTTTGATATTTGAATTTCTTTACGGAGAGGTGTCGGAGCGGCTGATCGAGCCGGTTTCGAAAACCGGTGTGCTCTTTATAGAGTACCGCGGGTTCGAATCCCGCCCTCTCCGTTATTTCAGATAGGCATCCTATGAACCGGAGCCGTGTCAAGTAGCTTATCTGAATTTTTCTTTTATTTTCTTCTTCTTGTACAACATATTCTTTCCCTTGCCCAAAGCTGCGTCTTGCTCGGACCGGCGGACGGACGAGAAT
>Ga0315291_10011650_pt1 | contig 10712 bp, 11 predicted proteins | sample YL17G12_20_MG_FD_203070 | JGI IMG/M metagenome (GOLD analysis project Ga0315291, IMG submission 203070) | Sediment microbial communities from Yellowstone Lake, YNP, Wyoming, USA - YL17G12_20 | ecosystem: Environmental > Aquatic > Freshwater > Lake > Sediment | place: USA: Wyoming | collected... | reverse complement strand
TGATTTTTTTTATCAAAAAAGTAAAATAATTCTTTTTTTGTTATAGCAAAATACTAAAATAAATAGCATATTTCCTTGTCTGATTAAAGCCAATAAATAAATTGATATAATTCCAAATAAATAGAATAAAAAGTTAAAGTATTTAATTTAAAGATATATTAAGAGTATTATGTTGTAATTAAATATATTATATGTTACAAAAGTAACACGCGGGTGTGATCTAGGGGTTATGATTAAGGCCTTCCAAGCCTTCTGCTCGGGTTCAATTCCCGGCGCCCGCATTTAATTATTGCAGGGGTAGCCAAGCATGGCCAACGGCGCAGGACTTAAGATCTGATCATTATAAGGGTTCGATGAGACATCCTGTCTCGCAGGAGTCCGAGGGTTCAAATCCCTTCCCCTGCACTATTTTAATGGCAAAATTTTAAATAGAGAATAATTATTCTTTTTATGATAATATGACAACTGACAACAAAAAAGAATCTAAAACTGATACTATTGTTCAACGTACAATTAATGTTTATATGCCGACTTTGGAAATGAAAGAAAAATGGAAGGAACTTGCAGAAGTAGCAAATCAATCCATCTCCAAATTTGTTATTGAGCATGTCACAAATTCTTTAAACCATGAACAAGAAAACCCTAGTGTAGAAACAAGGATACAACTTATAAAGGATAAAAAACGACTCCAAGAGGAGAACAGAGAATTGCTAAAGCAGATTAAGGACAAGGAAAAACTTGCAGAGATTTATGAAAAAGAAGCAAGATCACATTCGATAAAACCTTTCCTTGAGCAAGATTTCAGTGGTATTAGAAAATTTGAGAAAGACCTCATTGAATTATTCAAGAAAGATATAGAGGTGCGAAAGGAGGAGATATACAAAAAATTACACATAGACATTATGGAAACAGATGCAGTGACTGCAATTCAAAAACAGATAGAGATTCTTGAAAGATACGGTCTGCTGAAAGACATTGGGGGAGTATGGAGATGGAAAGGATAAAGGATAAACAGTTAATAGAGGATTTTCTGAAGGATTGTAAAACAAGGAGAATGAGCATGCATACAATAGAGAGTTATCATTCGTCTTTAAACCTATTACAAAAGTTCATATCAAAGAAGAGATACAGCTTTGTAGATTTAGATAAAAGAATTTGTACAGACTACATCGATTATCTAAATGAACAAGGCATGTCATTTTCTACTATGAAAAACCGTTTTTCAACATATAATTCTTTTTATGACTATCTGAAATACGAAGATTATATCAAGGATAATATTGTAAAAGAAGTATGTAAACGGTATCTCACTAAGTATAAGGAAAATAATGTGGGGAAAAGAAAAATCATATCAATTGAGGATATGGCACGATTCATAAACATGATACCAGATATAAGGGATAAAGCCATTGTCCTATTATTTGCTAAAACAGGGATAAGACGTAGAGAATTGGTGTCTCTTGATATTGACGATATTAACTGGGAAAATATGAGTATTACATTGAAGCCAACAAATAAACGTAGCAATAGAGTTGTCTATTTTGATTATGAAACTGCTAACATATTAAACAGGTGGATTAGAAAACGTGAAATGATCACGGATCCGCAAAACAAAGCATTATTCACATCTTATACAAACAGGAAAAAACGTTTGAACAGAAACGGTGTCGGGTATATTTTTGTAAAATGGGCGGAGATTGCTGGGTTACATGATTCAAGTTCAGATAGGATTGAAAATCATTTCACACCTCATTGTTGTCGTCATTGGAATACGACTTATTTAAGTAATGGCGGTGAAGGAATGCCACGTGAATATATTAAAGAATTACGTGGGGATGTAAATACAGATGCCATGGATATATACAACCATATCGATCATGAGAAATTAAAAAAATCATATCTTTCCCATATTCCTCAATTGGGAATTATTTAATCGTTATTCTAAATATAATTTTTTTTAAATAGTAAGTTAATGCTCCCGTCGGGAAGGGAACACGAATTTACCAGTAAATTAATTAAGATTGATAGTGCAGGGGAAGTGATTTAGACTTCAAGTTCAAATCTCTTAACCTAACATTTAAGAAAATAGTTTTCGGAATGTATAAATAACGATTGGAAATTACCGATATATCGGTGATGAAGTCCACCGTGGTTAAAACCAAAACTGCTGTCAGCAGCTGATGACTTCTAGTATTAAGACACAGTGTGTTGATATGAAAATCCAGCTGTTGATTAACTTAAGAGACTTCGTCAAAAATATTTTACGATATTGGGATAATTCAGATTTAACACATCACTTTTACTTTACACAAAAGGTTAAGAAAGAATACATATTTTTTTATGATCAAAGGAGGATACTATGCTAGCAATAGATCAGTTTACTATTGCTGCGGTATGGCTCGCACTTGCACTCATTTCTACCATTCTTGCATACAAACTGAAAATATCGATGGCTCTTGTGGAAATTTGCGTAGGTGCTTTAGCTGGGTTCATCGCCACACAATATATCGGACCAGATGCTATGCATGCGAATGAAGACTGGTTAGTATTCATTGCAAGCTCCGGGGCGATCCTTTTAACTTTTTTAGCTGGCGCAGAACTCGACCCCGTGTCTCTCAAAACAAAAACCAAGGAAATAATGCTCATTGGTTTTATTGGTTTTTTCGCCCCTTTTATTGGCTGTTCTGCAATAACGCTATTCATCTTACAATGGACGGTCCAAGCGAGCTTACTTGCAGGTGTAGCCTTATCAACAACATCAATGGCGGTTGTCTACGCAGTGATGCTTGAATATGGTTTTAATAAAACAGAATATGGAAAAGGAATTCTTGGTGCATGCTTCATCAATGATCTTGCAACGGTCATCGCTTTGGGCCTCCTTTTCGCCCCGTTCAACTATAAAACTGCGGTTTTCATCGTTGTTGCAATTGTTACTTTTATTGCTATGCCTAAGATAACAACCAAACTGATTAAACGGTATGCGTATAAAACAGCTGCAATACGAACAAAATGGATTCTTTTTGTCCTTTTTGCTCTTGGTGCTCTTGCAATTTGGTCAGGTAGTGAAGCAGTCCTACCAGCTTATATCCTGGGTATGGTGCTTGCTGGCACTATCAGCAAAGATGACTTCTTCATAAGAAGACTACGGACATTAACCATCGGTTTTCTCACCCCGTTTTATTTCCTCCGTGCAGGCTCATTAGTTTCCCTTCCAATGGTTCTTGCAACACCTCTAATATTCCTAGTGCTTCTCGGAGGAAAAGTCATCTCAAAAATCTTTGGACTCTATCCTGTGATAGGTAAATTCAGAACTGATAAACGAGAGCGATGGTATTATACACTTCTCATGTCGACCGGTTTAACTTTTGGAACGATTTCAGCGATTTACGGATTAACGCATGGTATCATATCTCAAGAACAGTATTCATATCTCGTTGCAGTTGTCATCGCCAGTGCAGTCATACCGACATTGATTGCAAATCTAAGATTTTTACCTAAACATCTGCTGCATATTCCCATGACAGATGAGGAAATTCCGCAAGAAGATTCGTATAATGGAAATAATAGGAATGAAAAAGAGTAAAATGAGGTGGTAAAAAAAATGGCAATTAAAGAAATTAAGGCAAGAGAGGTTTTTGATTCAAGAGGTAACCCAACAGTTGAATGCGATCTAAAAACAGAGAAAGGTTTGTTCCGTGCGATGGTACCAAGTGGTGCAAGCACAGGAATATACGAGGCCCTTGAACTCAGAGACAAAGATCCCGCTCGATTTATGGGAAAAGGTGTCTTAAAAGCTGTTTCTAATGTGAATAAAAAAATTGCTCCTGCGCTACAAGGTATGGATGAAACAGAACAAGAACAAATTGATAAAACAATGATTGAACTTGATGCCATAGAAAATAAATCAGCATTGGGAGCAAATGCGATTCTCTCGGTGAGTATGGCAGCATGCAAAGCAGGTGCCAATGCAAAAAACCTGCCGTTATACCGACATATCGCAGAGCTTGCACATGTACATGAATTTGTATTGCCTGTGCCATCATTTAATGTGATAAATGGAGGGAAACACGCGGGAAATAATCTTGCGATGCAAGAATTCATGATTCTACCGATAGGCGCATCGAATTTCAGGGATGCTATGAGAATGGCTTCTGAGACGTATCATGATCTTAAAAAAGTAATAAAGGCGAAATATGGTCAGGATGCAACAAATGTTGGTGATGAGGGTGGTTTTGCTCCAAACATTAAAGATGCTCGTGAGGGACTAGATCTTTTAAAGGAAGCTATTGAAAAAGCAGGATATACAGGAAAAATAAAGATAGGTATTGATGCTGCTGCATCAGAGTTTTTAAAAGACGATTGTTACGATCTTGATTTTAAGAACCCTGAGAACCAGGGTGCTATGAGAAAAACCGGGGATGAAATGATTGCCTTATACAAGGATTTTATTCAAGACTATGATATCGCTTTTCTTGAGGATCCATTTGCGGAAGATGATTGGAAAAACTTTACAAAAATAACCAATGTAATGGGACGAGATGTTGAGATTATAGGTGATGATTTACTGGTGACAAATCCAAAAAGAATCGCTTTAGGTATCGAGAAAAAGGCTGTGAATGGATTATTGCTGAAGGTAAATCAAATAGGAACAATAACTGAAAGCATCACAGCGTGTAAAATGGCGCAGGGTGCTGGTTGGGGTGTGTTTGTCAGTCATAGGAGTGGTGAAACCGAGGATAGTTTCATTGCTGATTTAGTAGTTGGATTAAAAACTGGGCATATTAAAACAGGTGCTCCTTGTCGTAGTGAACGGTTAGCAAAGTATAATCAATTACTACGAATCGAAGAAGAATTAGGTGGTACTTGCAGATACGCCGGGTATAAATTTAGAAACCCCTAATCAAACCATTCTTGGTATATGGATTAAAGATAGTTTCAGGAAAGGATATGATAATTGAAAAAGAAAAAAAGGAACTAAAAAAATTTATACTTTCACGAGAACAACCAGAAGGTGGTTTTAGTTTTTCACAAACAACACCTCCCACTCTTGAGGACACTTATTTTGCACTCCGACTCATAGAAGATCTCCCGGAATATTCTGTAAACACACAAACAATATCGTATATTAAACAGCTAAACAAAAAAGAGTTTCACCAACTGAAGCATCTTTACCAATTAGCAACAATCTACAAAATAACTCATCTCACAGATTCTGAGAAATCGCTACATAATAAAATTATTCACAACAATGAAATCTTACTCAACACTCTTTCTGACCTCTACTATTTGGTGTTGACAAGAGAACTCCTTCACATGCAAGTTACCCGCACAAGAAATGAGAAAAATATTATTTCGTCAGCACAAATGAAATCTATAAAATCAATGGAAGAATGCAAGCAACTCGTCATCCTGATGATAAAGCTAAATATCTCTTTCCAGCAACAAGAATATGTTAATATAATTCAAACCAGTCAAAATCGTGATGGTGGTTTTGGAATTGTTCCACATTCAACGTCTTTTCTGGAGCCTACTTACCAGGCATTACGCGGTCTAAAAGAATTACAATCTCTCCCAGTAGATATTCTTGAATGTGAACGTTTTATACATTCATGTATGACAAATATTGGTGGTTTCGGCAGGCAGATAACAACAGTACCATCTCTTGAATACTCATACTATGCTTTTCGTAGTTTGAAAATCATAGATGAAATGAAAAAAGAATCATACCAAAGAGAATAATTATTGAAAATTGAAAGGATGCTGTAATGAAAAAGATAAATTTCGGTCGTCCTGATACCAGAAGAACTAAAGCCCTCAAATTAATCATTTTACTTGGAATAGTTAGTTTATTTGGTGATATAATTTATGAAGGAGCACGAAGCGTCAACGGACCTTTTTTAGAAGTCCTTGGTGCAAATGCTGCTATCGTTGGGTTAATCGTTGGAATCGGGGAGTTCCTGGGTTACGGAATTCGTTTGATTTCAGGGTATTTTTCAGACAAGACGAAAGCATACTGGTTTTTTACAATCGCAGGGTATGGGCTACTTTTTACAGTTCCATTATTATCATTAGCTGGGGTATGGCAGATTGCTGCAATATTCATTGTGTCAGAAAGGATAGGAAAAGCTCTTAGAAACCCACCGCGGGATACTATTCTTTCCCAAGCAACTAGACAAGTTGGTACAGGGTTTGGTTTTGCGCTTCATGAATTTTTTGATCAGATTGGTGCAATCATAGGACCACTTATTTTTGTTGTATTTTTCTTTCTTTTGGGAACATCAGGGAAAACAATCTCTGATTATCAGACAGGATACAGTCTCTTATGGATTCCATTTGTATTTTTAATGATTTTTGTTATCATCGCCTATTTCTTAGTAAAAAAACCTGAAGAATTAGAGCCAGTCTCAGCGAGTGTTGAGAAAGAGTCTGATACATTGTCAAAAACATTTTGGCTGTATACCGTGTTTAGTTTTGTTACCACTATTGGTTTTGTGAACTTTGCTTTGATAGGGTATCATTTAAAAGCAAATAATCTTCTGTCTGATGCACAGATTCCTTTGTTTTATATGATTGCAATGGCTGTTGATGCAGTTATTGCATTGATTATTGGAAAAATATATGACCGATTAAAAACCAGGAGGAAGAACGATAAAGCAGGTCTTTTGACATTGATGATCATTCCTATTTTGTCTTTTTTTATTCCTCTTTTAGCGTTCTCAATGAATTATGTTTTCATAATCATAAGCATCGTTGTTTGGGGTATGGTTATGGGTAGTCATGAAACAATTATGCGATCAGCAATTGCAGACATAACGCCTTTGAAAAAACGAGGAACAGGTTATGGTATTTTTACTACATCTTATGGTCTTGCTCTATTCATAGGGAGCGTCTTAGTGGGTGTGCTATATGATTATTCCTTACCTTTGCTAATCGGTATTATCATGGTTATTGAGATTATTGCAATTCCATTCTTTTTTATGATGTGGAAAACCTGTGCTAAAGGAGCCGAATGCTATGCCTGAGATAGATAACTTAGATATTATGAAAAACGTCCTGAACGTATTGATTTCGATTTCCAGTAGAAAAACTAACCATGTGCATGCAATGAGGATTATAGATGCATTGATAAAACAATTAGAACCACAATTTAATTTTCTAAAGAACGTTAATATTCAAGAAGAAGTCTACTCTGAATATGGTGAGTTGGTTAGTGTTATGTCTGATATAAATGCGGTAAGGTCAACTGATATGGGAAAAGCGATTCATACGCTTATTCTTACGTTGCATAATTTATTAGGTGAATCAGCAGGTCATTTTTTCTTTAAGGAAATAAAACAGATGCTGGGTGATGAATATGTTTCCCGTATGCAGGAGATTGGCGTCAATTTTACTGTTATGCATGTAGATGAAGAATTTACCCATATGAAAAGGATCCGTACTCATTAAAAAACATAATTGGTAATATCTATTGTTCAATTCTTTTTTTTAATACCCTTACGGAAAGATAAAATAAAACAATTGAGTAGAAAATTAGAACAACAACACAAATTGCTGGATGAACCAAATCATATGACCCCGTGATGAAGAACCGAATCAGATCCACAGAATACGTCAATGGAAACACATATGCAAGCGGGTGGAGAAAACCTGGTAGCGCACTCACAGGAATGAATACGCCGCAGAGGAAAATCATTGGAAAACGGAAAAAGTTCGCCAAGGTCATTGCATCAAAGATCTCTTTTACAGCAACAGAGACCAGGGTTCCAAACGCTGAAAAGACGAATGCAGAAAGCACCAATGATAAGAATAAAAATATTGTATTTGAAAATGGGACACCTAAAAAGATAATTGATCCAACGAGAAATATGCTTGATATGAGAATCCCGAAGATGACGCCACCAATAACTTTTCCAAATAAAATCGCTTGAAGGGATAGTGGTGCAAGCAGTAACCGTTCAAATGTCTTTGTCCTCCGTTCAAAAACAATGACGATTGCTTCTGCTGATGTGGCGGCAAACAGAATCGACATCGCAATCAACCCAGATGCTAAATCTTTCATACCTGAAGGGTTTCTTAGGATGAACGCGAGTGCCATCACAATGGGAAACATAATCCCCCAGCTTAGGTTAGGTGGTTTGAAATAATACATCCTAAGGTCTTTCAACGCGATGTATAACGATCCTTTGACTTCTTCTTTAAACATTAATTCGTTTCCCTTCTTTTTCAACAAGCATGATTTCTTCTTTCAACCCCGTGATTTCAATAAAGGCTTCTTCCAAATTTTTCGAGTTCGTCTTTGCTATGAGATTTTTTGGTGTGTCAACTGTTTTTATAGTGCCATTCACTAGTATTGCTATGCGATCACAGAGTTGTTCCGCCTCTTCGATGTAGTGCGTAGTAAGAAAAATAGTGACGCCCAATGCCTTCAATTCTTTAATCATCGCTCGTAGAATCCGTGCGGATAGCACATCCAAACCAGTTGTGGGTTCATCTAAAAATACTACTTGTGGAGAATGTATGAGCGCTGCGGCGATGGTTACCTTTCGTTTCATGCCTTTCGACAGTTTAGCAAATTTCGCCTCTCGCTTTGATTCAAGATCAAATCTTTTCAGTAACTCCCCTATGCGTTTCTCCCGGTCCAACTGAGGCACACCGTAAAGCTGTCCTACGAACCGGAGATTATCAAAAACACTGAGCTCATCGTACAGATTGGAATTCTCGGTGACCACACCGATTGTTTTTTTGATTTCAACGATCTGCGTTCGTATATCTTTTTTTTGTATTGTTGCTGTTCCTTCAGTCGGTTGTATTAATCCTGTCAATATTTTAATCGTTGTCGTCTTCCCTGCACCGTTCGGTCCAAGAAAACCAAAAATCTCCCCTCGTTTCACTGTAAAACTGATATGATTAACGGCAAGAATATCCTTATACTGCTTAGTCAAATTCGATACGTCAATAATATTCTCTTTGTTCATTTCAGTTAGCCCCAAATAATCTTATTGTATTTATTGTTGCGTAATTTGTACGCCAAGAATTTTCACACCGTTTTTTGTTTTCATTGAGAGTATTGATGGTTCTGTAATAAAACACTGACCTTCTGAAAATTTCTTTTTTTCTTGGTTGATATCTATATCTACTTCTCCTTTGAAGATGTAGAATATAACATATGAATCCATTTTGCATGTTGGCATTTCTCCATTAGGTGGAAGCTCGATAATTCTCACTTTAAAATTACTCTGTGAGTAAAGAATATTTTTATCTCTTTTTGCATATGGGTATGCTTTTATTTTTTTAAGATCAAACATTTCCATTTTATTTTCCTTCTTTTTTATCCATTAGATTTAAAGATTTCTTTTCTTCAAAATCAAAAATAGGATAATTGAAAAAATTATTAACACAAGTTCAAAACCTGGTATTGTATTTTTGTTGTTATCATTTATATCATTAGGATTATCTAATAAATTAATAAAACCAGTTTCAAAAGTATACCATGAACCATTACTTAAAATCTCTAAATGGTATTTTATTTGAGTAGCATCTTCACGTTTACCCTTGAATTTTGTCTCATAAAAATCCATGCAACAACTATACGAATAATTCATAGAAAGATTCTGAGATTCGATAGAACACAAATCCGCCATGCATTCTTGAACAATTAAACACACATTATCAATACTACTATTACTGCTATTAATACCCACAACGAAAGTAACATTTGATAGAGGCATTGGTTCAGATGGATAACAATTAACTTGTTGAACAATTGGTTGTGAAGAAACCTTAGGAAAAAAAATAATACTTAAACATAACAGTAAAAGAAAAAAATATTTCCCTTTGTTAAAATTTACCAATATTTTATCCCCCAGAAACGCAATGCCATAATAATTCCAATAGCAATTATAATGATTCCAAATATTCTCTGCATCCATCTTCCCGCTTTTACATATTTATTACCAACTTTACCACGAATACTACTTGTCACAGCACACAATGGAATTATAGGAATGCCATGACCAAGACCAAAAACAAATAACAATAGTCCACCCATGATTATTGATATTTTTTGTGAAAGAGTAAGAATAAACACTGGCATCATAAGTGACAAAGCGCATGGTGCCCAACCAATTGAAAAAAGTATACCTAAGAAGAATGCACCAAGATAAATTGATTTTTTACTTATTTTTGAAAAAATATTCTGACCCTTCGTCATAATTGATGCGCTTTTATCACTTTGTTGTTTATGAATAATAAGTTCTTTAAGTGGTTTGAACACATTGATACCAAGAATAACAAGTATGATTCCTGCTATGAGGTAAAACATAGTTGATGCTTCAATAAAAATACCTACTGATGAGAGTATAAGGCCGAAAATAAAAAATACAAAAGCTATACCAAGAGTGAACACGACACCAATCCAAAAACCTTGAATAGAATACTTCTTCGTTGAACTTTTTCCATCTTGTTTTTGAAGTGAACCAACATAAGAAATCATAGCAACAAGAAGAGCTATAGAACATGGTGATAACGCAGTTAATATACCAAGTCCAAAAATACCAATAAATGTTAACTCATTATTGTAATCCTTGCCTTTAAATTCAGTCCATTTTCCTTCAAGTATCTCTGATGCATCATTTGATAATGAATCAGCAGTTTGAATACCATCAATTCTTCCTTTACCCATGCAATATATATGATAAACACCAACAACACTT
>Ga0315291_10011648_pt1 | contig 10712 bp, 4 predicted proteins | sample YL17G12_20_MG_FD_203070 | JGI IMG/M metagenome (GOLD analysis project Ga0315291, IMG submission 203070) | Sediment microbial communities from Yellowstone Lake, YNP, Wyoming, USA - YL17G12_20 | ecosystem: Environmental > Aquatic > Freshwater > Lake > Sediment | place: USA: Wyoming | collected... | reverse complement strand
AACTAAAACTAACACTATCAACAACAATATCGCTATTCCACCAATCACCTAAGTGAATATGACATACTGGAGGTCTTGTAAATGAGAAACCAGAATCTGAACTAGCAGCCTGCCCTGGTCTGGTCATCTTTGCTAAGAATTCCATTTTTGTTACAAAATCCACTTTATCTCCAGAAAAGAATGCTGGCTGGAATGATAAATTTTTAATCATTTCATCAATTCTTCTTTTACTATCTTCTGCTTTTGTTTCAATTTTTCCAAATCCTTCATCTCCTGGTTTTGTAATCATAAAATTATTTATGTTAACATTTAAATCTCCAGATTCTACATATGCATTTTTTGTATTAGATTGTACCAAAAAATCTCCTTTTTCTTTTTCTAATGAATTATATTGTTTTGTTAAATCATCAATATCTTTTTGTATTACATTTGTCTCAGGAATATCTGATGTTAAATTCTTATGAGCCTCTTTTTCTTTTATTACATCTTTTGTTTCTTTTTGTTTTACAGTTGCTGCTTCACTAGAATTCTGACTTGCTGTTTTAGCAGCATTTGTATTTGCGTCTTTTGTAGTAAAATGACCAGGTTGTTTTTCAAACTTAACTGGGTCCAAAGTATCTTTTGTATAATCAGTACCAATAACTAAATTTTGACTATAATCTGTTAGCACAATAAATGTTATATTACCATCTCTTGTTGAGTTGTTATAAGTAAATATTGGCTCTGGTCTTCCAAGGAAATTAATAGAATTCCAACTTGCTCCATAGTTGTCAGAAAAATCCTGAATGTATGGTGGGAAATAAAATTCTTGTCCAGAAGAATAATTTTGCAAACTAAATAATAATTTTTTAGCATTACCTGGCTTATATGGATTTGCCACAGTAAATCTTTGTCTTCCAACTTTAAAGTTAGAAGGATTTGTAGCATCAGCACCAGCCTTAGTTCCAATTACAAATCTATTTGAATTTTGTACATCGTAATTTGCACGCATATTATATTCAGTTCCCTGCTTTTCTTTAATGGTATTCATAATATGCATTATACCTTTTGTTCCAGCCTTAAATTCAATATCATTCAACGGGTTTCCTGGAACAGTTTGGGCCATCATTGATGGTGCCTGTCCAATATTATCCTTTGTAATTTGTTCGGGTCTAATTAATGACTCAGGACTTCCTCCTTTAATGTAAGCCCCTTCGTTAGCTGTAATAACACCTCTTGGAGTTAAGTTACTTTGCAATTGAGCGCCAACACCTTGGTTACCTCCAAAGAAACCAATTGTACTTGCGATTAGTGCTTGAAAACCTTCATCTGTATTATCCTGAAGCGTGCTCATTGAACCTAAATCTCCTGGAGTAATTCTATGTATATTATATAAGTTTCTTGATAAGTTATAATTTCTTATTGCATCAGTTATAGAACCTGGTCTTGTTGAAGAAATAATTGTCATTTTCTCAAATGCATTTGTACCTTCAAAATATCCACCTTTTCTAGAAAGGCTATCTGTTGAGTAAAACCCTCCACCTATAGTTGATTCTAATAATTTTATAGTAGTGTTAGTACCATATTTTTGTTGTAACGGTCCAGCTATTGATTCAGATACATTCACTGATTTTATAAAACTTTCCGTTATGCTTTCTCTAACTGTTTTTCCGTTTAGTCCATAACCAAATAATTTATTTTTACTAAAATCAGCTCCAGCTAAATTCGTACTAGTCTCTCCATATTCATTTGGAGTTCCATATTGATATTTATTTTTTGCAAACAAAGAATCTTTTTCGTTCTTTGCGCTTGTTTTATCATAAGATGCAATGCTAATAAAATTATCTATAGTGTATTTAGAAGCTCTATTTTTTGCAAGTAAAACTTGTCTTAAAATAAGACCTTGTGCAAGAACTCTTGACAACCCTAAAAATGCAGATGTGCCAAGACCTTCTATAACAACTCCTAATTGATTTGTTGGTGGGTTGTGTGCAAGATTATTATCTCTAAATTGTTTTGAGTACGATTCAAGGTCAGTCTTGCTTGGAACATTACTGCTTACTAAATCATTTCTAATCGGAATTGAATTTGCTAACAAATCACTTCCATTAGGAATATTTGCTGATATATTGTCTTTCAAAAATCCAGCAGAATCAGTTAATAAATCTCCATTATCTGGAACGTTTGGTGCAATATTGCTATTTAAAAATCCACTAGAGTCAGTTAATAAATCACTACCACTTGGAACATTAGAAGCCAGGTTGCTATTTAAATATCCTTGAGAGTCTAATAATAAATCGCTATTGTCTGGTACGTTTGGTGCCAAGTTATTTTGTAAATAATTTTGAGAATCCAATAACAAATCGCTTGGATTTGGCGTATTTGGAGCTAAATTATTTTGTAAAAAATCTTTTGAATCTTCTTCTAAGTCGCTTGGGTTTGGTTTATTAGCTGCTACATTGTTTTGAAAAAATGGCTTAGAATCAATTTCTAAATCACTTGTACTTGGTTTATTTGCGGCAATATTATTTTGAAAAAACTCAGCTGAATCAATAGACAAATCACTAGGATTTGGTTTGTTTGCAGCAATATTGTTTTGCAAAAAATCTTTTGAGTCAGATTCTAAATCGCTTGTACTTGGTTTATTTGCAGCAATATTATTTTGTAAGAAATCTTTCGAGTCAGCCTCTAAGTCGCTTGTACTTGGTTTATTTGCGGCAATATTATTTTGCAAGAATTCTTTTGAATCATTCTCTAAATCACTTGTACTTGGTTTGTTTGATGCGATATTATTTTGCAAGAACTCTTTTGAGTCATTCTCAAGGTCGCTCTCACTTGGTTTATTTGCAGCAACATTATTCTTTAAAAACTCTTTTGAATCAGATTCTAAATCACTCTGACTTGATGTATTTGAAGATATATTATTCTTTAAAAATTCTTTTGAATCAATCTCTAAATCACTTGTATTCGCCTTGTTTGCAGAAATGTTTTTTTGCAAAAATTGTTCTGAATCTGTTTGTAAATCAGAATTTTTTGGTACGTTTGATGCAATGTTATTCTGTAAAAATTCTGCTGAATCTTTTTCTAAATCAGAATTATTTGGTTTATTAGATGATATGTTCTTCCTAAGAAACTCAGCTGAATCTTTTTCTAGGTCACTTGTATTTGATACGTTGACCGATACGTTATTTTTTAAAAACTCAACAGAATCTGCTTCTAAATTACTTTCATTTGGTTTATTGGCTGATATATTGTTTTTTAAAAACTCTTCCGAATCAGTTTGCAAATCACTCTGATTAGGTTTATTTGAAGCAATGTTATTCTGCAAGAACTCTTTTGAGTCAGATTCCAAGTCACTTGTACTTGGTTTATTTGCGGCAATATTATTTTGCAAGAACTCTTTTGAATCCTTCTCAAGGTCACTTGAGTTTGATGTATTTGAAGCTATGTTGTTTTTTCTTATATCAACAGAGTCTGTCAATAAATCACTGCTATTTGAAACGTTTTTTGATGTGTTGTTAATTCTAAACTCATCAGCATTTGAATCTATGTCTTTCTTTGTGCTTGCGTCTTCATGATTTTTTATAATATTATTTTTTCTGGCCTCATTTGAGTCGGATAAAATATCACTATCATTTGGTACATTTTTTACAATATTATTTACTCTATAAGCATAAGATTTTGACAACAGGTCTTCTGCTGACCTAATCAAATTATTTTTGGCCAATAAAGAATTTCTTGTGTCCTCGGACAATCTTTCAAGACTTGTATTTTCTGAAACCAACTTTGCAATAAGGGCATCTCTTATTGTTTTAGAGTTTTCCTCCAGATTTGTTATTTTTGGAACATTTTTAGCCAACAAAAAATTCTTTGTCTGTGGATAAAGAACATCATATACATTTTGTGGGGCAATTAAATTTCTGGCAAGTAATTGTTTTCTAACACTGGCAGAATACTCTTCATAGAAATACCTTAAGTTTTCTTCACTTACGCCTTCTAAATCATTATCGTCCCAATATGATGCCATTTATTGCTTTCTCTATAAATAATATATAAAAAAAAACCTCCTTAAATTAAAGAGGTTTTGTATATTCTATCTATATTAAATCTTATTTGATTATAGCTGTGTCTTTTACGATGAAATTTTGAAGCTCTCTTCCGTTTAATTTAACATCAACTTCAATTCTTCTTACATCTCCACCACCACCAGCTCCACCAGATGCACTTGCAACATTTGCCATTGCCGCCATAGCGTTTCCGCCACTAGAAGCACTTGCCATTGCATCAGAAAGTTCTTTTAATTTCTCTAATTTTTCTAAACTTAGAGAATCTGCTGCTGCAGATAGCTTTTCGAGCCCATTTGCGAATCTATCTAAAGAATCAGCTCCAAGTGTCAACGATTCAGCTAAAGGTGCCATAACTGCCACCAAACCACCTAATGCACCAGCCATGAACATCAACCCTAATATCGTCAAAGGATTGGCAAATAACATAGCCGCTAATGAGAATCCTAACATACCTGGAACCACAGATGCTAATGCATCTCCCATTCCTGAAAATGCATTCCAATCTACAGCACCTAATGCTTGAAAGGCGTTAGCTGCCAATAACAACCCAGCAGCAGCAATTAATAATGCCGCTCCAACAGCAATTAATATTCCTATTCCAATTAATAAAAATATAATTTGAGGCCCAGCCATTAACATTCCAAGTCCCATCAATCCAAATACAACAAGCGTTAATATGCCTATTCCAGCTAATACGCTCATCCAATCAATATCAGTCATCATTTGGGCTGCAAATGCAAATGGAATCATAGCTAAACCAACAAGGGTCATAGCTAATGAAAATTTTATTATATTTCCTAACCCAATTTTTATTTGAGAAATACCCCATACAGCAAGAGCTAATAATCCTATTGTAATAGCTCCTTTTGCTAACATATCCAATGCGCTAATCCCACCCATTTGATTCATACCAACACCAAACATCATAACTGCTGCTCCTATTAATGCCATGGCTGCAGAAAATTTCAATAATCCACCCATGTCAATTTTACTTCCTATTTTTGCAGTAGCAGCGGATGATGCCGCATCTCCAACACTTCCTGCAACCTTTCCGCCAGTACCAGCTAAACCACCTGCTAAGTCTGTCGCAGCACTAGCTGCTTTAGGCGCAAACTTCCCTGCAATTCCTTTTCCAAGACCACTCAAAGCCTCCATTCCTTTTCCAGATGTAATATTCTTAATAAAATCAAATGTACTTTTAGTAAACCCTCCAACACCTTTTAAAAATCCACCTATACCTTGAGTTATAAATGCTCCAACACTTGTACCGAATAACGTAAACGCTATCATTAAGCCACCAACTATAAATTTACCAAATTGTGGAAGTTTACTAATTTGTTCAGATAAAAATTGAAATACCGTTCCTAATACTTCTAATATAGGTTGAAAAACGTTCATTATTCCCATAAGACTCTTAATAAAATTGTCAAATGATTTTTTTGTATCTTGATTGGCTATATTTTGTTCTTCTAGTGTTTTCGCATCAGCTTCCATTTTTGTCTTCAAATCAGCAGCACTCATAGCCTGTAATTCTTCCATACTATCAACACCCATTCTTTTAGCCATATCGCTCTTTACATCGAATTCAACAGTGCCATCTTTATTCATTTTCATCATTTGACTTATTCCTGATTTAGCCAATTCCGCATCAGCCTCATTTAGACCAGCTAACATACTATCAAATGGTTTTATTTTTTCAATATCAGAAGCATTTGTTGCAATCATATTTTGTAATGACTCCATTGATTGTCCTGTTGTTTTTGATACCATTTGTAATCTATCAACATCAACAGGGTCAAATACCATTTTACCAGTTTCTTTATCAAAGTGACCAATATCACTACCCATTTTAGTTAATATTTTCTGAAGTTCAGCTGGACCTTTTCTTGCAGCAGATAATAAATCCATAGGATTTATATTTGCAAACGAACCACCAGCAAGTTGTAATTCTGCAGCCATATCCATAGCGCCCTCAATTGACCTAGCCCTTTCGGCCATATCGAAAGTTTCATCCATGTTCATTTTTAATCTCTCGGCAGTGATGGCCATTTTGGTTAGAGATTTTTCTCCACCAACAAAACCCATCTCTCTCATTTTTTTTATGTTTCTGCTTATTCCACCCAGAACTTTGCTTGAGCTAACTCCAAACTTTCTTGCTTCCTGGTCAGCGCCTTCCATAAAATCTTTTACTTGTCCCGAACTCTCTCCCATTCTCATTAGCTCACCTGCTATTGTTGTAATATCTCCAGCAGCTGCACCAGTAGCTCCTTCAATTACTGCAAAATCTTTTGCAGCAGTAGCAAGAACTCCGAAATCTGTTGTTCTTAATTCTCCAGACATATCAGCCATCATCTTTCCAGCCTGTTCAACACTCACTCCGAATCGAGCTACTTCAGATGTCATACTAGCAAATGCTACTGAATTATCAACCATATTTATACTTGTGTTTTTTTGAACATCGTGTAATATTGTATCAAATTCAGTAAGCGAAGTAATTAGACCTGTTTTAATTTGTTTTGTTATACCCTCAACAAGGCCTTTGGTTAAAGAAAACTCTTTATTAGCTTCAGAAGTACTTTTTTGCAAAGCTTTCTCAGATGCAATACCCTGACTCATTAAATCATTTATATCAGACAGCTTTTCTTTTTGACCTGACATAATTGCTAAAACCTCTCTCTGTTCGGGAGTACCTGATTTTACTATATCATTCCAATCAGGTCCTTTTGCTATTTTTTCAGTTAAATTTATTAAATCAGACTCACTAAGATTGTTTAATTCCTTATATGAGCTTGTTATTTTGCCCATTCTTTCTAAAACTAACTTCTGTTTAGATTGATAATCTGTAGCATAATCAATTTCTAATTTTTTATACTCATCTTGTTTTCTTAATTCTTTTGTTAAGTCTTCTGATATTACTTTTCTACCAGATAATATTTCCTTTAAATCCTCTTCGTTTTTAATTAAATTTTTTAAAGCTGGACTTAGTTTTGAATTTAGAATAGCAAAGTTTGAAGTAAATGATTCTTTAGATATTTTTGATACATTGCTGAAAGCATCTCCTAGTTCTTTTTGAATCATTTCAGCCATTCCAGTTATTTCTGGAGATGCATTCTTTATAACGTCTGTAAATTCATCTCCAAGCGCATTAAAATTGTTTTTTATATTTTCGATTTCTTCTGCTATTTTTCTTAGCTCAGCTGGAGATTTTCTAACTTCTTTAAAAAAAGAAGCACCATCAATTTTAAATAATTCTGATGATATAGAACTCCATGAATCTTTCAATCCATCTGTAGATTTTTTTAGAGCTTTCTGTTTATCCAGTAAAGCATCCAAACTTTTCATCGCAGCTTTATATGCATCATCTTTTGCCATTTATGTATTTTTTATAAATAATAGACAAAAAAAAAGCCGACCATTATTTGGTCGGCTTTTAATATATAATTCGTAAGTTTACTTGTTTAAGTTTTTTGTTAAGTAAGTAATTGCCCTATCTGGAGTCATAGCGCTCAATTTAGACTCTAAATATGAAACAGCGCCTCTTGTATTAGGGCCATTATAATATCCGCTTCTTAAAGTGTCTAAAACAGCGGTGTCTATCATCAATTTAGAGGCTTTTTCTGGACTCATTGAAGCCATTTTAGACTCTCTATAGCTCAATATTGAATCAATATTTCTAAATTCACTAGAACCAACTGGTACTGATAAGTTAACCAAACTAATATCTTTTAATGATATTTTCGAGTTATCAAATGTTGGTATTGATTGATTGAAAGTAGATACTCTATAAAAACCCCTTATAGCACATACTAATATTGTTCCATAAACTAAAAAGCCAACTATATCAGTTGCTACAATCGCTAGAGAATGTGGTAAAAAACTAAATAAATTGTTTGTCAAATACCTTTCTACATGTATTTTATCTGTATCAGTTACATTGAATATAAATAAAAAAGCAATTGAAAGCATTATACTGCCTGTAGTAAACTTATAAATTGGATTTAGATTTTTCATATTACCTGTTTTATATTATTATACGCAAGTAATCAAAAAAGGTTTCAAAAAGCGTCATTTATTATGGTTCTTACCTCAATTCTTAGAGATTCTGGCAGAGGACCCTTACCTAAACCTGTTATTTTTGATTTTACACTAGTTGGTGTGGTAGTTGCTGATTTTGAAGTAGTTACAATCATATTTTCAGTCCCTAAAGATGTTTTTAATTTAGAAATTATCAAATCTTGTACTTGTTTATTCGGACTACCATCTGGCATAATTATGTTTTCAACAAAATATTTTATAAAATTATTCAATCTTTGCATTGAATTAAATTCTTCTGAATGTTCTTTTTCTTTGGTTTCTATAGGTTGTGTTGCTATTGATTTGGTTTCTATAGGTTGTGTTGCTATTGATTTTGTTTTTTTTGGAAAATTAAATTTATTTTTTAACGTTCTTACTTCATCTAGATTTATAGTATTTTTACCAGGATTGTTATTAAAGATTGGGCTTAAAAAATTAAACTTACCATATCCATCAATTTGGCCATACTTAATTGCTCTGACAATATTTTTTATATCTTGTTTTAAAACACCAGATTCTATTTGAGAGATTACTTTATTAAATTCTCCAAACTCTTGCATAGAGTCAAAAGAAAAATTAACATTTGGAGCTACCTCTCCAGTTGGACCAGTGATAGTCTGTATATTCAAATATGGAATTTTACTTAAATTAAACGTATATTGTTTTCCAGGAACAAATGTAGAAACTGCTGGTGTTGCCTTTTTAGTTGTAGTTGTTGAAACTGATATAAACATTTCTTTTGGATTGATAGCGTCACCAGAAGGTATTGTTATTAGCCCAGCTATATTTATTGAATTTCTATTTATGTCAAGTATTCCTTGTCCTTTTTTATTCCAATTTTCTAAAAAATATTGCCAATCTTTAGTTATCACCTGAGGAACATCACTTTTAAATCCATCTAATACTTCAAATTTAAATATTGAGTTTGACTTGTCTAATCTTTTTAAAACTTTGATATAGCACGCCTTTCCATTAATAGATTTAAACTCAATCATATTCCCTGGCGGAATAGTTATGATATTGAATTTTTTATTACCCAAACCTTTCATTGTAGTAGTGTTTAGCTTTCCTAAAATTCCAGTATTTGTTATATCATTAAAAGAGCCTGCGGCAAACGTATATGGTTCTGATTTATAATCTTCATTTTTTCCATAAAAATGACCTTTAAAGTAACTACCTTGAAATATACTATTCATGAAATAATCGCCAACAAATGGCCCCATTTCCCATATACCATTTTTAAATGAAACTATTTTTTCTTGTTTCAAATCAAAAATAATACTTTCGGTTTTAAATTTTGTATCAGGAGAAATAACAAATTTAAGACGACTATTTTGCCAATCATAATATTTCAGTTGAATTTCGTTTGAAGTTTCTTTTGCTGTATTATATCCGCCAAAATAATAAAGCCCATCTTTTTCATAAAATTCTGAATTTGTCTGTGCTTGTTGAGTTTTTCCAGTTTTAGAAAATAGATTTCCAAACAAACCTTCGTTTATCTCTTTTTGCTTATTAAATTGTTCAAAATAGTCCATCATGGTATCTGCAAAACTTTCTAATAAATAGGTTGGTTTTTTATTTTTTACCTTTAGATTTGGCCTTTGCAACAGCTGATTTTTCAGCCTCATTCTTCTTAGTAATCTCCTCACTAAGCCTGTTAATCATCCATCTACGTTCTCCAACTGGCATTTTCTTGGCACCTTCTTCAGAAATACCCTTACTATAATGGGCCAATAGAAATATCTCCTCCAGTACATTATTCATGAAAGATGATGGTAATTTTAAGAAATCTGCACCATTGGTACCAAAATTTATATTAGAACTCTTATCACAAAACCCACATTCATATACAACACTCGTATCAATTCCTGGAAGATTATCAAAAACCATTTTCTTAATTTCTCTAGACTCAGTAATTTTTAAAATAGATAACATTTTTACAATCCTATCTCTATCTCTCTCGCCTTCAAATTCTGATATATAAAATCCAGTCATCTCAATTGGCTTTCTGTCTTTTTTTACAAAATCCATTTCCTCAAAATAGCTTGGTGGTTTTATTTTTATTTTTTTATTAATCTTTTCACTTATAATTTCTATTTCTCCATTTTCATCTGGATTCAAATTTATATCTTTTGATTTAAAATTTGATATCATGATTGTGTGCTTATCTTTCTTTCCACAGTGAGGACAATCAATATCAACCTCAATATTGTTTCCGTATGAATAAGCCCTTAGAAACATTGATATGGCCTGTACATCACAAGATAAAATTTCTTTGACATCAAAGTTATTATTATCAATGATGACCTTTTCTAAAACTAATGGCATAGCAAGATTTGCCTCATGCAACATCTCATTTGTCAATATATTTTCTTCAAAATATGTGAGATATCCAATAAGAAGATGTTCGTTTTTTTGTTTATAAAAAAGACCTTTTGAGGGTAAATTCAACATCCCAAAAGGCCTTTCAAATGAGCTATACATAAGATATGTTTAAAGTTATTTAGTCGATATCTGGGTAGAATAATTTGCTATTAATTTCTACGTTTTTTGTTTCGGTGTGACCGCAATGTTCACACTCAAATTCATAAT
>Ga0315291_10011647_pt1 | contig 10712 bp, 10 predicted proteins | sample YL17G12_20_MG_FD_203070 | JGI IMG/M metagenome (GOLD analysis project Ga0315291, IMG submission 203070) | Sediment microbial communities from Yellowstone Lake, YNP, Wyoming, USA - YL17G12_20 | ecosystem: Environmental > Aquatic > Freshwater > Lake > Sediment | place: USA: Wyoming | collected... | reverse complement strand
CCGCAATCTCCCCTGAAGCGCGCGGCTGAAAAATTATTTAGAATTCCGGCCGCTTTCAATTTGCGTTGATCTGCATTGCAATCTGGCAACATCTTTTTATTTAGAAAGATAATTTTAACCGCGGATTAACGCGGATGAACGCGAATAGAAAAACAAAAAAGATATCTATCCACGAAGGGACACGAAGAAACGAAGCTGTATTAAATTCACTTACCTTCGCGCTCATTCGTGTCTTTTCGTGGATAAATCCTTTCTTCCTCTTCATTTGCGTTTATCCGCGTCCATCTGCGGTTTGCAATTCTTCTTTGGTTGCGGCTCTGCCGCGCTGGGAAATCAGTGGATGATCTCTCAGGCCGCCCGGCGCAGAGGCGTTTTCTCTTCCAGCGCCTGTTGGTAAACCTCCTCGGTCCGCTCGACGATCGTATCCCAGTCAAATTCCCGGACCACGTAGTCCCGGGCCTTCCAGCCGAGGCGGACGACCTCCTCCGGCCGCTCGAGCAGTCGGGCCAGGGTCATGGCTAAAACCTCCACGTCGCCTTGGGGGAAGAGGTAACCGTATTCGCGCACAACCTCCCGGTTTTCCGGGATGTCGCTGGCCAGCACGGCCCGGCCATGGCTCATGGCTTCGAGGATGGCGATGGACATGCCCTCGAAATCCGAGGGATGCACGAGCAGGTAGGCGTGACTGAGGAGCTCTTCCAGCAACTCTCCCTGAACAAAGCCGGTGAAGACGATCCGGGGGTCGCCGGCCGCCAGTTGCAAGAGCCAATCGCGGTAAGCCCGGCTGTGCACCGCATCGCCGGCGATCACCAGCTTGAAGTCGGTGAGGACGGCCCGGAAGGCCCGGATCAGGTATTCGCAGCCTTTGCCGGGTTCGAGGCGGGAGAGGAAAAGGAGGTATCGAGAGGGCAGCAGGCCCTGCTCCAGGATCAGCCGGGCGGGCCGGGACCGGGGCAGGCTGATGCCGTTGGGGATGTATTCGGAGAGAAAACCATACTTGCGGCGGAAATATTCGCGCAAGGTCTGGCTCACCGTGATCAGGGCGTTGGGGAACCGCGCCGAGGCCCACTCGCCGCCGCGGAGCGCCAGGGAGGCGGCCCGGCCCCATTTGGCCCGCTTCCAGTCCAGGCTGTGCACGGTCACCACCGCGGCCGCGCCGCGCAATCGCGGCAGCAAAGAAAAAACCGCGGGCCCCAAGGCGTGGTAGTGGACGATGTCGTAGCGCTGCCGGAGCGCGTCCAGTGTGGCCAGCGTGGTGCGGGAGAGCGTCTCCAGGTGTTTGCTGGTGATCGCGGGCAGGCGGACCAGCTTCACCCCCAGGAACTCATCGCCCGGCCATTCCACCTCCTGCCGGCAGTAAACCGTGACCTGGTGGCCGCACTCCACCAGGCGGGGGCAGATCTCCTTCAGGTGCGTCTCGATCCCGCTGTAAGTGACCGGGATACCCCGGGACCCGATCATGGCGATCTTCATCGCTTCTTCTCCTGATCCGGGTTGCGCCTGAGCCCGGGCGTCATTTCATCACGAAGCCGCGGCGCGGGGGCAGGCCGCTTTCACCGCGGCAGAAAGCTCGGGCAGGTCGTCGCGCAGGAAAGGCTCGCCGCCGGTCAAGTTGATCTCTTGCATCGAGCCCGGCAGCCGGCGATAGGCTTCCGCCGGGAGCTCGGGCTCCGGCTTCAGCTTCCAGATCTTAAAGATCAGGCAGCGTGCGTTGCATCGGTAGCTGACGGCAAGAACGGCGTCGCGGACGGGCATGCGGCTTCCCCCTCCTTTCTTACCCCGCTCTTGCCCAGGGCGCGCTGGTAATACGCCAGGAGCCGATCCAGGTGCACGGCCGGGCTGTATTCGTCTTCCGCCACCCAGCGGGCCTGCCGGCCCAGCGCTTCGGTTTCCCGGGGGTGCTCGGCCAGACGGCGGATGCCCGCGGCCAAAGCCTCGGCATCGCCCGGCGGAAACAGGAGCCCGGTCTCGCCGTCGCGCACCAGCTCCGGGATGCCGCCGATGCGACTGGCCAGCACCGCCTTGCCCGCGGCAAAAGCTTCCAGCACCGAGAAGGGGCAGTTCTCATAGCACTCGGACGGGACCACCACAAACGAGGCCTGGCGCCGCATCGTCTCGAAGTTGGCCCCGCTCAGGCGCCCCAGGAACCGCACCTGCTTGAGACCCAGGTGATCCGCCCGCCGGCGCAGCTCGAAGGCGAGCGGCCCGGCGCCCAGGATGTAGAAGCGCTGCTCCGGCACCCGGGCCAGAGCGCTGAGCAAGGTATGCAGTCCTTTCTCCGGCGAGAGGCGGCCGGCAAAGAGCCCGTAGCCCTCGCCTCCGAACTGGGCCCGGATCCGTTCGGTATCGGCATAGTTGGGAAGATGCACCAGGCGTGAGGAAGGAAATCCTTCTTCCCGGAGCAGGTTGCGCAGGAACTGGCTGGGGCTCAGGAACAAGGTGACCCAGTGGCGGTAGATGCCCAAGGCCGCATACAAATAGCTCTCCAGCGCGCCGGCCGCGCTGGCCAGGGGCGAGCCTTCGATGCACTCGCGGGAAATGGCCCGGTAATATTTCCTGCCCCGGCAGGCTTCGCAGATCACTTCCTCTTCCGGGTCGAACATCATATGGTTGGGGCAGGCGAGCTGGAGGTCGTGCAAGGTCCAAACCATCGGGACGCGGGCCCGGTGCAGGGCGAACAGGATCGAAGGCGTCAACTGGCGGTGGATGTTGTGCAGGTGGGCCAGGTCCGGTTGAAAGTCGCGGATCAGCCGGGCCAGCCGGCGCCGGGCCTCCCGGGAATAGATCACCTTCCCTCCGCTGCGGACCTGGTCCCAAAAGCCCAGCTCCGCCGGTTCCAGGTCCAGCTCCGGCACAAAATAGTCGGAAAACTCGCTCGGGCGATTCTTCGGATGGCGCATGGCGAATTCCGCCACCTGGTGGCCGGCTTTTTTCAAGGCCTCGCGGATTTCGAAGAGATAAGTCTCGGTCCCGCCCAGCCCAAAGAAAAACTTGTTGATCAGTAAAATTCTCACCCGCCCTCCGCCTCCCCTTGCCCGCCTTCCGGGGCCAGGGCCAGGACCCGCGGTCCCTCGCCCCCACTGAGGACATTACATCGTGAAAGCTCGAGCCCGCTCATCGGCCGCCTGCGACGGCGAACGCCCGGGGAGTTGGGGGAAGCTCAGCTTCCCGGGGCCCGGGCTCCCGGACCACGGGATTGCCTTCCCTGGGTCGGGACCAGACATAATCCGGCTTGGCGGCCAGGATCTGGGAGAGCGGAAAAGGGCCGGCGGTCACTGCCGCGGTGAAGAGGCCGCGGGCTTTGCCGCTCTGGAGTTCCCAGGGATGACTGGCCACCAGCAAGCTGTTCTTGGATTCAGGCGCGGGCGAGCTCCAAAGCCTCGCATCGGGCCAGTGCCACTGGCTGGAAAGCAGGATCACCCGAAAAAACGGCCGCAAGCCCAGGGCCTCTACCTGCCCGAGCACCTGGTGCAGAGCGCGCCGGCGCGCGACCAGGACCAGAAAGGCGTGCCGGGACCAGGTCTCCAGGACCGAGGGCACCTCCGGCCAGACCCGGTCGCCTCCACCTGTCTCCATCTCTTCCAGGCGCTCTTCCCACTGCTCCATCAACTTCTCCTCCGCGGCGGCCGGCCACCTCGCCGGCAGCAAGGCCCGCAGCGAAAGACCCTTTTGAAAGGAGAAGGCAAACTGCGGCCAGGGAGGGCAAGGAAACTCAAATTCCTGCATCAGCTCGCGGAACAGAGCAAAGTAGCCGGCCGACCGGTCCAGGACCGGGCCGTCGAGCGCGATGAAGATCTGGCGGAAGCACATGGTCTCTTCTTTCAGGCGGCGGCGCGCCAACCCATCGGGATTTGCACGGACTGCCGGGCCACGTCCACGTGCGCGCCGTCGTAGCGGAGCGAGAGGTCCGCGGCCAGGAGCACCCGGAGCAGATCCTCGACCCGGCCGAGGTCGGCCAGGGGCGCTCGGCCCTGGCCGATGCACTCCAGGAAATGCCGGGTTTCTTCCTGGAGCGGAGGCACCGCCTGCAAGCTCAGCCAGCGCGTCTCCAGCGCCCACGGATTGCTCCCGAGCGCCTCCGTTTCCCCTTCCCGGAGGGGAGTGTGCAGGGCCAGCGGCGCCTGGGCGCTCAGCAGGTCCAACCGCGCCGACCGTTTGGAGCCCACCACCGAAAAGGACCGGACCGGTTCCGCACCCAGGCCGCTCACCTCCACCAGGGCGTGGCGGCCGGAAAGGAACTCGAGATGGAGCGACACCGTGTCCGCCCGATGGTTCAAGAAATAAAAACCCGTGGCCCGGACCCGGCGGGGGGTCTCCCCCAGCAGGAACAGGGCCAGGGAAACCTCCCCGTAGGCCAGGCTCCAGGTCACATGTTGATCCACCAGAAACGAAGCCGGCCGGTGATGAATGGCCGAGACATAAAATACCCGGCCCAGGTCGCCCCGCTCGATCAGCTCCTTAATCCGGGCCGCGGCCGGGTGAAACAGGAGCGGCAAGCTGATGACCGCCACGCGCTTCCGCTCCCGGCTGAACGCCTGGATTTCTCTCAGCCCCTCGAGCGAGACGGCCGGCGGCCATTCGACCAGGCAATGTTTGCCCGAAGCCAGAGCCTGGCAGGCCAGGGGCGACTGCTCGGCCGCGGGCAGGGCTACTACCACCGCGTGGATGCTGAGGTCCGACAAGACGCGGTGCAGGTCCGCGACCACCTCGATCTCCGGATAACGCGCCTTGACCCAGCGCCGGGCTGTCTCGTCCCGGTCATAGACCATCTCCACGGCCACCTCCGGCAGGGCGGTGAGCGTTTGCAGCCTCTGCCGGCCTCGTTCTCCCAATCCCAATACGGCCAATCGAATCATCTTTCACCCTCCTCAAGCCGCCAGCCGCTCTTCCCTTTCCTCCATCTCCCCGGCCGCCGGCATCACCGCCAGCTCTCGATACCACCGACACATCTTTTCCGCCTGCGCCGACCAGGCACACTCGGCCTCAATGAAGCAGCGCGCAGCCTCGCCCTGCCGCCGCCTTTGGCTCGGTTCCAAGACCAGGCGCGTCAGTTGCCGGCGCAGCCCGTTCCCAGAGCCGACCTCCACTCGCGCCTCCGATCCCAGGCTCCTTTCTCTCCACCAGGCCAGCGCGCCTTCGGCCGAAGGCAAGAGCGGAAGCCGGCAGGCCATGGCCGCGGCCGCCAGCGCGGGGTCGGCCCCCAAAGCGAAGCCAAGGTCCCCGGCGCTGTAAAGGCCGGGAAGGTCGCGAGAAGGAATCTCCCCCAGGAACTTGACCCGATGGAGGACTCCCAGCCGGCGCGCCCGCTCCCGCACCAGCTCCCGCCAGGTCCACGGCCCATTGCCGACCAGAGCGAGCAAGGCCCGACCCTCCCTCAGCATGTGACCCCCGGCCGCAAAGATCATCTCCACCTCGGCCTGGGAGTGGAAAGGGCCAAGCTGAAGGCAAAGGGTTTCCCAGTGACCCAAACCCAGCCGCTCGCGCCACCACCCCCGCGCCTCGGGATGGAACTGGAAATGCTCGGCATCCACTCCCAGGCTCAAACACAAGACCCGGGAAGGATCGGCGCCGAAGACTTTTTCGATCAGCCGCCGTCCGCTCCGGCTGCGCGCCACGAATCCGGCGATGGCCGGGTTCCCGCCCGGGCCCGACCATCGGCGGGCCGCTCGCCGGCCTAAAACCCGGGACCACCAGGAGGCCTGTTGCCGGGGCACTTCCAGGATCAGGGAAAAAGGCCGGCGCGACTTGAGCGCGACAATCGGTTCGAGGTCGCCGGGCGGCCAGCCGATGCAATGGAGGACGGCTGCGGGCTGCTGCTCAAGCTCTGAGGCCAGGCTGCGCAGGTTCCACCCCGGCTCCAGGCGGACGTGGTAGCCCAGGCGAGACACCTCCCGCGCCAGCGGGCTCCACCCTTCCACCGCAGCCGCATCGTGATCCTTCACCAGGTAAACGATCTCCATCTTGCCCTCCGCTTTCACGAATCCGTGGAGGTTTCCTTTCCCGGCCCGGGCGCCAGGCGCAAGTCATCCCCCCAGACCGTGCCGCATAAGCCGGGCGCGTGAGCGTCGCTCGGACCGTGCCGGATCACCGGCACCGCCTCCACATCCGGCGGCAGGCGGAACTTGACCGTGAGCCCTTGCCATTCCGGGCTTGGCTTCGGGGTCCAGCCGTAACTCGTTTTTTCCAAAGCTTCCGGTTTCTTTATTCATTCAAGCAATACCCATACCAGGGGCCGGACCGCTTGACCCCGCCGGGAAACCGCAAGGCTTTTCAGAGGTTAAGAAATTGTTTCTTCGGTCCTCTCTCGACCCCAGGATCTGAAAAAGTCAAAGATTTGACTGGACCGGACTCGCCGCTTTGACGGGCTTCGCCCCCCCCCATATTTCCGCCCGCCCGCCGTATTCCCCCTGAAGCTTGGCGGTTGCCTCGGCGGGCCGGGGATGGTATGGTGAGACATCCGTCCTGATCCTGGAGGGCAAAATTGAAACGTCTCGCGATGGCGGCTTTGCTCATGGCCGCGGCGCTGAACGGGGCCATGCCGGCCGCGGATGATTCCGGTCCATTGGAGGAAGGTGTCATCACCGAGGTGAGCGGCCAGGCAGCGGTGCTGAACAGCCGGGGCCGGTCGCGGCCGGCCAAGCCGGGCGAGGTGGTGCGCGGCAGCGAGATCATCGAGACCCAGGCGGACGGCCGGGTGAAAATCACCCTGGTGGACCGCTCGCTTTTGGAAGTGCGGCCCAACTCCCGGGTGCAGATCAACGACAGCCGGCTCAACCCCCGGGGCATTTCCTCGGTGCTGGTTTACGTCGGCTGGATCTGGGCCAAGGTCACGGCCCGGACGGTCGCCGATTATGCCTTTGAAGTGGAAGCGGCCACCGCGGTGGCGGGCGTGCGCGGCACCGAGTTGGAGGTGGCGGTGGCGGAGGACGGCAGCACGCGGGTGGGGGTGCGCGAGGGCCGGGCGGTGATGGAGAACGAGGCCGGCTCTCTCCGGCTGGGCCAGGACCAGACCGGGGAGGCCGGATACGAGCGGGCGCCCGAGGCCACGGGCTCTTATTCCGAGCAGGCCGAGTTCTGGCTGACCTGGCTGGGTCAGCATCACCTGGCGCTATTCTCCGACCTGGAGGTCTTTGTGATCCGGATGGTGACCGCGGTCCTGGATGCCCGCGCCAATCTGATCGAGCGGGACCGCGAGTTCCGGGAAGCCTATGAAGGATTCGAGGAACAGCATCCGGTGGCGGAAAAGCCGGCGGCCAAGCCGGAGGAAGAGCCGGCCGCGGAACCCGAGACCGAGGACAAGAAAGACCAGCAGGAACGCGCGGAGGCGGCGACCGAGGTGCATAAGCTTTACCGGAAGGCGCGGCAGGCCCAGAAAGAGGCCCACCGCATGGAGTGCAATTACTACCTGGCCGAGCAGGCCCGGAGCGCGGTGGCCCGCTCGCCGGAAAAATTCAGCCCCAGCCAGGTCCAGGCCATCGCCCAGAGCCTGGCCCAGGCCCAGGACATTCCTCAGATCCAGCAGCAGAGCCGGCTGGCCTTGAATGGTTACGCCGCGGTCCTGGAAACCCAGGTCAGCCGCTATAGCCTGGCTTCTTCCCTGGGCCGGCTGCCCCCGCTCGAGCGCAACGCGCAGATCCAGCAGATCCTGAAACAGATTCCCGGGGCCATGCCGCCCATGCCTCCGCCCCAGTCCATGCCCAAACCGGTGATGCCGCCGATGCCCCGGCCGCGGATGCCCTGATCCGGGGTCCAGATATGCGCCGGGTCCAGTTGTTTGAATTTGAGGATTTGGATTGGTTCCCGCAATCCTGGCGCCGCATGATTACGGAGGTTTTGCAGTTTTATAGTTCCAGGCTTAATCCCTATGGACCGATAGTCCCCAGGTTGAAACAGGTGTTAGAAGAATTGAATTGCCATCACCTCATTGATCTCTGTTCCGGAGGATCGGGGCCGTTCCGGTTGCTTCTGGACCAGCTCGAAAACCAAGAGCACTATCCGGTGCAGGTAACCTTGACGGATAAGTTCCCGAACCTGGAAGCCTTTCGCCAGGCCCGGGCGGCCTGCCCCGGGAAGATCCACTTCAGCGAGTCGCCCGTGGACGCGCGGGAGGTGCCTTCGCATTTGAAAGGCTTTCGGACCTTGTTTGCTTCTTTTCATCATTTCCCGCCCGAAGCGGCCAAACAAATCCTGCAGGATGCGGCCAGAAAAAACGAGGGAATCGGAATCTTTGAGTTTACCGATCGAAGTTTCGCACTCTACCTGGTCATGCTCACTTCTCCCCTCTTCGTCTGCCTGGTCACCCCCTGGATCCGGCCCTTTTCCTGGCAAAGACTGGTCTGGACCTATTTGATCCCGGTTCTCCCGCTCCTGATCATCTGGGATGGGATGGTCTCGAATTTTAGAACCTACTCCCCGGTCGAGTTGAAGCGGCTGGTCCAGGATATCAGGTGCGATCACTACCAGTGGGAAATCGGAAAGACCCGCTCGCGCGGAGGATACCGGATCACCTACTTGTTTGGTTATCCCGTTCTGGCGTCCGTTGATAGATTGTAAAATGGATTACAAAATAGTGAATTCCCGGGAGGCAAAGATGAAAAAGACCATGATTGAGATAGTGCTGTTGTTGCTGGCCGCTTTCTCGCCGGCCCTGGCCCTGCCGGCCGGGGCGATGGTGGACGAGGGAATTCTTGATCAGGTCCAGGGTCAGGTCCAGATCCAATCGCCCGACGGCGCCGTCCGTCCGGCCCAGGCCGGGATGCTGGTCCAGGGCGGCGAGATCGTGGAGACGGCAGTCCAGAGCTCGGCCCGGATCCTGCTTCCGGACGAGAGCGTGATCGAGCTCAAGGAGAACAGCCGGATCGAGATCAACGACAGCCGCGCCAATGCCCGCGCGATCTCCTCGGTGCTGCTCTACCTGGGCCGGATCTGGGCCGACATCGCCTCCAGCCAGGACGGCGATACCGCCTTCGAGGTGATAACCCCCTCGGCCGTGGCCGGAATCCGCGGCACCGTTTTCAGCGCCGGCGTCGGGATAGACGGCACCACCCGCGTGGGCGTGGAAAAGGGCGTGGTGGAGGTAGAAGGGGAGACCGGGAGCGTCTCGGTCAAGGCGGAGGAGGAGACCTCGGTCGAGTTGGGCTCGGCGCCGGGCCCGGTGTCGCCCTATCGCCGCGGGGAGGACGAGTGGCGGCAATGGGCCAATGCGCGGCAGCAGGTGCTGATGCGGCGGGCCGATGAGTTTCCGGGGCTGATCGCGAGGAACGTCCGGACCACGCAAGGGCGCTTTGTCGCCCAGGCGGCCGAGCTCAAGCGCGAACAGCGGCGGTGGGAGGCGTATGAGCGGCGCCAGCGGCTGCGGGGCCGGGAGGTCCGGGTGACGCCGGCGGTGAAGCGGGAGGTGATCCGCCAGTTCCGCGAGATGTACCGGCTGTCCCGGCAGTTGCAGCGGGCCGACAACCGGATGATGGCCGGCGATTACCTGGTCCAGCGGCTTCTTCAGGACATGCAGGCCCATCCCGATCAATACAGTCCTGAATTCCGGGCCAAACTCCGGGAGACCCGGCAAGAGCTGGACGCCCTGGACCTTCCTCGGATCCATCGCCAGAACCTGGCCCTGCTCGACGCCTCTGCCACGGGCCTGGAAGAGGCGGTAGGCCGGCTGAACTTGAACCCGGAGCTCCGGCGCCGGATCGAAGGCGGCCGCCGGCAGCGGCTGGAGGAACTCCGCCGGCAGCCGCTGCCGCAGAGGCTTAAGCAAAATCAACCTTGATCGGGGCCGGGTGCCGCGGTCCTTTCGCAAACCCTGGAAATCCTGCCCGCCTCGACCGGGGGTTGCATTCGTCAAGCCGGGCACCTAGAATGAGGAGGGCATGGCGGCACTGGCATCTAACCCGGGGAGAGGTTGGGGATGGACAAGCTGACCGGTCTGCGCGAAGTGGCGCGGGACGTTTTCAAGGAAGCGCTTCGGGCCGCGGACCCGGTGGAGGCCGTGCTCCGTCACTTCCGCCTCAAGGAAGGCGTCCTCCACGTCGGCGGCGTGGACTACTTCCTCAACCAGTTCGAGCGCATTTACGTGGTCGGCGCGGGCAAGGCTTCGGCCCGCATGGCCCTGGCCCTCGAGCAGGTGCTGGGCGAGCGGGTCACCGCGGGCCTGGTCATTACCAAGACGGGTTACGGCGAGCGGCTGCGCCGCCTCGAGGTGCGGGAGGCCGGCCACCCGCTGCCGGATGAGGCCGGGCTCCGGGCCACCGATGAACTGATCGAGACCGCCAAGCGCGCGGGCGAGCACGACCTGGTGCTGTGCCTGATCTCCGGCGGCGGCTCCGCGCTCCTGGTTTCCCCGGCCGGGAACATCACCCTGGCCGAACTCAACCGGGCCACTCAAGTGCTGCTGGCTTCCGGCCTGCCCATCGCCGAGGTCAACACCGTGCGCAAGCACCTTTCCCGGGTCAAGGGCGGCCGGCTGGCGGAATGGGTCTATCCGGCCTCCCTGGCCACCCTCATCCTCTCCGACGTGATCGGCGACCGGCTCGACGTGGTCGCCTCCGGCCCCACCGTGCCGGACCCGACCTCGTTCGACGATGCGCTCGCGGTTTTAACGCGCCACAACCTGCTCGGGCAAATGCCGGCCTCGATCCAGGAGCTTCTGGAAAAAGGGGTGAAGGGCGAATGGGAAGACACGCCCGGCCCGGACTCCGAAATTTTTCAGCGTG
>Ga0315291_10011646_pt1 | contig 10712 bp, 9 predicted proteins | sample YL17G12_20_MG_FD_203070 | JGI IMG/M metagenome (GOLD analysis project Ga0315291, IMG submission 203070) | Sediment microbial communities from Yellowstone Lake, YNP, Wyoming, USA - YL17G12_20 | ecosystem: Environmental > Aquatic > Freshwater > Lake > Sediment | place: USA: Wyoming | collected... | reverse complement strand
GCGTTGGATGGTCGGTGCGCAGGCGCCAAGGCTTCGGAGGGTTATCCGCCAGTGGCGAAATCCGCCGAAGCAGTGATACCTCGGTTCTGGATTAGCACAGACACCGCTCACGCATTCATCCACGGGCAGAGCCCGTGGTCTTCTGCGTAGGCGGATAAAAGCAAATCACCTTCCCGGGAAGCGCCCCCCTTTAGGGCGGGAAGCTTCATTCCTTTCCCAAAATCGATTCTCTTCTATCCCACAAAGGTCGCGAATGATTTGCGAGCTAAGCCTCCGAATACACCAGCGCTTGTTAGTTTTCTTCAATAAATGTGCCAAGATACCGCCCTTAACCAGCTTACAAGGCAGAGAATGCGTTTTCGGCCAAGACGCAACCCCCTTTTAATGGGTTATCTATTCGTAATCATTTAATAAAAATTCATTTAGCTCATACCTCCTTTTGTCTCCCAGTGGCCACCACGGTAGTTATTTCAGTCAATGGGAGAGATCGTGGTGGTAAATTTGTTGACGATTTTCGGCAGCTTGTTAGTAGGTTTTGTAGAGCGGCCTTGGAGTGACTGAGAAAAAGGATGCATTCGATTTGACAAGAATTGGCACTTTGCCTTGGTTTCAACGCTTCATTCTGATAACAAGTTTAATTATTTTAATAAGTTACGAGATCATGCTCGTATGGCACAGCATTTGCAGAAACATTCATGTATCGGATTCCTGAATCGGAGTCTTCGCATGGCTATGCTCGATCCCATCGAATTCTACTATTTTGCGATACCCAGTATGGTTTCTGTATCTGGGGGGCAACCATGAGTTCTTCAACACAGTCGAAGGGTTTCACCCTTCTTGAAGTTCTTATCACCCTTGTTATCTTATCGGTCGCGTTGTTGGCCCTTGCGGGATTGATGACGACCACGGTGAGGAACAACGCCTATGGAGGAACTTTGACAGAAGCCACGACGATGGCTCAAGACAAACTCGAAGAATTCAAAGCGACTCCTTGGGCACGTCTGTTGCCGACGACCCCTGACCCTGGTACGGACCAGAGAAAGAGTTCCACAGGTATCAATTTCGCCAGGACGTGGACGATCGTCGAGAATGGTAATGTCAAAACGATCACCCTTACAGTGAGTTGGGCCGACCGAATCAACCACTCGATCAGGCTCATCGCAGTGCTATCCCGATAGTACGAGAAAGACAGTGAAGAAAAAAATAAAGCTGAATCGCAAAGGGATCACACTCATCGAATTGCTGGTCGCCTTAGTCCTCGGCGCGCTGCTCGTTGGAGGAATATACCGCCTCTTTGTCTCCCAGAACAGGGCTTACGCCGTCCAGGATCAAGTTGTTGATATGCAGCAGAATATTCGAGGTGCCATGGAGATCCTCATCAGAGACCTCCGAATGACCGGATGTGACGACGACACAACGCCAGGGATCACGCCCGGAGGAACTCCCATCATTGTGGGGGATCACACCGTCACCACACGATTTGAACGCGGTGGTGCCTTGTGCGTCGTACAGTACTGGGTCGACGGGAATTCGAACTTGATGCGGCAACAGACCCTTGGCGCAGTGACCACCTCGGAAGCGCTCCTGGGGAATGTCAATGCCCTCACCCTCACTTATGGTGTCGATGTAGATGAGGATGGTGCCATGGACGACCTGAACGGGAACAATATCGTTGACGATTGGGTCAACGCTGCCTCTGCCGGAGGCCTCAAGGTCATATCGGTTCGCGTCACCCTGACGGTCGGCCCTCCACAGGGTAACCCCGACCTCCAGAACGTTTCTCCAAGATCTCTGATTTCGGCCGTGACCTTCAGGAATCTCTAATGTAACCGAAGGACAAGTCTTTCACGGTAAAGAAGGAAAGAAGACGATGGCGACATCCACAAAGAAGATATGGAAGGACCAATCGGGAGCAGCGCTTGTGATCGCTCTGTTAATGATGATTGCCCTGACTTTAGTCGCCATGGGGGCCATCTTTACTTCGACCTTTGAAGTCCAGATGTCAGGAAATAAACGCGGATCGACGGATGCCTTCTACGCAGCAGAGAGCGGACTCCAGGTCGCAGTGGCTAATATGAATAATTTCAATCCCGCCAGTTACGTGGACAACAGATATAACCCCTTCACCGATCCCAGCAATCCCAACCCTACCCACGCAACGGTGTCGATCGATTATTTGCCTAACCAACACGGGGCGCCACGGGGCTTGGGGGTCAGCGCGACGAACTTTGATTTCATGTACTTCAACATGCAGTCCATTGGCCAGGATCAGACCGCCTCGACTCCTGTTCGATCAACGACCACGCTGGAGCAGAAGGTTGTCCGCCTCGTACCCACACTCCAAGGCGGGTATTAATGGATCGGATTCCCACTGCACGCGTCGAGGAGATAGAAAGAGGATCAAAACATCCCCAGAAGAGTTTCATCCGCTCCACACCGTTGTGCCCAAAGGCGCCGAACCTCACCCGAGGCTGAACTTCGGCTTTCCCACAGGACTCTTTTCACGTGATGTCTTTGAATCGTTTGGTTCACTGGAAGGAGGAAGAAGGGGGGGGGAACCGCGCCATGAATCCTGAGGCGGCATGCGGATTTGATCATCCATCATTGAATTCTAAAGTAAGTCTCGTCAACTTTCCTTAGCCTTTCTGCAATCTCCTCAAGCTGTCTCAACTTCTCTTCTTTCTCTTTGGACCCCCCAGCTAACTCCTGGGCTACTTTCCGGAGGTTCTCAAGTTCAATCTCGCGGATCCTTGTTGATTCAACTAAGTTTTCCCTGAACCGGGTCACCAGAGTATTGAGGGCCTCGGCCATTCCCTGCATCTCATCACGCTTGCGAAGTCTGAACATCCTGGTCAAATCCCCATCCTGGGCCAGCCTCTTCACATCATTTTCCAAACGATACAGAGGGCCGGCAATCTTGTGCGAAAGATAGATTGAGAAGAGGAAGATGAAAACAGCATAGACGAGTCCGAAGACCATTTGAAAGAGCCTCATTCGAGAGGCCCTATCAACATTGATACCGTATTGCAGGATATCATTGAGACCCATGAACGTCTGAAATAGGAAAACGACCACAAGCGTGAGCAAGGCAAGGGCAATCAGAAGGCCAACCTTCAGTTGCAGCTCCTTCTTGATAAGCAGATTCTTCCAAGACCTCTTGTGGGGCTGAGCGGGATTCTCCATGGGATATCCTCCCCGTTCTTACTACCGGAAGCTACGATTCAACTCGTATCTGCTCCGTATGTCATGCAACAGTTATTCCCAAGCCACTCCGCATTGCAGCGGCATGAGAGTTAACCTAAAAAAACCCCTCCCTCACTCCCCGCCCACATTGCGGGGGAAGTTTGCTTCGGGACAGTCCGGTCAAGGCACGTCTGGGAGCCATTGACGAGACTGAGTGTCATAGATTGATCCCAACGGCACATCCTCTTCGCGAGGATTCAGGTTCAATCCTCAGCCGGCGTGTCCTGCATGAAGGGATAAAGGTGTTTCTCCTTGCCCGGAATTCGCTTTGAAAGAAGGTAGATTTTTCGGGCCACGAGCCTCTTGCTCGCCTGATCATTTTCCCCGACGATGTAGACCCTGGCCTGCGCTTTCAATCGGTCATTAGGAATGGGCGACCCCTTCTCATTACAAACGACTGTGGTTTGATCCATAACAAACGCTTTCTCACAAACGACGATCACCATCTTCTTCAGATCCAACTCCATCACTTTGCCCTGGACCTTGATTTTGTCTCCCTCTGCGGCAAAGACTACGGCCGAAGTAGCGAGAATGATGATCACCGCGACGCACCCGATTTGCTTAAAGAATCCTTTCTTCACCGTTGGCCCTCCTCCTGCTAATAGATGGTTTGCCAAAGTACATTAAGCAAACTTTTGGTCATTGCATCTGTAAATGTCGGCATGAAGACACCTCCACCGACACCGGCATACGCCACGGCCGTACCCCCTATAAAAGTAATGATCACTCCTGAAGGGATGCCGGTACCCATAGTTTTCGCCCGGTCACTCCTTGCGATGATGGAATGATCCGTGTCATTGGTCAGATCGAAGTTGAAAATAGCATTTCCAGTGGTGTATTGCAGCGCATACAATCGAGCAACCCCTTCCCCTACGAAGCATGGATCATCTCCTTCGGCCAAAGAGCCGGGTGAGTACGTCGTATAGAAGGCTATCTTACTGAAGACCACAGGGGCTGCAAGACATTTCTCCCCGGAACTGAGATCAAGTTTTATGTACCATCCCAGGCCTGCGTTGAGCTGGGTCTTGATGGAGTTCTTCTGCTCTTGCGTCGTCGCGGGGTCCTGCAGCAGATCGCCAGTGACATCCACCAAATCGGCTTCGGTCAAGGCCGTCGTCGGATTCTTGTCCTTAACCGCGTAGAGTCGATTGATGACCGTCGCCTCTCTGGGATCTTCCCGGTCCCCGGTTCCGAAGTACAACATCTCATAGGAGGTGTCGCCCTGCTCGAGTGAAACGTCCGGGGGGTAAAAGATTTTCCTTTTGTCGCCGACTCCGTTGGATTGGAAGATGATTTTCCCTGTCCAATTTGAGGGACTCGCATCTTTGACATTGAACCTCCACATTCGGCCCCCCATGTCGCCCACATAGAGCCGGTCAATCTTTCCATCGGCGTCCGTATCAACGGCGGCAACATCACTCGGGATGGAGTAGCTCATGTTCGCGTCTTCAGCATGGGAGTAGCGCCAAACTCGGGCGCCGGTGAGGAGATCCACCGCATAAACAGCTCGGCCCTTCGTGTCAGCGGCTACCACCGGGCTGTTGTCCTGGTTCTCGTCATAGCCTCCTCCGATGAAAACCACCCACTTCTCACCCGTCCCATAGGCGATCTTGCTAATGTTCGCAATGGACCAGCTATCCCCCAATTCTTCGAATCCTGACGTCGAGGGGCTGATGTCCCAAAGGTAACGAGGGTTCACAGGGTCCGTGATATCCAGCGCATAGAATCGATTTCCCCCTCGCCTTTCCCCGAAGACCAGAATGGCTTGGCTGATCGATCCGTCGGGATTGCGGGCGACGTAGGCTCTCGGTGACCCATCCACAAAGTATTCAACCACATCGGCATGGAGGGCCTGAAGCTTGGTAAAAAGGTTCGGAGGAACGAACCCCCAGAGCTCTGTCCCGTCCGAATCATCAAAGGCATGGAGCATGCCGTCATTGGAACCGGCAAAGATGATCGAACGTGTCGCATAATGGATCACCAAAGGCCTTGAATGCAGAAATGCTCCCAAGATCCAGTCCCGCTTCTCAGTGGTGTTGCCATTGCTGTTGTCATCATAGGAGTCCAATCCGTGCACAAACTGAATCAGCTTGTTTTTGCCATCGTTATCGCCTGCCAGCAACCCCAGAAGAGTGGGTGTAATCGAGGCATTGGAGGTTGTGAATGCGTTCGAAGTATGAGGCAGGTTGACATTCGATCCGAGGTAAGTGTAAAGGTTCCGGGCCGTGGCTCGATTCAGGAGGACTTGCCCCACTCCCCCCTTTTCCACTTCACCCCCATCCATCAGACCTCCTGACCAATAAGAACTCGCGGTACTGAAGAACTGGCCATCCGAGCCCAGAGCCTTCGAGCCATTGGCGTCGAGGATGTCTCCCAAGACAATGCCGGATCCAGGATTGTTTGCTTGGGCCACACCAAACTTCTTGATATTGCCGCTCCAAACTTCATCCATGAGAGGTTTAAATAAAGCCAGGTAGATCTTGTCCCCGGCTGTGGTTCTTTCCATTCGGCTAACCGGAACAATCGGAGCGACAAAGGAAGTAGACTTGGACAGAATCTCGTCGATGACGTTTTGAAAAGAACTCGCCAAGTTTTGAACATTGTTCGCATAGTAGTAGAGGCCATGTCCCTGGGTGGCTGTTCTTTCAAGTAACGAGGAACTGATGGTGAACCCGATGGTGTAAGTGTTAACGTTTTGAGTCCCGGTGATGTCCGACCGAAGGTCCGTGGCATAAAGGTAATTGGCGACATCATCCAGATAGTCCGACCCATTGCTTGCGTAACGGGGATCATTCGCTGCACCGATGGGCTCTCTTCTGTCACCATCCCTGTCTCCGATCGCAGTTGCCAGGATCGCGTTACGATCTTCCGTGGGCTCTCCGTCAGTGATGATGATGACATAATTCCTCTGACAACTGAACTGGATAGGGCTCGTATAGACAACCCCAGAATTGAACTTGCTGTTTCCCCCCTTAAAGTAAAGACCTGCCTCGTAGAGCGTCTCAGCCAGGGGGGTCCACGTGTTCGCGTCGATAGCGTTAACATCACTGATGAGTTCAGCTCGGGTGGTCTCAGTCAGGCTCTTGATCACGCTCTGGAGACGGCCTCCCTCTGAACTATTGAATTTCATTACTCCCACCCTGATCCCGTTGACGGTAGTGATGAAGTTCGTAATGACGCGTTTGGCAATGTCAATTTTGGGAAGATATTCATCGCCCCCGATCGAGGCGAGATAGTTTCTGTAGTTACCGGTTTGAAGGGTCTTGGACGTCTTCGAGCAAGCGGCGTTTGTATTCCCCTCGTAGTGTCCGGTATTTGTCAGTGCGGTCCGTGCAGTCCCGCAGGCTACATTTGAAATATCGTTTGCAAAGAGGGTCCATCCTCCCGAAGTGGTCTTGTAATAGACCGTATTGCGATTCGCTTGAGGAACCACAAGGGCAGGATAGAGTGTCGCGGGATTATAAAAGTAGGCCTGAACTTCCTCGTCCATGCTTCCTGAATTGTCAAAAATGATCAGGAGATTGGGCTCAACCCCCTCCCCGCTGGCCATATAGAGATCCGTGTCATGGGCAAAGGAGGTCCCAGTAAGAAGGAGATACACAGAAAACACTAAAATGGATACTTTCATCTTTGAGCTCATGCGTCACTTCCCTCCATTTCGATCACGAAGCTACCTCCCTGCTTTTCTTGAGCTTGGGTTCTTTGACCCTGTTCATGGGTTCGTGGTAAAGAGTCCGATCTGTTGCCTGCCGCTATGAAATCTTTTCTCATAGAAAGGATCAAATGCCTCCGAACGGGTAAGTGTGCAAATCTTATACCAAGAGTCTGAGAATTAAATAAGTAATTGAATGTATTAAACAATTATTTACAACAAGGGTTTCCGAGATCCATGGAGGTGCCGGAAAGCGGCATCCCGGTATAGATATTGTAGCTGGCAAGGGAGGCGAAGTCATTGCTTATTCTAACGTTTTTTTTCAGGGCTCATCTGCCCCTTCTGTCGAGGCTTTCTTCAACAGAATTTGACAATTCACTTCAATGGGTTTAAATTACGGGCAGCAATCCCACCAGAGAGGAAACAGAGGCTGTGAAAATAGCCCAACTGAAGACGATTGTAAGCAAAGCGGACGCGGATTCCATCTTTTCCATGGCTCGATCGCAGTGGGAGTCTTACGTCAGAGGCTTGGCTCGTCCAGAGGGATGGACATTCCGATTTGACCCATCCGATGAAGGAACGAGTCTTTTCGCCCAAGATAGGGTGGCTGGGATTGCATTGACCATTAAGCCGTACTACGACAACGCCATAGACCCGCCAGAAGTGCTGTTTGTCACGAGACATTACGCGCTGGGCAAGGGCCCGAAATTCAGCGCTGACTTCAAGCGAGATTTGGAAGAGAAAACCAAAAAGGATCTGGGGCCCGGATATTCTGTCTCAGCCGCATATACGAAAGCGCCTCCCTTTGAAGAGATCGAACTCATCATTAAAAGAGCAAGCAGGTGATGGGAGGAGGTCCGGAAGAAGTACCTGAGAGGTATACACTATGGACATTCGATCTGCTATCTGGGGGATGATCTTCTTTTTTGGGTTTGTCATTCTCTGCATCGCTTACTATATCTTCAAGATGCGCAGTGGTTCTGCTCCTGAGAGCCCTGTACCCATCAAGATGGCCGGCAGCGTTGGCGTGGAAAAGCGGAAGCACCCCAGAACGGATGTCAACTGGCCTGTCTCGATGGAGACGTCCGCGGGGACCCTGTCCGCACAAGTGAACAACATCAGTCTGGGCGGTGCCTTTATCGGCTGTAACAAACCCTTGCCGCTCGGAGAGGTCTTTCACATGACCATGACGGGTCCCGGTAATGAACCTGTGTCGGCAACTGCAGAGGTCGTATGGTCGAATGCCAATTTCCAGGAAGATAAGGTTGTCAATCGGGGGATGGGTGTTCGGTTTCTCAAAATGTCAGACAAGCATATCCGAATCGTGCGGCGACTCTTCCCGGAGGGTGACTAATCGGGGATCAGCGCTATGACGTTTCCATGGAGCCCCACGGGCTTAGCCCGTGGTACCTCCATGAAAATACCCTCCTACGCCCCTGGGCGCCGAAGCGCTCCGGTGCGCAGGCGCCAAGGCTTCGGAGGGTTATCCGCCACTGGCGAAATCCGCCGAAGCAACAAGCTTCAACACATCCATAGTTGAGGCACAGGTTACGCATTCATCCACGGGCAGAGCCCGTGGTCTTCTGCGTAGGCGGATAACAACCGCCGATACGGTTACCCACCAGAAGCCTTTCTCGTTGCAATGGACTCCCCAGCGAGCAAGGCCCCGATTTCTCTCAAAAGAAGAACGAAACATTGGAAAAGTGAAGCTCCACGCCCTAAAGGGCGGGGCTTCCCGGTAAGGTGTTTTCCTTTTATATTGTGTCCCTTGACCCCGCCCTCAAGGGCGGGGCTTACGGGGCACTTGCCGGTCAATGGTTGCTTATGAATGCTTTCACCCCCCTCATAAGGAATCTTGAACTCTTTTCCTTGGAGCTGGTTCGTCTCGTTCGAGCCCTGGGGATCTATCCCGTGCAGCATCCCTCTGTTCGGAGCTCTGCTGAAAAGGTTGTTGCGTTAGCCCCTCTGGACTCCACAGGAACCCTCTCCCTTGGCGTCACACCCATTGAGCTTGTGGTTGCAGGACAATTCATAGGCGGAAAGCCTGCCCGCCTTGCCAATCTTCTTTATGTTCGAAAAATACTTCGACTTCTCTGGACGAAAGATGTCCGGCCAGAGGATGTCCTGGTATTTGCTCGACTTCTCTCTACCCCCAAAATGGAAGGGGCCGAGCTCCGGAGGAAGCTTCATGCCGAGGGTGTTTACAGCGTCGATGTTGAACCTCTCGAAATCCAGCAGATCCACGGGAAGATCGATGACACCGCGACTGACATTGAAGTTAACGCGGTCCAAAGACGCCGCGAAGCCTGGATGTTATTGATGGATCAGGACACCCCTGCTGAACATGTTGCTTCGTTTCTCACGACGGATCAGTTCTGGGATGACGCAAAGACGGCCTGGTCAGACTTGGGGTATGGTGATTCGGAAGGTTTTACCGCGCTCTTGCTCAAACTTGGGAATCGGTTCGAGGCAGCCTTCTCTCTCATACCAGGAGCGCAGCGAGAGCGTGTATTGGGTCATCTGGCAGAGATCGGCAAGAGCCTCTCCCCGCAGGACTTAGCGCGCATCCTAGCTCGAGAGGATCCAGAGGGAAACAACATCGGGGAAGGGATTATTTCTCTTGTTCGAGACATCGACGGACCACGATTTGTTGACTTGCTGGCTGGCCTTGCAGCCTCTGGCAACCAAGGGACACGAAGGCTCGTTGAGATCTATCGGGCCTTTGCCCCGGCCACAACTTCTGAGGAGCTACTCGGGCTGGTGAGAGCTAAGCTTTCCTCACCGGAAGATAGCGGGTTTGCAGCCGGCGTATGGAGGACGGTAGAAACCTTCATCCTCAGCCTCACCGAAGAATCTTTTATGGACACCGACTATTCGAAGTCCCTCGATGATGTGGCGGACTCGGCCGCTCGTATTTCGGTTGAAGAAGAAATTCCGGAATTACGGGAAGATCCCGCCGGACACCTGGACCACGTCATCCTCTCGCTCGCAGGTACCGAGGACGATTCTTGGCAGAAAAGACTCCTACACCGTCTTGAGACCTACATAGAGCAACTTGATGTCTCTCGGGTGTTCGGGCTCGTCAGACTCATCGACGGCGTGGTTCCAGAATTGATAGACAGTGAAGCACCCTTAGCCCGAACCCTCTTCCGTATGGGACTTACATCTGTTTCCAAAGCGAATGTCGAAGACCGACAGGCCTTGTTCGAATTCAGCTTGCGCCATGAACGTGTTCTCCTGCAATACGTACTCAAGGCACTGTCAGAGGAAGAACAGATCTCTGTCCGCCATTTCCTTGTCGATCTCCTCTCCCGCTTCTCCGCTGCGGCAACGCCTGTCTACATATCGAAAGCTCGAAACAGCCCCTGGCAACTTACCCGCAATCTGGTTATTGTTCTTGCGCAGCAAGGCTATCCACAGGCTGTCCCCGCTCTCAAGACGTTGTCAAAACATCCCCATCCGAATGTGCGGAAGGAAGCTTTGAAGGCCTTAAAAACCATCGAGAAACCTAGCGGAGAGATCGAAGACCCTGTCTCCTGACGACCATGGCCCTTGACGGATGAAAGCGGGAGGTTGTATTTTGATTATGATATAGCGTTCATGGCTTTATCGTGGAGCCCCACGGGCATAGCCCGTGGCACCCTTCTTCACGCCCGAGTGGGGCGACATCTCCCGACGAATGCCGGGACGCATTCATCCACGGGCAAAGCCCGTGGCTTTCTGCTGCCGGGGTAATCAACCCTGGAGAAAGTGTCATCGTGGGACAGGATATTCTCGATTATTTTTTGAATGCTCTTGGTGCTCTCTTTCGGACAAG
>Ga0315291_10011644_pt1 | contig 10713 bp, 10 predicted proteins | sample YL17G12_20_MG_FD_203070 | JGI IMG/M metagenome (GOLD analysis project Ga0315291, IMG submission 203070) | Sediment microbial communities from Yellowstone Lake, YNP, Wyoming, USA - YL17G12_20 | ecosystem: Environmental > Aquatic > Freshwater > Lake > Sediment | place: USA: Wyoming | collected... | reverse complement strand
GACAAAAAAAGTGGTGAAGATGGTTCTTGAAGGGAAGGTTGAGACTAAAGATGGTCGGGAGATAGAGGTTCGAGGATCGAGTATCTGCTTTCACGGCGACAACCCACAGAGCCCGGCTATCATCCAGACGGTAAAGAAGACTTTGGCCGAGAATGGTATAAGAATCACCCCTATTGGAAGGCAACTCAAGGGTTGATAAAAAATACAGATGACGATATTAGACCTCGAGGTGAAGAGCCATGATTTATGAAGCACTACGTTATTTGTATTCCGGCGACCAATACCTCACTGTCGAGATCGGTGATGAGATGACCTTACGAGCCAACTTCAAAGTTATCGGTCTTGACCGGGTAATCAAGGATGCAGGTATTAAAGGGCTGATTGAGACATTTCCCGGGTGGCGCTCCCTGCTGGTCCACTATGACTCCATTGAGATCAAAACGGCGGACCTGGTTACAGAGATTAAAAGGGTTGCCGAAAGTATCCCCGAAGTCAAAGAGGTCCCTTCCAGGCTGATCGAGCTGCCAGTGAAATACGGTGGCAAGTACGCCCGTGACCTCGACTTCATCGCCAAAGAGAATAACTTGTCCAGTGAAGAGGTGGTACGTATCCATTCAAAAACCATTCACTGGGTAGGCATGGTCGGCTTCACACCTGGTTCTCCGCAACTTATGCAGCTCAATCCGCCTGTGCTCCTCTCAGTGAGGAAATACCTTTCCCCTCGGCTCTACACGCCTAAGGGGACTGTAGCTCTTGGAGGCAGCATAACCGCCATCTATCCAGTGGTAAGTCCTGGTGGTTACCAGATGATGGGTCTCACGCCGGTTCCAATATACGATCGCTACCAGAGCCTGGAAGTATTCGATGGAACGCCAGTGCTGCTTCGAATCGGAGATAGGATAAAGTTCGTGCCGATCGATGACGAAAAGCTTGACGAAATTCGCCAGCAAGTATGGGAGTATAGCTACAAATTTAATATAAAAGAAGAAACCTATACACTTTAGGAGGGGCGCTATGGGACGTCCTGTTTTCCAGGTGATCAACCCGGGGGTATTTACCACCATCCAAGCAGGGCCGAGGAAGGGTTACTTTGCCAGTGGCATCCCGCCCTCGGGAGCTATGGATCGGTTTTCACTCCGAATGGGAAATCTGCTTGTCAAAAATTCCCTTGAGGAGGCCGGGTTGGAGGTCACCGGGGTTGGTGTTAAGCTTAAGGCTCTGAGCGAAACCGTGATCGCCCCTTCCGGGGCTGATTTCGGCATGAGGGTTGACGGACGATCCTTTTCCCCCTGGCGGACGATCCTTGTTAAGAAAAATGATGTTTTGGAGATGGGGTCTCCATCGCCGGGTTGGCGGGCGTATCTTGCCGTCGCAGGAGGATTCGATGTCCCTGAAGTCCTCGGTTCCAAATCCACTTACACGCTGGGAGGCCTCGGGGGGTTCAAAGGCAGGGCCCTCAAGAAAGGGGATATTCTTGAGGCTGGGGAGCCCAGAGATGAACTGAGGGAGCTCAAGGGTCGTCGTGTCAAAGAGAAATTTTTGCCCTTAGAGAGGTTGGCCAAGGAGCTAAGGGTTGTGTTAGGCCCCCAGGATGATCACGTGAAGCCTGAGAGCATTGAAACGTTTCTCAACACAGAGTACCAAGTCTCCATTCATTCGAACCGGGTGGGTTACCGATTTCAAGGTGCTCAGTTATACTTCCACCAACGAGAGCAGTCCAAGGATGCCGGTTCGGACCCTTCGAACATCGTCGACGATGGTAACGCAATCGGCGCCATCCAGATCCCTGCCGGAAAGGAACCTATCTGTTTGGGTCCGGACGGGGTAACGATGGGCGGTTATGTTAAGATAGCTTGTCTAATCACAGCGGATATGGATAGAATGGCTCAGTTACGTCCGAGGGACCGAGTCAGCTTTAGGAGTGTGACCATTGAGGAAGCCAGAAATATCTTACTTGAATCAATAGGTTGGGTAAGGGAGGAGAACGTGATCCAGGAATAAAAGTCGGGTGGATTCGAGACCAGGGGAGTCACGGTCTGCAAACTGCTGCGATATGGGATCGAAGACACTCAAGCCAAGTACCCGATCGATTAATTAACAACTTGTCATTTCAAATAACAATTGACCTACGGGGGAATTGAACTTATGGTCAACCAATCGCAAAAGCCATCCATTCCACACGAGATAGAGCATTCGTCAGGGAGAGAAACTCAATCCTCGGCCGTGGATAAGATCATTGGTGCCAGAGTAGATACAATTAAAGAAATCCTCTTCCGTTCCGAAACCATTCTGATCATTTTGATTTTCTTCTTGATGTCGATAACAGGCATCATATCGCCCAGATTCGTCAAGTCGGCAAACCTGATTGTCCTGCTGAAGCAGTCAAGCTATCTGGTGTTTCCAACCCTGGGCCAGGCGATCGTACTTCTCACAGGTGGATTCGACTTGTCCATTGGTCCATTGGTATCTTTGATCAGCATATGTTCCACAATGATCATGACCAGCTTGAATATTAATCCTGAAGCCGCGATTTTAATGGGATTCAGTGTCGGACTATTGGTTGGCTTGATCATCGGGCTGACAAACGGTGTGCTTGTCGCTCTTTTCCGAGTCAATCCTCTTATTGTAACCCTGGCTACTGGTTCTGTGGCCGGGGGTTTGGCTCTCATCCTTTCAGGCGGGTCGCCAGTATTCAATCTGCCCGATCAATTAAACTCGTTGTTTGGAAGCTCAGAAATTGTTTATATCCCCGTTCCAGCAATCATTGCCACGATAATCACACTGATTGTCTATATTTTTCTGACGCGAACCCGGCAAGGGAAGTACCTATATGCTATAGGTGGAAATGAAGAGGCGGCCCGGGTGGCCGGCATTCCCACGAAATTCTATCTGGTGATTGCCTATACGATGAGTGCTATATTGGCAGTCATCGGCGGATTTCTTCTAACCGCCCGAGTTAACTCCGGTGAGCCCAACCTGGGGGGTGCACTCTCCCTCCAATGTCTGGCAGCCGCTGTCTTAGGCGGTGTGTCCCTTAAAGGTGGAGAGGGAACGGCCCTGGGCGCTGTTTTAGGTGCATTCTTCATGATCCTTCTCGGGAATGCTATGGACCTATTGCATGTGGGAACCTATAGCCAGATGTTAGCTTTGGGATTGGTCCTGATCGGCGCCACCGTCTTAGATAGGATTGTTCACAAAGAATAGAAGATAAATGATTAAGCAGGGGAGTCTAATAGGGTCTCCGAAAAAACTGGTAGCTACCGGGAACTAAGAAAAGGAGGTTAAAGATGAAAATGCGAATTGGATTGAGGAGCATTGTTGTGGTTGTCGTTTTTCTAATCGTTACCCTGGTTTCAGGTTGGATCCACGCAGCTGAACCGGCCAAGTGGTACCCTTTTAAGGTGCAGGCTTGGTATGGTAACTACGATCCAGGCGATAAAGAACCTGGAAAACCTGCACCAAGTCTTACTGGTCCAAAGACAATCGATTGGGTGCCACCAGCGAAGGCCAAGAAACCTTGGATCATCGGTGTCAGTTTCCCCCATTTGAAGGATCCATCTTGGGTGGCTGGCAACTTCGGCGTCTATGACGAAGCCAAAAGGCTTGGAGTTGAGATGAGACTGGTTGCCGCTGAAGGTTACACAGCCATCGACCAACAGGTCAGGCAGGTCGAAGACCTTGTCTCACAGGGGGTAAATGCCATAATCTTAGCCGCCATCAGTTACACTGCCTCCGACAAATTAGTGGAAGAGATCACCAAGAAAGGCATCCCAGTGGTAGCTATGATTAATGATATTAGGGCGCCAGCCATTGCTGCAAAGTCTATCAATAGCTTCTTCAAGTTGGGATATCAATGCGGCGAGTTTGTTTTAAAAGATTCAGAAGGCAAGAAGGAAGTCAATGTTGTCCTCTTACCCGGGCCGGCTGGTGCGGGTTGGTCGCCCGAGTCAGCAACCGGCTTTACGGAGGCGGTCAACAAATTGGCCCCGGGTCGGGTAAAGATCCTCGACACCAAGTGGGGCGACCCAGGGAAAGCGGAACAGCTCAGGCTCCTGGAGAATAGCCTCCAGGCCTATGCAAAAATCGACTACATCATTGGCAACGCGGTGGCCATAGATGTGGGCACTGAGATACTGGCAGAGAAAGGTCTCACGGGGAAAGTCAAACTGGTTTCCACTTATCTTACAGCACCTTTGTATGACAAGGTTGTTAAAGGAACTGTGGCTGGTTCTGCCATTGAAGGCCAACCTTACGAAGGCCGAATTGCGGTGGATCAGGCTGTTTTGACTTTGGAAGGCGGAAAACCCGGATTCGATTTTCCATTTAGGATCGGGCCTGATATTCCATTTCTTCACAAGGGTAATGTAAAACAGTATACTTTCGAATATCTTCTTGGACCGAGGAACTTCAGACCTACGTTTAATTATAAACCGTGATCGAGCGGGCATTTTATTCCCCGGTAGCTACCGAATTATCTTGGGAGAAAGTGTGGCTAGATCATAGAGGTCGACGATGAATGAATCCGTAAGGTTTCAGAATGGTGGCAAAACGAACAAAGAAAACATAACCCTCTTGGTCACTGAAAGACTAAGTAAAGAGTTCGGCCATGTGTTGGCCTTGAGAGAGGTTGATTTCTCGCTCAATCGGGGCGAAGTTCATGCCCTCGTTGGTGAGAACGGTGCTGGAAAGTCCACCCTGGCAAAGATTCTGGCCGGAACCATTACTTCAGACCATGGGAAAGTTATCCTCGATGGCCACTTCGTTAACTTCTCCAGTCCGATAGATGCAATAAAGTGCGGCGTGGCTGAGGTCTACCAATCACCAATGGTCATTAGGTCACTGCCGATTTGGGTTAACATATTCCTTGGCCGAGAGGGCACTAAACGGGGTTTTCTGCCCATTCAGAGTTTGAAGGCCGAGGCTAAAAACCTGATGGCCCAGATGGGATGTGACTTCGACCCGAACCGCCGCTTGTCTACCCTCAGTCCTGCGGAAGTCCAGATGGTGGCGATCGCCAAGGCACTGAACGGTCAGGTGAAAATACTCATCCTCGACGAGCCGACTGTTTCCCTAACGGCCACGGAGGCTGAGAGATTATTTGATATTATTAACATGCTGAAGCAAAAGGACGTTGGTATCATTTACATTACGCACCGGCTGAAAGAAATCCAAAGAATAGCTGATCGCGTCACGGTTTTGAGAGATGGCCGACATGTAGCTACAGTAGACGCAAAATCGGTTTCTGAAGAGAATTTGATCAAACTCATGACCGGTAAAGAGGTTAATCTGTCAAGACGAGAGAACGGCCGGTCCGTTTTGGGAGAAACGGTTCTCGTCTGTAAAAACTTGAGCTGCTCAACCTTCAACAATCTGTCCTTTGAGATTCGAAAAGGTGATATCCTCGGGTTCGGTGGTTTGGTAGGGTCAGGCAAAGAAGATATTAATAAAATGATCTTCGGCCTTGACAGGTTATCCTCAGGGGAGGTTTTCATTGACGGAAAGAAGATAACACCTAACCCCAGTTCTATGTTGAAAAAAGGAGTCATGTATTTCCCGCCGGACCGCCATTTGATGGGATTGATTATGAACCAGAGCATGACTAGCAACCTAACACTATCTTCCTTAGAATACTTTCTCAACAAGTTAAGTTTATTAAACCTTCGACGACAGCTCGAAGTCGCAAAGCGAATTATCAAGACACTCGACATAAGACCCCAACACCCCAAACGTGTCGTTAAAACCTTTAGCGGCGGAAATCAACAGAAAATCATGCTGGGCCGTGCCTTAACTAGGCCGGTCAAAATACTTTTGCTTGATGAGCCCACTCGTGGTGTTGATGTGGGGGCGCGTGAGAAGATTTATGACTACATCCGAGGGATGGCTAGGGACGGAGCGGCCGTGATCGTTGTCACCTCTGACATGCAAGAGCTTTTGGCATTACCTAACAAGATAGCGGTGATGTCCCGTGGCGTGTGTGCTCCAATGATGGGCGCCGAAGACCTAAATGAAGAAAAGCTATTGGCTTTGAGTTTCAGTGGGCATAGAAGCCACTCATGACATCATGATCGAAAAAGCGCTCTTTCAGCTTGGCTCAGCGTGGCCGTTACGCCATTGGAAACGGTAACAGTGCTTCACAAGAACCCTCATGACCCTCACCGACGACTGTCCCATGAAGTGAAGTCTTGAACGATTGCCACAGATAGTTGATCGCCGTGGTAGAAATATCCATAAGAATTGAATGGAAGAAAAGATTATGATTGATAAAAGTCAGTATAACGAAAGTAAACCCTTAGATATGCACAATCTGCAGTTTGACATAGCTGCGGAACGTCTTACTCTGGAGCCATGGATACTTGAAAAGATCAAGTACCCCCGAAGGGAGTTTTCAGTAAGGTTCCCTCTCAGATTTGACGACGACTACACTGAACTGCTTACCGCCTATCGGGTGCAGCATAACACATTAAGAGGTCCTGCCAAAGGGGGCATTCGTTATCACCCGAATGTGGACTTGGATGAAGTACGCGCGCTGGCAGGTTGGATGACATGGAAATGCGCTGTGGTTAATGTCCCTTTCGGTGGAGCTAAGGGAGGGGTAACATGTGATCCTTCGAAAATGTCAAAAAGGGAAATCGAACGGATGACGCGACGCTATATTTGGGAGATCTCACCCATTATAGGGCCCGATTCTGATATCCCCGCACCCGACGTGAATACGAATCCACAAGTGATGGCCTGGATTGTAGACACTTACAGTGTTTTTAAAGGTTATACCTGTCCGAGCGTTGTGACTGGCAAACCCTTAGAGATTGGCGGTTCGTTAGGAAGGCTCGAGGCCACCTCAAGGGGTTGCGTCTTCACGTTACGGGAAGCTGCAAAGCTCCCCAAAATCGATCTGTCACGTTTCACAGTCGTGATTCAAGGGTATGGTAATGTGGGTTATCATGCCGCGAAGCTGCTTCAGGAGCTTGGTGTCAAGGTCATAGCAGTATCGAGTTCTAAAGGAGGAATTCTCAACAAAAAAGACTTAGATTCAGCAAAAGTATACGGGCATCACCAGAAAACAAAGGCAGTTTCAGACTACCCCGAAGCCGATAACATCACCAATGCCGAACTTCTGGAGTTACCCTGCGATATTCTAGTCCCCTCAGCTTTGGAAGGCCAGGTCACCCGCAAGAATGCCGATAAAATTAAGGCAAAGGTGATTGTAGAAGGGGCAAACGGTCCAACCAGCCCTTTTGCTGATGACATTCTCTATGATAAAGGGATTTTTGTCATTCCGAATATATGGATCATCTCCCGATTAGTTGATAAAAGCTTGAATGATCTTCAACGAAAAGTATCGCAAATCATGGTAGCCATAGGCTTTGCGTTTGATAACTTTGATTTTGTTATTTACGCCTTCCAGGATTCCGGTATGGATGGGATAGTCGCAATGGTTGAGAATCCCGTACCGATAACGGCAAAGCATCTTGGCGAACCTGGTTACCTCGGGATGATTCAAAGCTCGGGCTAAGGCACACCACTCTTCAATGGCTTTGTCGGCCCAGGTCTGGGATCGATAGGTCCAGATGTGTTTGAGTTTATCTTTGAGAATCAGGATGGTATTAATCACTTTGTTCACTTTTAAGAGTTCCTCGAGATGTCTTCGGTCTTTGTGCCGTCGGACATGGCACCGGTTTTTCAGGAGCAGGTATTTGGTTCCTTTGAAGACGTTTTTGTTGGTTTTGGAGGCTTTTCGGTATTCGGTGTTTCGCACTTTGTCGATGACGCGGTTGAATTGGGCCACCACATGAAACAAGTCGAAGACGATTTTGACATGAGGGACTTTCTGTTGGACAGCCAGGATATAGGGGTCCCACATATCCATCACGATGGCTTCCAAGGCTTGTTTTTGCTCTTTGTTCATGCCGGCAAAGAACTTCTTCAACGTGCGGGCTTTGCGGTCTTTGCCGACCCAGACCACCCGTCCTGTCAGGTAGTCCAATACCACCGTCAGATAGCGGTGCCCCTTGCGGATGGAGATTTCGTCGATAGCCAGGATGCGAAGGCTTTGGTAATCGGTTTGACCATAGTCTTTCTCCAAGAAACGTTGGTCGATGGCTTTGACCGTTTTCCAATCCAGCCCCAGATGTTGAGCCACCTCTTGGACCGTCATGAGCTTGCAGAGTTCGTAGATGTAGCAAGCCAGTCTTTTGGTGACGCGAAGGTAAGGATCGAAGAGTTCGAGGTCTTCGATGGGCGTTCGTTGACAGTGAGGACAGACAATCTTTCGGTACAGGCACTGGATCCAGACCTGAGCCGAGGCAAAGTTCAAGTCGCGGATCGACCGTTTCTGTTGGCTGTGGACCCGAACCCCTGGGCTGCCGCAAATATGACAGATGGGGTGGAATCGTTTGTCGGGGACCGCTTCGATCCAAGCTCTCTCGGCATGGATCGAGACGGTTTGTTTGACAATACAGACTCGTGGAAAAGGGAAATATTGTGCTATACTCAAAGCGGACATTGTTGGCCTCCTTTGGATAATTTTCTTGTGGGTAAACAAGTCTATTATCCTTTGGAGATACCAGATGTCCATTTTTCTTTCGTAGCTTAGTCATACGTCACTTTTTTATCAACTAATCGGGAGATGATCCGAATATATTAACCAATGCCGGCGGAGTGACGGTTTCCTATTTCGAGTGGGTTCAGAATGTTCAGAAACTCTTCTGGAAAGAGAATGATGTGAACGAACGTCTTGATGAGATCATGACAAGGGCATTTCATGAAGTATACAATATTTGCGTAAAAGAAAAGGTCAACATGCGAACGGCAGCCTACATGCTGGCAATTGAAAGAGTGGGACGAGCTAAGGAGTAGAGAGGAATCTTCCCATGATCATGATTTAAGGCTGAGAGATCAATAAGGGACATCATTTCAAAGCTTTTGGGATTGAGCATGGTACAACAAAGGGGCGACGTAGTCGCAATGGTACCGGTTGATGAGGGGAGATAAATGGCGACGCCTGTTACCGTTCCTATGGTGGGGAAAATTGTTTCCATCGATGTAAAAATTGGAGATCGAGTGCAAGAGGACGATCAAATCGCTGTGCTCGAGGCGATGAAAATGGAGATGCCTTTAGTGGCCAGTGTGCCCGGGGTGATCAAGGAGATATGTGTCTCTGTAGGCCAAGAGGTTGAAGCCGAAACTGATATTATGATAATCGAGTAGCTTAAGTTAGTAAAATAGGGCGAGGAGTCTGGACAAGGTGCATTCGCTGACACCTGGATGAAATGATCGATATCATATCCCAGAGATACGTAAAGAACCCGGATTAGATATATTAATAAGAGAGTAAGGATGCAACAACATTCTTATCAAGAATTCGACCTTTCAAATAGGGTGGCTATTGTGACGGGAGCAGGTAGAGGGATGGGCTTTCATTTCGCTCTTGCCTTGGCCCGATATGGGGCAGATATAGTCGTTTGCGGCCGAGCGCGATCAGAATTGGAAAAGACAGCATCCGAAATTGAAAGAATGGGCCGCAGATGCCTGATCCAAAAAATGGACGTTCTCAAGATTCCTGATATCCATACAATGGTCGAAGCATCTTTAAGGACATTCGGTCACATAGACATCCTCGTCAATAATGCGGGTATTAACATCCCCCAGTGGGCTGAAGAGGTGACCGAGGAAGCGTGGGATAGAATCATAGATACCAATCTGAAGGGACTTTTCTTCTGTGCTCAGGCTGTGGGAAAGGTGATGATTCAGCAGAAGAGAGGAAAGATCATTAATATCTCGTCCGATGCAGGAAGCGTAGGACTTCCCCAGAGGGCTGCCTATTGCTCGAGTAAAGGTGGAGTTGACGTCCTGACAAAGGTGCTAGCAATCGAGTGGGGGAAGTATCATATCAACGTAAACGCCATTGCGCCCACTTTCATCGAAACCCCTTTTACAAAGCCGATGTTTGAAAAAGAGGGTTTTCGCGAATATGCATTAAGCAATATCCTACTCGGTCGGATTGGGCAACCTCAAGATGTGGTGGGTGCTGCCATTTATCTGGCCTCAGGAGCATCCGATTTTGTTACCGGTCATGTTCTCTTGGTCGATGCTGGGTGGACAGCTCATTAAGTTCAAATATTCGGTTCCAGGCATTGGTAATGAGGTATTTATTTTGGCCCACAATTCGCTCGAGTGCATTCCTTTAACAACCCTCTACGCTATTCAAGCCAACTTTCAATTGCAAATCTTCACGTCTTCCGCAAAGTTTATCCTAACCCTTTGTAGGTGAAGATGTCGATCCGAAGTCATCCTGTCTGGAACGCGCCCCATCCTGCTAACCTTACCCTTTATTCTTTCTTTCTAATTTCTAACGGAGTTGACGGTGCAGTCTTTTCTCTACCAATTTGGAGTAGGATAACCGCAGCAATCACTCCGATACCCCCCAGTATCTGCAAAGGATATAAGACCTCTCCCAAAACGATATAAGCTGTAAAACCTGCCACCATCGGTTCCCAAGTCGCCGTGATGCTTGCCCGGGTTGCTCGGACCCGCTCAATTCCCTTGAAATAGAAGCCGAAGGGAATAAGGGTTGAGAAAATGGCGATATAGAGAAAGGCTATCCACATTTTGAGGGTGTAGCCACCTGTGATAACTTCATCGGTGAAATGATGATCCAGTAAAAAACAGTAGCAAATCCAAAGCCATATAGAATCAGTGTCCATCCATCATACT
>Ga0315291_10011642_pt1 | contig 10714 bp, 5 predicted proteins | sample YL17G12_20_MG_FD_203070 | JGI IMG/M metagenome (GOLD analysis project Ga0315291, IMG submission 203070) | Sediment microbial communities from Yellowstone Lake, YNP, Wyoming, USA - YL17G12_20 | ecosystem: Environmental > Aquatic > Freshwater > Lake > Sediment | place: USA: Wyoming | collected... | reverse complement strand
AATGCATTATATGAACGGTATACCCAAGCCACCTTCTATAATATCCCCTATAGCATTCGCAAACTTAACACCTTCCTCGTCTATCCGAGCCCCGCAAAGAGTCCGTGGGGGGATAATGCTACCACAATCACTCTCAAATGGCAAGTAGTTGATTGGGAAAGCACATATCATAATAATGAATTAATCGTGGGAGGACGAATTGAAGTAACAAATCCAATGAATTGGACCTATTGGCGAGACTATGTCTCGAAAGATTTGTTAAATGGAAATTATCTCCTGAATATCAGCAAGAATGTCGTTAATAAAGTGCAGAATTATATCATTAATGTTAAAGTATATTCATTAACAGTGAATTATTACGTAAATATGACCTATTTAGGGCTGCCGTTCTCTATTGTCCAAGTATTTACATCACATGATACTATTATCAACAGCACCTATCATCTCGATGCGATAGGTGGCTGGCCTTGGGGCGATCTAGTAAATGTCACAATTCTTTACAAGGATCTAGACCATGGGACATTCGTTCCAAATTCAAATATCACAGTCCGCGGTGATAGCAGCTCTCCTTATAAATCAGGAAATTTCACGATTAATGGGATTGCAAGGACAATCGCAGGTTCTCAAAATGGAATTTTCTATCTGATAATTAATGGTACTGTAGCAGAAAATGCAATTGGTTATAATTTCTATATATTACTGTCGCATCCGTCTGGATATTATCTTAATCACTCATGCCTATTCACTATATCATTCCGAAAATCAGTCTCGCAAATAATTCCTAAGAATCCACTTGTATTCATTCCATGGGGTGACAATATTACGATTCTCTTCACCTATAATAATTCAGAAGCAGTAGGATTCCCAGGGATAGCAGATGCAATGGTTAATGTAACGGTGAGTAAGCCTCAAGCCTATGGTTTTTATACCTATTATGCGGTCCCAGGTTGGGGTCCCGGGGCTTGGGTTATCAAAATGAATACTACTTGGGCTGATGTGACATGGAATCACCAAGATGAAATAACTTTCACCATGACAGCGGTTGCCCCTGGGACAATAATTGCCAAGAGCTTCCATACAATCTATATTAAGCCAATTGATTCAGATTTGAAGGTAATTCAGTGGGATGCTTCCATCTTCCTCGAACAGACTAAGAACTTCAATGTGACTGTGGAATTACGAGACCGAAGCCACTTCAATCAAACCCAAGGTAATTTTAACCTCATTGCTAATAACAGTTATTGGAATCCCATAGGAAGTCGAGGGCAGTATGCCAACCTCCATTTCATAATAACCACGCGTGAAGGACCATTTAGCAATTATACTTGGTATTGGGGAAATGTGAGTGTTATAGCTACTAGCGTTGGAGTATATCGACTGACCTTCTTCTTCAATCAAACGCCTAATTTTCCACGCATTCAAGAGTTATTGGGATATTTAGTTATTGTTGAAATCCGGGGTGATCATCTTGCTGAGAGTCAAACACAAGTGCAAGTAGACCTCAAGATTCATACGCATAAAACGGCGATGACCTTTAATTGGACGTATGCAGAAATGATTGTGACTCCTTCATTTAATCTTGCACTATTTCCAACATTTTACAATCATTCCAGCTACATTTATGGAGATATTATCAATATTTACCTCTATTGGTATGATTTAGATTCAGGCGCACTGAATCCTGGGATTTCAGCTGCAGAAATCACTACAAATTGGCTTGATCCGCTCTATTATAGAGTTTTTAGTGTGTATCAATTACAAAAGCAAAATGAATCCTATAGAGGCATTTTCTACATCCAGATAGATACACGACTATATTATAACATAGTCGGAAATTATTCTTTGCAGGTCAATGCTACATTGGAAACATATCAGCGGATTTATCTCCTCACATATGGCAATGTACTTTTTGAAATTCGTCCTGTACCCGTAAATCTCACCTTACAGGCACCCATTCTTTCCATACCATATCATGATAAGGCGGAAATAAAAATCCGGGTAACCAATATCCATGAAGGTAATGCCGGAATCTTCCTTACCACCAGGGATATTAATATCACCAATATTGCAGGACCCATGGGCGGCAGCAAATGGCTCGTTGGAACCAACCCGTTATACGGGGAATATTCGCTCTTCTTCTATACTACCTCTTATGAGTTAGGCACATATACTGCTACGGTCATGATAAATAAAACTAACCATGAATTGATTATTCAGAATTTTACTTTTGTAATTCGAGAAATCCATACGCAAATTATTCTCCAGACCCTTCAAAATATTTCTGTGACTTATCGTCATACGGATACGATTAGGCTCCTCTACATTGATGATGAGAGCTATCTATATCATATCCCAATTGGCGTCATTCCCGCAAGCCCTGTCGATCCAAATTTGAACTTCAATATATCCAATTGGTATAACATTAACGGACAAGCTAGTACCTTGAAAGATGAGGTGGCCAAAGGGATCTATAAAATTAGAATCAATGCATCAATCGATGTTGGAATTTATGGGGTCTCCGTATTCGTCAAACTACCCAATTATCTGTTAGCAACTTATTCCATGTCAATAAATATTACCAAGGCGGAGACAGTCATAATCCCCAATGTGCCCGCCACCATTTTTTCCGCCTTTGATGTGTTCCAACTTCTAACGACGCATTTTTCAGTAAAATATACGAATGAATTTGGAGAACCTATATTAAATGGAACCCTTCATATAGAGATTCGCATCGGTGGTATTTCAGGCGCTTTAATCACACGGATCAACTTAAACTATGAAGGGAATGGTATTTATGGCGTTGAACTCTCGACAAACAATCTAACTGCAGGTCAAACCTATACAATTATTGTATATGCCAGTCCTAACGATAAAAATTATGATATCACGTTCTTGATGTATCCTAGCATTTTCACGGTGAAACCTTTCTGGGAGCATTGGGCTTTCATCCTATCGATGGTGGTATTGGCGGTAGTCGTAGGGGTAGCGGCATATCGGCAAATCAAGTGGTACCTCACACCCTACCAGGTAAAAGCAATCATTCGCGCTACAAAACTTATTAAGAAAGGGAAAGCAGAAGCAGTGACTTCCGTGCTCATGTCCCGTGATGAAATGTTCAAGACGGAATTTGGCGAACCTTGGGGCAGTATCGATTTGAAACCACCAAAATTAATGCAACCCGATATCATCCTCTTCGCTTCCGAAATGAGTGCCATCCTTCGAACCCGAATGATCACAACAGAGGCTGAAACTATTGTCCATAAATTAAGAACAATGTCGCTTCAAGAGGCAGAACGCTACTTAAGCGAAATGAAAGTACCTCCAGAGGCTAATCGGCGCCTATTGACCATTGTGGGATTGATATCAAAAGAGCGTATAGAAATCATCAACTTTGCTCAAGCACTCGGTACAATAAAAGGTACTGAAATTACGTATTCTCAGGCAGAAGAAATAATGAATGTCTTACAAGCAATGACTCCTTTTGATGCTGATAAATATCTTGAAGCGATGGTTATTCCGCATGAACAACGGAAACAACTACTAGATATAGTTGGCATCAAACCCTATGCAGGTCCCAAGAAACTTAAAGAACCAACAAAAGAAAAAGAGAAAGAAAAAGAAAAAATAAAGGAAAAACCAAAAGAAGAGCCTATGAATGTTTCTGAAATACGGAACGAACTCAATAAGATTACAGGGTTAAGTAATGAAGAAAAAGATGCTTTAGTTAAAGATATGGAAAAGCTTTCCCTGAAAGAACAAAAGGAAATTCTGAAAAATCTCAGAGGTTGAAGTCATCGAAAAATTATAAGAAGCACCTAAAAAGATAATTGAGAATTAATAGGTAAGAAGAAGTAATAAAAGAAAGGAAGATAAAAAACAGAGGATTGAGTCGTATGCCCTTTGGAATTCTGGTGTATAGATTCGATGAAAAGGCGGGTATGAAAGTAGTTGCTAAACACCCGGAAGATATCAACGTTGATGATAAAACAACAATGCAAATTTATACAGCTCATGCTTTTGAAGGGGAAAAAGGATTCCTCACCATTACTATCGCTGATGTTAATATCGCTAGTTACTTTACAGGTCAAGAAACTAATTATTATGTCTGTCTATTACTCTCTATTGATGAAAATGCCGAAGATTACGAAGATATCTTAACTGATAGTGTACGAACGATAATGAGCAACTTGGAATTTCGCCGTTATATGCAAATGCTCCCCGAGATGTACAAGAAAATAGTTACCTACCCTCGTATGACGCATGAACAGCATTTAGCACTGACCTTCTTAGATCCAGTGAAGAAAATGATTTTAGACCGATTAATCGAGGATGGAAGTGCCACAAAATCGGAATTGACTTCATGGCTCAAAGAAAAATTGGCAAAAGAAGAGCTTGATATCGATGCGATCCTGCATTCTATGATCAAGATTGGTCTCATTGTGGAATCCACCTTGAAAGAGATGCCAAGTGCTTTGGTATTTCTGGTTGGTGATATCTTTGCGACACGTGTGCCTCCCATAAAAACTGTGAGTGCTGCAAAAGCGGGCAATTTTCCAGGCTATCTCTCAAGCGAATATATGGCAGATGTAAAAGCTTTCTTCGAAAATTACAGTCCTACGCCAGAAGATCAGGAGGTTATATTAAAGGTGCTCACCGACATGGATGCATTCAGAATAATTCAAAAATTACGGGAAGAATCCATTAAACAAGAAGATATAGAAAAGATTAAAACTGAAATTGAAAATGTCGATGCTACCTTGAAATGGTTGTGGGATGCAAAGATAATTAATGTCCTCCGTGGAAAGACAGGGCAAGAAGTCTATTTCCTGAGAAGCGATATTGCAGTAAAAATCGTATTTCCTGAATATCTCATAAATTTGATCCTTGAAAGTTACAATAATGGAACCAAATCAAATCCTGTACTTGTTGAACACCTCAATGTGCTGAAAGACACTTTCTACAATGTCTATGCTTAATTTCCCCTTCTTTTTTTCATAGTTTTTTTATTGAAAAACTGTTAGCTAAAATTCTATAAAAAATTCTAAATTACTAATAAAATTTCCAAGAGAAAATGCGCAAATGAAGCAAATGCGCAAATATTTTCCGAACATCCAAATAGCAGGAACGGATAAAAGTAATTGACCCCGCCATTTTCATGATGGCGAGTCCAAAAATAGCTGGAAGCACGATACGATTTTAGGAAGAAATTCCCCCACAATCTAGTGGGTGCTCGCCCAAGTCGGGGATATCTTTGAGCCCCGTTTGAACCCGAACACTACCTCCTATGGGTGGGTAAAAATCCAAATTCGCTTCTAGCACCGTAGGATAACGTCCTTCCAGGCTTCCGAGCGTTTGCCAGCAGCAAGCGGTATGAAGAATGCGTGGAACTCGGCGACGAGCGCACAGCCTGATAACCTTAGGGCTGGTCTTGCCCGATTGGGGGCGAGATGGAAGGTTACCATAAAAATGAGATTTTTATAGAAATTATCTCATTTTTATAAGTAATCAGAAGGTTGAAAATAATCAGTCCGCTTCATTAAAATTTTTATTTTTATATTTTTTTTATTTCGAATGAAAAAATCTTCGGGTGGAGGTGAATCCAAAGGATTTGTTATTCGTTTTTTTATTTTTATAAAAGGATATTTTCAGCTTACTATCTTAACAATTAATATAACTCAAAATTAGCAGGTTTTAAGCCCTAGTATAATATCTATACCCTTGATTATCAATATTACTTAACAAAAATCCTTTTTTTTCTTCAATGGTTAGTTCTCCTTGTCTTAAACGCTCATATTTTTCTGGTGATATTTTCTTTTTGCGTTCTAACTGAGCAAATAAGTCGAAATTGTTATCGAATTCAGGGTTGACGACTCCCCGGTAAAATATTGAACTACAACCACTTCCAAAGGAGTAAAACCCAACACTTTTCTCTCCAATGGAGCCATTCTGGAGTTCCAGAAAGCTTGCTAATGCCAGATACAAGGCTCCATTGTAAATATTACCAACCAGCGCGGAAGCTCTAAGGGAATCAGCCGTCATTGATTCAAATTTTCCTTTAATCTCAGGCACTAATTCAGATAGTGTTTCAAAAGCTTTGTAAACCATTTTTGCATAAGGCGTGTGAAAAATCAAATAATCAAATTTTTGCTTACCACCATTATTTAGATAATCTCTAAAAGAAAAAGTCAGCGCATCAAGATAGCTTTTAATGCTCGGTTTCCCATCCCCTGCAAGTATAGCGTAATCGCTATCCAAAGGTTTCCAAAAATCCTTTGTATTGCATTTGTAATAACCCACTTCTGAATTGAAACTGATTATATTCGGAGATTCACTCACAAGAATGGCGATAGCGCCGCCCCCTCCTGTTAACTCAGCTCCACTTCTATATTTATAAATAGCTTTGTCGGAGCAAACCACTAAACCAAGTTTTCCTTTTCCCCTCCCACTTAGAATCCAATCGATCACCTGCCATAAAGCGTATGTACTCGCTGCACAGGCTGCTTTGACATCATAAGCCTCGCAGTTATCCGGTAAGCCACATAAGTCATGAACATAAGATGCATTATCTTTGGCAGAATCAAGACCGCATTCAGTTGCAAAAATTAATTTGCCAACGTTTTCTTTTGCACATTGTAAATTTTCAACCGCATTCGCCGCCATAGTAATGCTGTCTTCGTTACGCGCTACTATAGCCATTCGCTGGACGCCCAGCCCCTCTACTGCTCTTCCCGGCTTCTCTCCCCGCGCTAAAAGCAATTCCTCTAAAGATACGTAATTCTGAGGAAAATAAAACCCCATTGCCGTAATTCCAATCTTTGTGTTCATTGTTGATCCTATTTCCTTGGTTTTAATTTTATAAGTTGTAACTAACTATAAGAATCCAATTATGCGGAGTCTCAAAATGATTTAGTGAAAGAATTCCACCTAAAAAAATGAGAGCGTAGTATTTTAAATTTCCATGAATGTGGGAATATGAGCTTTGAAAAACTTCAATATCAAATTGATGTCATCTTTCTCTTCCGATTTCATACCAATATTGTAGAGGCTGTCTATATTTTCAACTGACAAGCCACCCGATGCAATTATCATTTCTTCTTTATCCTTAATGATCACAAATCCACTGGCAAAAGCATTCGTAATGAGTTGAATCTTATCGAACCCTTTTAAGAGTTTGAAAGCTTTTTGAACGTCTTTTTCTTTTATTTGGGACACTTCTTTTGTAACAAGGATAATTTTTAGATTCGGCGTTGCTGATGCTTTATCCATTAATTTCCCGGTATATTCTACATCAATATATGGTGTTAATAATAGCAATTGTTCTTTAGCAGTGGATATCAATTCATTCACTATTTTTTTAAGTGAGATTGTCTTTTCTGTTTCTAGAACAGAAATGTATTTGTGGCGTTCTAGTACTTTGAAAATCTGATCTTGAAGAAATGAAACTTTTTTCTTATATTCTTCCTTCTGATTCCAGTATTCTTTTGATTGTTTTTTAAGTCGTTCTATTTCATCCTGCAAATCACTTTCTTCCAATATTACCACCATTCAGATAAATTTATTTTGATAAGGCCCGCATATCAAAAAATACTTTCTCTAATTCCTCTGGCTTTATTTCTCCTACATTCTTCAAAATTTTTGCTGCTGCTTTTTTCAAAGTTTCTCGGAAAATCAATGGGTTCTCATCACGCCGATGTACCAGTGCAATGATGTAATTGGAGGCGCCGATAAAATTTTCATCCATTCCCGAAAAGAAGCTCGAAATTTTCATATTTGTAAGTGTCAAAGTAACGAAACTGGGGTCTGTGGATTGTGCACGGTGTTGCGAATAAATATTCATGAGAATTTTTGAAGGGAACTTAAATGTATCGGGATATTTGGCGACCAAAGTCGTCCCTAATTTATCATCCCACCGAATCAATAAAATTCCAACGGGCATTCCAATCACTCTTCTCTTTATTGTTACTTTATTTGAATTATTTTTGGTAGTTTGTTGAAAAAATGAACCTTCCTTAGTCTTAATAAAAGTTTGTATCACCCAATCTTAAATATTATTGAGCCCCTTGATTTCTATCCTCCCACTCAAGGTAAGAAGCGTTTTTGATATTCGATGATTAGAGCCTTATAATAGAATAAAAGATAAGTTTGTTTTTAAAATAAGAAAAATATAAAAAATTTAAACTGGAAACTTTACCGTTTCGCCCTCTATATTAACAAGTCCATCTTTCTCAAGCCGGAAAGCGAGCATTCGTGTTTGGCCTAGTGATTGTCCAATCGCTTTTGCTAATTCCGGCATTCTGATAGATTTTACTTCTTGTACGATAAAATATATCTTGAACATTGGTTCCATTTCTAGCATTTTTTGGAGTTTTGCGATATGGGCTTGCATTTTTTCAACGTCTTGCAGTTTCTGCTGACGCACGTCATCAACCTCTCCCGCCTTTCCAAGTTCCGCCTTAAGATGATCGATTTCAACGTCCTTTTCAGTTAGAGACGCTTCTAATTTAGCATAATCGATTTTTTTCTGATTCAGCTCGGCTTGGATCTCTGTCATTTCAGCCCTCATTCCTGTTTCTTTTGCATTCTCGGCATCTTTAATTGCTATCTCCACATTTCCAAGCTCCCCTTGCAATTTTTCGATGTTACTCAATAAGTCAATTTCTCGTTCTTCACGCTTTTTCACTTGCTCCTCTAACTTCTCAATTACTTTTTCTTTTTCAAGGATTCGCGCGTCTATTTGACCCAATTTTATTCTGAGTTCTCCCACATCACCCTTTGTAACACCTGCTGCTTCTAAGAATTCTTTAGTTGTTTGTAATTCGTCTTCAAGCTCTTTTATCTTCATTTCGTTTTCTCCTACTGTCGAACTCGATGCTCCCGCTTTCTTTCGGAATTCATCCAATTTGGTTCGCATTTCTTCTCGTTGTTTTTTTACCATCCCTAATTCGGATTCTAATTCATTGATTCGCCAATCGCGTTCACTTATTTTATCCTCAAACGCCTCAAGCTCTGCTCTTTGACGTCCAATAATCACCTTTAGCTCCATGACATCTGTTGGGACTTCCACCATCTCATCCAATTTCTTTTTTTGTTCATCTAACGTCTTTTGCATGCGCTCTATTTTTTCACTTTGGTCCTTTGTTAATTGATTTAGTCTTCGGTTCTCATCTTTTAAAGAAGCAGCACTCATCTGCTTTTTCTCAAGCTTTGAAATCTCATCTTCAATGTCTTTTTCCATCTTGATTCCTATCCTTAAACTGCTAATTTTTTAATAACATTCATACGGAGTTCCATAATTCTTTTATGAATAGTATTTTTTCTATTCTCTAATTGAACCATTTCCTTTTGAAATTCTTCACCAGTAATATTTCTGGCTTCACTCTTCAACTCTTTCACAACATCATTGATTTCAGATAATTCTTTTTCTAAACTCGTAATTTCTGTTCTATCCGCATCTTCGGTAGCCGCTGCTCCTGTTGGTGCTAATTTTGGAGCTGACTTTTGAGGGGGTGGCATTGATTTTGTAACCTTTACCGATGCCTTAGGAGCTGACTTGGGAGGTTCAGATGCAACAGGTGATAAGGCCTCTAATACGTCTGGTGGTAATTCAACTCGTGGAGCAGCTTGAGCAGCTATTGGCTTGGCAACTCTCTTTTCAGCCACTTGTTGAGCTGCTACTTGTACTTGGCGTGCTAACATCTTTGACTGCTCCATAAATATCCCTGCCATATCATCCTCCCCTAAATTCTGGGATAATTCCGCAATATTCTTGTAAATTTCGGAAGCTTTTAATAAATTTCCTTGCATAATCGCTGCTTCAGCACTTTCCACCAAGCCCTCCCGTTCAAGCATTGGTTGAATTAAAGATGTTACCCCAGCGGTTACTTCCACCACTTCTCCAATGATATTCAACATAACGCCTCGTTGGTTCGGATCAATTGCAACAAGCGGATACGTCCTATATTTCAATGCTTCCGCAATTTCTTCCGGCGACATCGCCCCCGGTAGATCTTGTTTATTGGCAACTATCGCTACACGTGCCTTGGGCGCTTCTTTCCTTATAAGATCAACGAAAAACTTTGATTCGCTCATATTATGTTCGGTCGAATCGACAACAAGTATAATCGCATCAGATCCCTTCACAAACCTCGACCAAATGAAGCTGAATTGTTCTTGTCCTGCAAAATCCCAAAGATACATATGCAATGAACCCACTTTTATGGCAGCAACATCGCCAGTGATTGTCGGAATGTGCTTCATTGGGATTTCCTCTGCACGAATGAGCCGAGTGATAGTGGTTTTGCCTACACCACTAAACCCTATTAAAGCAATTTTGGGACGGAGTTCTCGAAACGCCTCATCGGTATCGAACCGAATCGAGTCATAAGTTTCGGTGTCATAAATGCCCTGTTGAATCTGTTCAGAGAATTTATTAACGAAGACATCCCGAACTCTGACGGTTTGTTCACCAATCGTTTCCTCTTTATCGGTTTGGTCTGTAACAAAAATAACAAGAATGTTATAACTCTTCGCAGATGAATAGCATAACTTCATATTTACAATTTGCATGAATTCTGTAACATCTTCTCTTGACTGCTGAAGAAAGTCTGTCAATGAATTTAAAATAGGTGATAAGGTCTCCCAAGAAAGTCCTTTTCCATACTCTCTCTTAAAAAGAGGCGTTTTCCCTAAAAGAATAAAAACCTGTCGAAGCATT
>Ga0315291_10011641_pt1 | contig 10715 bp, 7 predicted proteins | sample YL17G12_20_MG_FD_203070 | JGI IMG/M metagenome (GOLD analysis project Ga0315291, IMG submission 203070) | Sediment microbial communities from Yellowstone Lake, YNP, Wyoming, USA - YL17G12_20 | ecosystem: Environmental > Aquatic > Freshwater > Lake > Sediment | place: USA: Wyoming | collected... | reverse complement strand
TCGCCTAGCCTACTCCGCCGGAGCTGCTTTGGCTGCGAAGGCCGGGCGCTCCAGAGCTTCAGCGACGGGGCGCACGCAGGCGTGCAATCCGTGGATAAAGATGTTGAAAACGGGAAGGCCGATACAGATGGCAGGTCGGGTGACAGGGTGAAGACCGCAGAGAGGAATCGAGGCATTCGCGCGTGCACGCGGTGCGCAATCGTCGTCACCGCTCTCTCCATATGGGGAGGACCGGCGGCGGGGCTTCAGTACGAGGGTGAGCGCATCGATGCGGTGGTGGTGATGGGAAACCGCACGGTGAGCGATGTGATGATATTCAATAAGCTGGAGACGCGCGAGAAGGGGCTTTTCAGTGAGGAGACGGTCAAGAAAGATGTCAAGAGGCTCTACGAGCTCGGCTACTTCACCACTATCAGCGTTGATGTTGAGCGGCTTGAGGGAGGCGTGAAGGTTGCGTTCGTGGTCAAGGAGAAGCCGGAGCTCGGGGAGATCGTGTTCAAGGGAAATTCCCTGATCTCCACCGATCGCCTGAAGCGCGAGATGAAATCAAAGGTGGGCGAGGCGCTCAACGCGAAACTGCTGGTGGAGGATGTCGGGTCGCTGAGAAAACTGTACGCCGAGGAGGGTTTCCCCGTTGCCCAGATCGCATATGAAATTATGAACCCGAAGAACGAGCCGCGGGCAGCGGTGCTCATCAAAATCAACGAGGGGGCGCGGCAGGCGATCAGGCGCATTAATTTTGTCGGCAACAGCCATGTTCCCGCGCGCAAGCTCGTTCAGTTCATGCAGACCAAGCGGAGGGCGCCGTGGCCGCTCTACAAATGGCCGATGAACTATCTCTACTCGAAGGGGCTGCTCGAGGAGGAAGCCCTGAACGATGACCTCGAGCGGATCAAGGGGTATTACGCCTCGCTGGGGTACGTGGACATGAAGGTGAGCAATGTGGAGCGGGGCGTTTCCCGGGACGGCAGGCAGATCAACATCACCATTTCAGTGGACGAGGGCGGGACCTATCAGGTGGGCGAGGTCGCCATTGCGGGGAACAGAATCTACGACACGGACGAGCTCCAGCGGGTGCTCACCATGGGTTCGGGGGCCACGTACTCCCCCGTCACGCTTCAGGGGGACATGAATGCGATCCGGGGCATGTATCTCTCAAAGGGATACACGGACGCCGAGGTGGTCCCGGAAAAGAAGCTCAACCCCGAGACGGGGAAGATCGACGTGAGCTACACCATCAGGGAGTACGAGCCATACTACATCGGGCGCATTGACATCAAGGGGAACACGAGGACGCAGGACCATGTCATCCGCAGAGAGATGAGCGTTATGCCGGGTGACGTGTTCAACAGCCTCAAGATCCAGAGGAGCAAGGAGCGGCTCGAGAATACCGGTTTCTTCGAAACCGTGGGAGTTGTTGCATCACCGGGCAAGGGCGAGCGGACCCAGGATCTCACCGTTGATGTCCAGGAGGGGAAGACGGGGCAAATGAGTTTCGGGGCGGGCTTCAGCTCCATAGACGGCTTCGTCGGGTTTGCAGAGATCGCGCAGAGCAATTTCGATATCAAGAATTTTCCCTATTTCACCGGCGCGGGCCAGAAATTTCGCCTGAGGGCGGAGGTGGGGTTCGAGCGCCAGGATTTCCTGTTGAGTTTCACGGAGCCCTACTTCATGGGCAAGCGGCTCGCCGCGGGGTTTGATCTCTACATGAGAACCAGCCAGTACCTGAGCGATTACTTTAACGAGGAGCGGCTCGGAGGGGACCTCCGGCTCGGGAAGGAGTTTGGCCAATTCTACCGCGGTGACCTCGTGTACAAGCTGGAAAATGTGGACCTCTACGATGTCCCCGATGACGCATCCGAGCAGATCAGGCAGGATGCCGGGAATACGCTGATCAGCTCGGTGAGCCTCGGGCTCACCCGGGACACACGGGATTCGCTCGTGTTTCCGCACCGCGGCGCGATCTCCAGTATCACCGCGGAGTTCGCGGGGCTCGGCGGCGACGTCGATTTTGTCAAGATCGAGGCGACGGGGAGCCAATATTTTGTTCCGATCGAACGATTCCCCGAGCACGTGGTCCGCGTTGCCGGTGGGGTCGGTGTCGCCGGGCCGTACTCAGGCTCCGGGGAGATTCCCTTCTCCGAGAGGTTTTTCCTTGGCGGAGGTGATACCATCCGCGGCTTTGACTATCGGGACGTGGGGCCGCGGGACGTGAACAACGAGCCGATCGGCGGCGATGCGATGCTCATGGGGAGCGTCGAGTACACATTCCCCCTCATCTCGAAAATCCGCGGCGCGGCCTTCTTTGATATGGGCAACGTGTACGAGACGCCCAGCGATTTACTGGACGGTATCGTCGCATCGGTCGGCATGGGCGTGCGCCTCAACCTCCCCGTCGGTCCCATCAAGCTCGACTATGGCATCCCCATCATTAAGGATGAGTGGACCGAGGGTGAGAACGGCGCCTTCAGTTTCAACGTGGGGACGATTTTTTAAAGAGCGGTGGATCCGGGACCTGCTGAGCACCCTGGCGTGAGGCGCGTGTCGGCCGGCGGGCGCTGGGTTCACCGTTCCTTACAGAGAAGGAGGGAGCAGGTGCGAACGTCGGTGATACGTGCGATTGCGCTCGCGGTGGCGTGTGGTGGTCTCTCGGGCGGGGCAGCGCTCGGGATCGGGGGGAAGGTCGCCTTCGTGGCAGTCGAGAAGGTTTTTGAGAAGTATCAAAAGACCATTGACCTCAACGCGAAACTCCAGCAGGAGCGCAAGGAGAAGATCGGCGAGAGGAAGGCGATGGTCGAGGAGATCAACAAACTCAAGGATGAGGCGGACCTCCTGCGCGACGATGCGAAGCGGAAGAAGGAGGCGGTCGTTGACGAGAAGGTAAAGGCGCTCTACCAGTTTGAGGAAAAGGTCAAGCGCGAGGCGATCCAGAAGCAGGCGCGCCTCCAGGAAGAGATCCTCGGAGAGATACGGAGCGTGCTGACGGATATCGGGAAGCGCGACGGGTACGATATGGTGTTCGCGGTCACCGGGGATGACATTGGCTACCATTCTGACAAGCTGGATATCACCGAGCAGGTGGTAAAGGCGCTCAACAAGAAGTACGGCGAAACGAAGAAGTGAGCGCCCGGAGGGGCGTGCGGACGTAGAGGGATTGATTCAGGAACAGACGAAGTGTGAGATACTCGGCCTCGCTGCGCCCGCCGTCGGTTTGGAAGTCGGAGAGGTCGCGTTTGTTCAAGCTGCGCAATCATCAGATGTGAGGGATGGACAATGAAAATAAAGTTGAAGGAGATCGCTTCCCTGATCAAGGGAGAGTTGAAGGGAGATGGGGATGTCACCATCACCGGGGCGTCGGGGATCAAGGAAGCGGGGGACGGAGAGCTGACCTTTCTCGCAAACCCGAAGTACGCCTCTCTCGTTGAATCCACGAGGGCTGCGGCGGTCATCGTCGAGAAGGGATGGAGCGTCCCCACGACGAAGCCGCTCATACGTGTGGATAACGCGTCGCTCGCCTTCAATAAGCTGATCGAACTCTTCGGTCCAAAGAAGCTCGAGTTTCCGCGGGGCGTCCACGCGATGGCGGTGGTGAGCAAAAAGGCGAAGCTCGGCACAAATGTCTCGGTCGGTCCGTTCGCCGTCATAGAGGAGGCGGCAGTCATCGGGGACCGGACGGTGATCAGGAGCGGCGTGTACATTGGCCACGGCACCACGGTGGGAGCGGATTGCCACCTTTATCCGAATGTCATTATCAGGGAGCGGTGTGAGATCGGCAACAGGGTGTTTATCCATGGGGGGAGCGTCATCGGGAGCGATGGGTTCGGCTACGTCGCCGTGAAGGGCGTTCATCAGAAGATTCCCCAGATCGGGAGGGTGGTGATCGAGGACGATGTTGAGATCGGCTCCAATGTGACGATCGACCGCGCCCGATTCGACAAGACGATCATCCGCACGGGGACCAAGATAGATAACCTCGTGCAGATCGCGCACAACTGCGATATCGGAGAGAATTCAATTATTGTCGCGCAGGTGGGAATCTCCGGGAGCACGTCGATCGGCAAGAACGTCATCCTCGCGGGGCAGGTGGGGGTGGTGGGTCACGTCAGCATAGGGGACAACACCATCATCGGCGCCAAGGGAGGCGTTTCCAAGAGTGTGCCCCCCAATGCGTACTACATCGGCATACCCGCCATCGAGGGCAAGCATTTCAAGAAGGTGCACGCCGCCTACATGCGGCTCCCCTCGCTCATGTCAAAGGTGAGGGAACTCGAGCAGAAGCTCGCCGCGCTCGAGAAGCAGCTCGCACAGAATGCAGAAACAAAGAACGATTAAGGCACCCGTCTGCCTCACCGGGGTAGGGGTACACACCGGCAACAAGACCAGGCTCGTCTTCGCGCCGGCGCCCGTGAATGCCGGCGTGCGATTCGTGCGCGCCGACCTCCCCGGCTCGCCCGAGGTGCGCGCCCTCGCGCGGAACGTCTCCAGCGTGTGCCGGGGGACGACCATTGCGAACGGCGACGTCGAAATCCACACCGTCGAGCACGTGCTCGCTGCGATCTGCGGCTGCGGGATTGACAACGTGGTGGTGGAGCTCGATTCCAATGAGCCTCCCGTCGGAGACGGGAGCTCGTTCGCGTACGTGCGCATGATCAAGTCGGCCGGCATCGAGGAGCAGGATGCACCCCGCGAGGAACTTGTGCTCGGGGAGGCTGTGTGGGCGTCAAAGGACAACGCGGTGATCGCGGCACTTCCCGCCGAGCAGTTCAGGGTCTCCTACACGATGGATTTCAAGCACCCGACACTGCCCGCCCAGTTTGTGAGCTTTGTGGTGACGGAGGATACCTTCGAGAAGGAGATTGCGTCCGGGCGCACCTTTTGCTTTTACCATGAGATCGAGGCGCTGGTGAAACAGGGGCTCATCAAGGGGGGCAGCCTGGACAACGCGGTGGTCATCGGCGACGGGGTCATCTACAGCAAGGAGCGGCTGAGGTTTCCTGACGAATTCGCCCGCCACAAGGTGCTGGATCTCGTCGGCGACCTTTGCCTCGTGGGGAGGCATGTCCGCGCCCACGTGATCGCGATGAGGTCGGGGCACGAGCTCAACGTGGACCTGGCGCGCAAGCTGTTGTCAATCGTAGAGAAGACTCAGAAGAGCGAGGCCGTTGTTCAACGTATACAGGGGGGTGTCATGGATATAAATGCAATACGGCGCATACTTCCACACCGGTTCCCGTTCCTGCTCGTGGATCGGATTGTGGAGGTCAAGGGGAAGGAGAGGATCGTCGGGATCAAGAACGTCACCATCAATGAGCCATTCTTTGCGGGACATTTCCCCGAGAAACCGGTGATGCCGGGTGTGCTCATCATCGAGGCCCTCGCCCAGACCGCCGGTGTGCTCATGCTCAATACCCCCGAAAACATTAACAAGCTCGCCTTCTTTATGGCGATAGAGAACGCCAAGTTCCGCAGGCCGGTGATGCCGGGTGACCAGTTGCGGCTGGAGATCGAGGTCATCCGGTGGAAGACGAAGACGGGAAAGGTGAGCGGCACCGCGCTCGTGGACGGCCAGGTTGCCGCAGAGGCCGAACTGACGTTTTCGTTCGTGTGACCCCTGGGGCGTTGTGAAGGGAGCGTACACCGCGCATGAGACACATTCACCCCACGGCAATCGTGCATCCCGCAGCTGACATCGCCGATGATGTGGAGATCGGGCCCTACAGCATTATTGACGCGCACGTGCGCATCGGCCGGGGCACCGTTGTCGGGCCGCATGTCGTGATCAAGGGCCGGACCGAGATCGGGGAGGGCAACAGGATATTCCAGTTCGCGTCGGTGGGTGAGGTGAATCAGGACCTCAAGTACCGCGGAGAAGAGACGCAGCTGAAGATCGGCAGTGAGAACACGATCCGCGAATACGTCACCATACAGATCGGCACGGTGACGGGGAGGTCGGAGACCACGATAGGGGACCGAAACCTCTTTATGGTGTATAGCCACATCGCCCATGACTGCGAGATCGGCAATGACTGTATCCTCGCCAACTGCGCAACGCTCGCGGGGCATATCCGCATTGATGATGGCGCGATTATCGGGGGCCTTGTCGGCATCCACCAGTTCTGCAGGGTGGGGACGATGGCGATCGTCGGCGGGTGTTCAAAGATCGTCCAGGATATTCCCCCCTACATGATGGCAGATGGACACCCGGCGAACGTGCGCGGGGTCAACCTTGAGGGGCTCAGGAGGAAGAAATTCGGTCGGGAGTCAATCAGGGAGATTAAAGCAGCCCACAAGATGATTTATCACTCTCGGATGAACACGGCACAGGCGCTGGCGCGGCTCAAAGAGGAATACCCCGGCTCGGCGTGCGTGAGGGTCATCGTTGAGTTCATTGAGACTTCTCAGCGTGGCATCGCCCGGTAGCACGGTCAGGCGATCGATTCACCCGATGCAGTTTCTGTGGCGCCCCCCTGTCGAAAGCGGATACGCACCCTGGCGTGAGCACCATCGCGTATGGCGCGGCCGGTGCTGAGCGGAGGACCTGATGAAGAGTCTCGGTCTCATCGCAGGAGGCGGTGGACTCGCGTTTGCAATTGCCCGCGAGGCGCGAGAGAAGGGAGTGGAACGCATCGTCGCGATCGCGTTCCCCGGTCAGACCCCCGCCGAGCTGGAGCGCTATGTGGATGAGCTCCACTGGGTCCATGTGGGCCAGCTCGGCGCGTTGATAAAAACCCTCCGGCGAGCCGGAGTGGCCGAGGCGGTCATGGCGGGGAGGCTTGACCCCACGCTCGTGATCGACAAACTCAGGCTGGACATGCGCATGATCGCCCTCGCGGCCCGGGTGCCTGACCGGCGCGCCGATACCGTGCTGAAGGCGATCGCCGGGGAGATGGAAAAGGATGGAATCCGGCTGCTGGATTCAACCTCGTATCTCTCATCGTGCATCGCGGAGCGCGGGGTCATGACGGGGCATAAACCGGGAGAGGAGGAGCTCGGGGACATTGCCTTTGGAGCAAAAATTGCCAGGGAAATCGCGGGGCTCGATATAGGACAGACGGTGGTGGTGAAGAAGAGAGCGGTGGTCGCGGTCGAGGCGATGGAGGGGACTGACGAGGCGATCAGGAGGGGGGCCTCGCTCTGCCCCCTCGGGATGGTCGTGGTCAAGGTGAGCCGCCCCACGCAGGATATGCGGTTCGACGTTCCGGTTGTCGGCGAGCGCACGATTGACCTCCTCCTGGAGTGCGCCGCCGCCGCGCTTGGCCTGGAAGCGGGCCGCACGATTATCCTGGATAAGGATGCGGCCATAAGGAAAGCCGACGGGGCGGGGCTCGCGGTGGTGGGCATCTGACGGCATCCTCCGGATGCCGAATTGCAAATTGCAAATTGTAAATTTAAAATTTCCAATGGAGCAGAGCGACATATGGACAAAATGCGTGTGGCGGTGGTCGGCGTCGGCAACCTCGGCAAGCACCATGCCCGCGTCTACACGGAGCTCCCGGATGTGGAGCTCGCCGGAGTGGTTGACATTGACGCGAGGGCGGCGGAGAGGGTCGCGCGCCGCCTGGGAGTGAGTGCGTACGCACGGCTGAGCGATATACCCGGCAAGCTCGACGGCGTGAGCGTGGTGGTGCCGACCGAGGCGCATCGTCCCGTGGCGCTCGAGGCGCTCGAGCGGGGGGCGAGCGTCCTGATCGAGAAGCCGATCGCACTGGACATGGCGGAGGCGACCACGATCATCGATCGAGCGCGGCAGAAGGGGCTGGTGCTCCAGGTCGGGCATATCGAGCGATTCAACCCGGCCATCCTCGCCCTGAAGAAGATACTGACGCGCGTCGGCTTTATCGAGGTTCACCGCCTCGCCCCCTACAGGCTCCAGGGAACGGAGGTGGGAGTCGTGCTCGATCTCATGATCCACGATATCGACATTGTCCTCAGCATCGTGGATTCTCCGATCAGGGAGGTCAGGGCCGTCGGGATACCCGTCCTCAGCGCGAATGAGGATATTGCCAACGCGCGCCTGAGTTTCGAGAACGGCTGCATCGCGAACATGACGGCGAGCCGTATCAGCTTTGAAAAGATGCGGAAGATCAGGATCTTCCAGAGCAACGCGTACATATCGCTCGACTACCAGAATCAGGAGGGGATGATCTATCGCACGGAGGGGAGTCGGATCGTGCGCGAGAGGATGCCGCTGGAAAAGGATGAGCCGCTCAAGCTTGAGATTAAATCGTTCCTGGAGTGCGTGCGTGCGTCGCGAAAACCCATCGTGCCCGGTGAGCACGGGCGCCAGGCGCTCCGCGTCGCATCCGACATCACGCGGCTGTTGCAGGAGAACCCCCTCTACAGGGAGGCAGTCGAAGAGCAGAAGAAAGCGCCGGCGTTAGATCTGAGGAAGCTCCTGTGATAAGCGTGAAATCCCAAATCCCAAACCCCAAATCCCAATATAGCTCACGGGGGCCGCTCATCCTCGTGGTGGCGGGTGAGGTGTCGGGCGATAAGCACGCGGCCAAGTTGATCGCCGAGATCAGGAAGCGGGAGCCCCGCGCGGCGATCTGCGCCGCCGGCGGTAACGCAATGGAGAATGCCGGTGCGCGGCTCCTCTACAATCTCGTGGACATGGCCGTCCTCGGATCTGTCGAGGTGCTCAGGAACTATGGTACACTCAGGAGAATCTTTTACTCACTCCTCTCGTTCATCGAGGAGCGCACACCGGACGCGGTCGTGCTCGTTGATTATCCGGGATTCAACATCCGCCTTGCGAAGAAGATCAAACAACGCCGGCTGCCGGTCAGGGTGATTTACTACATCTCCCCTCAGGTGTGGGCCTGGGGGATGAGGAGGAAGAAGACGATACGCAGGAACATTGACAGAATGATCGTGATCCTCCCCTTCGAGAAGGAGTTCTACGCGGACACGGCGTTGCCGGTGGAATTCGTGGGTCACCCGATGCTCGACGATTTGAGGGTGGAGACCGGCCGGGAGGAGTTGTGCCGCCGCATGGGCGTGGAGCCGCGCGCGCGCGTGGTCGCCCTGCTCCCGGGAAGCCGATGGAATGAGATCCGGAGGCACCTCCCGGTCATGCTCGCCGCAGCCGCGCTGATGAGGCGTACGATTCCGGAGCTCCAGTTCGTCATGCGCGAACCGCCGACCGCGTTCCGTGCGTTTGCAGAAAGTGCGATTGCGGACAGCGCGGCCCCGGTAAAGATTGTCCGGGAAAGCATTTACGAAACTATTCATGCATCGGACATTGTCCTCGTGGCGTCGGGGACCGCAACTTTGGAAACGGCCTGCATGCTCAAACCCATGGTGATCATGTACAAGGTTACCTGGCTGACCTATTTCCTGGGGCGCATGCTGGTCAAGCTGCCGTACATAGGGCTGGTCAACGTCATCGCCGGCGAGAAGATCATGCCGGAATTCATCCAGCGCGATGCCACCCCCGAGCGCATCGCCGCCGCGGCGCTCGATTTCCTCGCCGATGAATCCAGATACCTGGCCGCGGTTGACGCCCTCAGAGCGGTTCGGGCCCGGGTGGGCGAGGAGGGAGCGAGCGGACGGGCAGCGGAGGCGGTGCTCGGTGCATTGAAAACGGTGTGAACGGTCTGAGCCGTTTGAACAGTTTGAGCGGTTCAAACTATTCAAACGGTTCAAACAGTTCACACAGTTCGAACGGTTCTCGCAGTTTATCGCGCACGTGCAGAGGGAATCATGTCATTATATTTCAGGCTCTTGCGGTATCTCAAGCCGTACAAGTGGAAACTGATCGTGGCGATCCTCGCCATGGTGGTGTTTACCCTTCTCCAGAGCGTCAGCATCATGTCGCTTGTCCCGATGGTGGACATAGTCTTTAGCGGGAAAAAGCTCGCCATACCCCAGAATGTCATTATTCCCTTCCGGTCCCATGTGGTGAGGGGCATTGATTACCTCAACTCCGTGAGGCGCTATCCGAACATGCTCAACATGATCGTGGTCTTCGTCCTCATCTGCACCTTTTTCAAAGGGCTCGCGGAGTACCTGCACGAGGTGATGCTCGAGTACGTGGGGCAGGGTGTGTGCAAGGATATCCGCAACCAGCTCTACGCGCACATCCAGAGCCTCTCGATGGACTACTTTGACAAAAAGAGGACGGGTGAGCTCGTCTCGAGAATCAATTACGACGTGAGCTTCATCCTTGAGGCGCTCTCGGGCCGCTTCGCAAAATCACTCATGGACTGCATTCAGCTCCCCGCCTACGCGTTTATCGCGGTGGCCATTCGGTGGGAACTGGCACTCATCACAATGGTGGGGCTTCCCTTCCTGCTCGCGCCGATAGGGATCGTGGGGCGCAAGGTGAGGCAGCTCACCAAGCATGCCCAGGAGAAGGTCGCGGATATCTCCTCGATCCTCTTTGAAACCATCTCGGGAATCCAGGTGGTCAAGGCGTTCTGCATGGAGGGCTACGAGGGACAGCGGTTCAAGAAGGAGAACCGGACCCTCTTCCGCGTCATGGTGGCCACCATCAAGAAGGGAGCCATCCTCAGCCCCCTCACCGAGTGGGGAGGGATGCTGGTCGTGGGCTTCCTCTGTTACTATGGGGCAAGGTTGATCATCAAGGGAGATCTCACGGTCGGACTGTTCGTGGTGTTCATCGCCTGCATGGCATCAATGGTCAAGCCGCTCAAGAACATCGGCAAGCTCAACGTCGGTTTTCAGAAGGCCATGGCGGCCGCCGATCGGAT
>Ga0315291_10011639_pt1 | contig 10715 bp, 14 predicted proteins | sample YL17G12_20_MG_FD_203070 | JGI IMG/M metagenome (GOLD analysis project Ga0315291, IMG submission 203070) | Sediment microbial communities from Yellowstone Lake, YNP, Wyoming, USA - YL17G12_20 | ecosystem: Environmental > Aquatic > Freshwater > Lake > Sediment | place: USA: Wyoming | collected... | reverse complement strand
CCGCCGAGACGGCCATACAAATGATCCGGGACATCACGACCGAGGCCGAGGTCGGCAAGACCTATACCGGCCGGGTCATCCGCCTGGAAGAATACGGAGCGTTCGTTGAGATCCTGCCCAACGTCGTCGGTCTGCTCCACATTTCCGAAGTCGCTCCCTACAGGATCAAGAGCATCTATGACGTCATCAAGATGGGACAGGATCTGACCGTCAAGTGCATCACGATCGATGAGGACCGCAAGGTCCGGGTGAGCCTGAAGGCCCTGGAGGGCTCGGAATCCTCCGCGGTTTCCGCCGAACGGGGCCAGGCCCAAAATGATGGTGGCCGAAGACCCGATGGAGAACGTTCTCAAGACAGGGGTCGTAGAAACCGGTACTGAAAAAACATGTCCGCAAGGACGAGGTCCGCTCTTCCTGCCCGCCGGGGGTTCACTCTGATCGAGATGATCGTGACCCTGACGGTCCTAGCCATTCTGGCCACGGCAGCCATGCCCATTGCCAAGACCGCCATTCAGAGGGACAAGGAGCTTGAGCTCCGCCGGGCCCTTCGCGAGATCCGTGAGGCACTGGACGCCTACAAGAAGCTGGCTGATGAGAAAAAGATCGAGGTCGAGGAGGACAGCGAAGGCTATCCCCCCGACTTGGAGACACTCGTCAACGGCGTCGAGATCCAGGAAGCCCAGGAGGGTAAGGAGGGCAGAAAAGAAAGCGGAAAAGCATCTAAGAAAATTGTCCGCTTCCTGAGGCGGATCCCCAAGGACCCCATGACCGAGACCATCGAGTGGGGCCTCCGCTCCTATCAGGACGACCCCGATTCCGGCACTTGGGGGGAAGAGAACGTCTACGATATCCATACCACAAGCGGCGCCAAGGCCCTGGATGGCTCAAAATATAGGGACTGGTGAGGAAGGTATGAGAGGACAAAACGGCCGGCGGCCCGGATTCACCCTTATCGAGATGATCATCGTTTTCACCCTCATCGGCATCCTGGTGGGTCTGGGTTTGCCGCAATATCAAACCGCGGCCAAGCGGGCCCGTGAAGCCGTCCTCAAAGAAGACCTCTTCCAGTTCAGGAAGCTGATCGACCAGTATTATTTGGACAAACGGACGTATCCGGTATCCCTCCAGACCCTCGTCGAAGAAAAGTATCTCAGGACCATACCGGTAGACCCCATAACCAATTCAGCGACCACTTGGGTCGAGGTCCGGGAAACCCCCTCTCCCGACGAGATCGCGATGATGGAGAACATCGGCGTCGTCGACGTCAAATCAGGCTCGGACAAAAAGGCCCTCGACAATACGCTCTACAACACCTGGTGAAATCCGTGCGCACGGATAAGGGTTATGTTCTCATCATCCTGATGATGGTCGTTCTCGTCCTCGCCATCGGTTTGACGGTGGCCATCCCTGTTTATCAGACCGAGCTGCAACGGGAAAAAGAGGCGGAGCTCATCTTCCGAGGCAGGCAGTACGTGGAGGCCGTGCGTCTTTTTCAGATAAAGACCCCGGGGAGATTCCCGTCATCATTGAAGGAACTCGAAGAAAAGAAGTTCATCCGGAAGCTCTACAAGGACCCTATGACGAACAAGGGAGAATGGAATGTGGTCCTTACATTGGGACAGCCGGGCCAGTCCGGGAGCGAGGGCGCCCAGAAAGTCCTGGTCGCTCCGGAAAGCGCACTCCCCTCGATTCAGAACCCCGTGATCCTGGGGGTCGTAAGTTCTTCAACCCAAAAATCCATCAAACTCTATTACGATCAAGACAGCTACGACAAGTGGCTTTTCTACTACGGTCAGGACCCGGGGAAACTTCCCAAGATCGTCTATTACGGCCGGGAAGAGAAGGAAGAAGAATAAATGGATCCGATCTTGATCGTGGCCGGCGAAAGCTCGGGGGAAAGATATGGCGCGGGGCTGGTGCGCGAGTTCCGGAAGCTCCATCCGGAGGCCCGTTTCTTCGGCATCGGAGGCAAACAGATGTCCGGAGAGGGTGTCGAGGTCCTGTTCCCGATGGAGCACCTGGCCGTTATGGGCATCTTCGAGGTGATCTCGCACGTCCCCCGCATCCGCAGAATCTTCCGGCAAATCGTTCAAGAAGCCGCATCGCGGCTGCCCGCCGCAGCCGTCCTCATCGATTCCCCTGATTTCAACCTCCGCCTGGCCAGGAAGCTGAAGAAGGCCGGGATCCCGGTCCTCTATTATGTCAGCCCCACGGTTTGGGCCTGGAGGCGGGGCCGGCTGAAGACCATCCGCAAGCACGTGGCCCGGATGATGCTGATCTTCCCCTTCGAGGAGGAGATCTATAAGGCCGAAAACATTCCGGCCTCGTACATCGGGCACCCTCTCCTCGAAAGGGTCAAGGCCGATCTTTCCCGGAAGGATTTCTTCGCCGGGCACGGGCTCGATCCCGGAAAGAAGCTGGTCGTCCTCCTCCCTGGAAGCCGGAAGAGCGAATTGAGGTCCCACGGGCCCGTTCTCGCGGAGGCCGTGGAACGGATCCGTGGTTCCGTTCCGGCCGAGTTCGTTCTCGTCCTGGCCGAGAGTCTTAGAAGGGCCGATCTGGAAAAAGCGATTCCCGGCGGCATCCGGGGCCTGCAGGTCATCGACCGAGACGGCGCCAGCGCCATCGCCGCCGCGGACATCGTCCTTTCGGCCTGCGGCACGGCGACCCTCGAAGCCGCTTTGCTGGGAACTCCCGTGGTGGCTTATTACAGGATCTCCCCGCTCACATACCACGTCGGGAGGCGGTTCGTCAGGATCCGGCAATACAGCATCGTCAACATTCTCGCCGGCAAAGCGGTCATTCCTGAACTGATCCAGGATGAGTTCACGGCCGGGAACCTGGCCAGAGAAACGATCAAGGTCCTCGAATCGGATGAGCTTCGGGCTGAAATGAAGGCCGAATTCATGAAGATCAGGAAAGGCTTGGGAGAGGGCCGGGCCTCGGAGAACGCGGCCCTCGAGCTGGAAAAGTTCATTCGATGACGCGCCGGCATCATTGACACAAGGTTCTCAAACGCATAAGCTTCGGCCGTCACACAGCAAACGCTTTCTCAATTCTGAGAGGTATCCATGAAAAAACCTTTTCTGATCGGACTGATGGTGGTCCTTCTCCTTTCCGCGGCCTGCACAAAAAAGGAAGGACCTGAGGCGGGCGCTCGGACAACACCCTCCAGCCTCTTCGACTCAAGCCTGGCCCAACTCAAGGCGGCGATGGGAAAGAACGATCACGCCGGAGCTTTTGCTGCCTTACGTTCGATGTTTGAAGCTTTTTGGGAAAAAAGTCCGCTCCTCCTCAACAACATCAAGTTCGTGATGAGCGAATCCGCCAGCTACGGGATCTATACGCCAAAGGCGACGGACGAATTCTCGCCGGACGAGGTCATCTATCTCTACCTGGAGCCCATCGGCCAGACCCTGAAGAAGAATGAACAGGGCCAATACGATTTCGGCTTCACCGCAGATTTCGCTCTGGAGGATGAGACCGGCAGGGTCCTCGGAGGACAGAAGGGCTTCGTCAATCCCAACTTCACATCCTGGAACTTCAACACCGAGATCGCTCTGACCTTCAACTTCACGTTCTCGGGGTTGCAGGCAGGAAAGTACAAGATCGTCCTTTCGGTCAAAGACGTCAACTCCGCAAAAACCGCTACGGTTAATAAGGTCTTTGCGATCGTTTGAACAGGGAACGGAATGGGAGCACGGATCAGAGGTCCATGTTCCCCTCGCCCCCCTCAACGGACCCAGGACGGCAGGACGAACTCCAGCCTGTCTTGGAGCTTGAGTCCGAGGACGTCCGCCTGTCCAGCCTTGAGCTCGAGGACGAAAAGGGCCGGGATTTCCGGGCCATAGGATGGGCAGGGCTCGGCGGCGCATGGCGGGACGTTCCTGGCGATGTGGATGATCCGGCGGTCGCGCCCCAGCCAAAGCATGTCCAGCGGGACCAGAGTGTTTTTCATCCAGAACGAATGCAAGTCTTCTTCCTCGAATACAAAGAGCATTCCTTGTTCGGGAAGGACCTTATCTCGGAACATCAGCCCCCTGGCCCGTTCTTCGTCGGTGACGGCCAGCTCCGCGGTCACGGATCGGCCGCCGGGAAAGAAGACCTTGATGAACCGGTCCCTTCCGGGGGCCCGGCAGTCCGCGTGGCCGGCGACGATTGAGAAAAGAAAAATCGCGCCTAGGCCCAACACCGTCCTGAAACTCTCTACTCTCGTCATGTCGGGGCTCCCTTCATTTCCATAAACTTTTAGTCATGATCGCGGTCCAAGCGCTTTGAGATCAAAGGCACGAACCTGACCCCGATCAGGTTATCTCTTCGAAAAGACGTCTTCTCTCTTCGGACCAGGATGAGTTCCTGGGAGTTGACCCCCACGGGGATGATCATCCTGCCCGATACGGCCAATTGGGTCTCCAAAGCGCCGGGCACAGCGCCCGGCGCGGCCGTGACCATGATGGCATCAAAGGGCCCGGCCTCGGGCCAACCCAGGGATCCGTCCCCCACCCTATGCCGGATGTTCGTGTAGCCGAGCGTCTCAAGCCTGGCCCGCGCCCCGACGGACAAAGCTTCGTAAATTTCCATCGTCCAAACCTCAGCCGCCACTTCCGCGAGGATGGCCGTTTGATAGCCGGACCCCGTTCCCACTTCGAGGACCTTTTCTCCACCCGAGAGCTCAAGAACCTCCGTCATATAGGCGACGATGTAAGGTTGGGAGATGGTTTGTCCCTGACCGATGGGCAGGGGCTCGTCGGCATAAGCGTAGGGCCTCAACTCGTTCGGGACGAAGGCGTGGCGCGGGACCTTCCTCATCGCCCGGAGGACGCGAAGGTCCCTGATGCCGCGTCCCTCAATCTGGGAGGCGACCATTCTTTCCCGGAGGGCCTCGAAATCTTCGGACATGCCTTCAATACGCGCGGGCAAAGTGGGCGAGGGTCCGAGCCGGCCCGCCGCAGCAGACGCAGTCTCCGTCGACCGGCTTGTCGTCGTCCTCGAAAGGGATGACGCGGATCGTGGCCATCGTCTCGTTTTTGATCCGCTCTTCGCAAGCCTCGCTTCCGCACCACGGGGCCCGGACGAAGCCGCGCTTGTTCTCGAGAACATCCTTGAAAGACTCGAGCGTCCTGACGTCGCGGACGTTCTCGTCGAGGAATCTTTTCGCCTCATTGAAGAGGCAGGCTTGGATCTCCTCGAGCAGGACGGGGACCCGGGCGGGCAGGTCGGAAAGGGCTACGATCTCCTTTGTCTTGAGGTCGCGACGGACGAGCACGGCCTGGCCCGCCTTGACGTCGCGGGGGCCGATTTCGACCCGCAGCGGGATGCCCCGCATCTCGTGTTCCGCGAACTTCCAGCCGGGGGTATATTCTTCACGGGCATCGACCTCGACCCTGAGACCGGCCTTTCTGAGCGTTTCGGCGGCGGCCCGGGCCACTGGAAGGACGGTCTCCCTCCAGTTCCCGACCGAGATGGGGATGACGACGACCTGCGTCGGCGCCACGTGGGGCGGGAAGCGCAGGCCTGAATCATCGCCGTGGGCCATGATCACGGCCCCGATGAGACGCGTCGTCATGCCCCAGGAGGTCTGCCAGACGTACTGGAGGTTCTGGGCCCTGTCCTCGAAACGGATATTGAACGCTTTGGAGAAATGCTGGCCCAGGTTGTGGGAGGTGCCCAACTGAAGGGCCTTGCCGTCCGACATCATCGCCTCGATCGCATAGGTCATCTGGGCGCCGGCGAACTTTTCGCTCAGAGTTTTCCGCCCGGCCAGGACCGGGATGGCGAGTTCCGTCTCGACGAATTCCTTGTACATTTCAAGGATCTTGAGCGTCTCCTCCTGGGCTTCTTCCGCGGTTTCATGGCAGGTGTGGCCCTCCTGCCAGAGGAATTCCGTAGTCCTCAGGAACAGACGGGTCACTTTTTCCCAGCGGACAATGTTGGCCCACTGATTGATGAGGACCGGCAGGTCCCGCCAGGACTTGATCCACTTGGAGTACATCGGGCCGATGATGGCTTCAGAGGTCGGCCTGACAGCCAGACGCTCCTCGAGCTCCTCTTTCCCGCCGACCGTGACCCAGGCGACCTCCGGCGAGAACCCCTTGACGTGCTCGGCTTCCTTCTGAAGGTAGCTCTCGGGAATGAAGAGAGGGAAATAGGCGTTGACGTGGCCCGAGTCCTTAATCCGGCGGTCCATGAGCCGCTGGATGTTCTCCCAGACGGCGTAGCCGTATGGCCGAATGACCATCATGCCCTTCATCGGGGCGTAGTCGGCCAGCTCGGCCTTGAGGATGAGCTCGACATACCACTTCGAGAAATCTTCGCTTTTGGGCGTGATCTGTTTGACCTGTCGTTCGTTGTCGCTCACTTTATCTTCTTTGCCTCTAAGACTTTGCTCATTCTATCCGCCAATGTGAGAATTGTCAAGAAATGGAAGAGGTGATGGAAAAATCCCCCTCGATTTCATCCTAAGAGGTGATTGACCATTCCGGTAGGGCGTAGCATTATGGTCCTTCAAAAAGGAAGAGGAAGAAACCATGCTGAGGAAAGGACCCTCTCCGGCGACGACCAGAAGGTGCCCGGGAGATGAACGCGGCTTCAAGCTGGCCCTGCCCATGACGGTACAAGGCCGCGATCCAGCCGGCCGCGACTTCGAAGAGGAGACGGTGCTGGACTACATGAGTCACTCCCATGCCTCCTTCATCCTGAAGAACCCGGTGATCCGGGAGTCGCAGCTCAGGCTGATCATCGGCCTCCCGCCTAAGCTCTCCGAGGACCAGGACCTCAAGCTCATCATCCGGGGAAGGATCACTTTTCTTGAGCACCGCCGCGAGGGCGAGGCCTCCCAGAGGATCTCTCTGGCATTGGAGTCGAGGTATGTCATCAAGCAGGAAGCCCAGACGGGGACGTCCCCCGGGAATGGCCCCAAAGGGAGTTAGCCCTTATCGATGATATCCCGCATGGAAAATTCACCCAGGGAATCATCCCGGATAGCGATTGTAGACCACGGAACGACTTGAGATACTGGGCAGGAACATGAATATGAACATCGAATCCGTCCAGAGCGCGTCCAGGACCGGGAAAAGGGAGCGGGCCTTCGAGCTCTCTCTCCCGGCCAGGGTGACCGGCATGGATGCGGTGGGCAGAAAATTCGAAGAACGCACCGAGATTTGCTCCATCAGCGCCCAGGAGGCCTCTTTCCGGCTCCAGACTAGGCTGATGATCGGTTCCAAGGTCTTGTTGGACTTGGATGTCCCGAGGACCATCATCCTGGAAAAGCCCCTCCGCCTCCTGCTGTCGGGCACGGTCGTTTTCGTCAAGTCCGAAGACAGCCGGGGCAGGAAGCAGTACCTTGCAGCCCGGCTGGACCGGGGCTACAAGCTCCAATCGAATTCTTAGGCCTTTCTTTCATCCCCTTCCCTTTCTCCCCTATTCTTATCGCCTCAAGTTCGTCGTCTTAAGCCTTGTTTTCTCTTATTTATTTGCCTGTCCAGCCGCTGATTTTTTCCGGCGTATCCGGCCTCTCTTGCATGTCTAGATTCCTCATTATTGCCGTTTCTCTTAAGTTTTGTTTAGGGCGTTGAACGGAAAGACGGGTTAGAGACGAAGCGGCTTTCGATGGCCGTGATAGGAGGGCATCACAACCAGTGAAGGCCGTATAAAATGGAAGAAAAACCATATTGCCTTGACATCCCCCGGGCGAATAACATAGAATTTTTATAAGTGGCGACAATGAATAAAGGGGTTACGAAGAGCATGGAAAAAAAGAAAACCCAGCCGCCGGAGGCGAAGAAGACCAGCATTCTGATTTTTTGCCCCTCCGACATCATCCTCTCCGGGATCTTGAAGGCCTTGGAATCCGACTCCGGCCTGGAGATCATGAACATTGAAAAGAACACGATCGACAATTTCATGGAGTCGATCAAGAAGCTTAAGCCGGAGGTCATCCTCTTCGCCAACATGGAGCCTCTTCCCAACATGAGGGAGATCTGCAAGGCCGTCAAGGAGATCTCCAAGGTCCAGACGAAAACGCAGCTCCTGCTCATGGGCAATATCCCCGCCCATGAAGAGATCGTCAACCTGATCAATTCAGGGGCCCGCGGCTATTTCGACCTCAACGACCCCTCCAACCAGCTGGCGGAGGCCGTCCGCGCCGTCCACAAAGGGGAGATCTGGCTGCCGCGCGACAAGATGTCGAGCATCATGGACCGGATCATCTCCGTCGTCGGGCGCGACCTTAAGGAAAAGACCCTTGATCAGCTCACCCCGACGGAGTTCCAGGTCCTCAGGCTCATCGGTCAAGGCAAGAGCAACGACGAGGTCGCGGGGCTCATGTTCATCAGTAAGAACACCGTCCGTTCCCACATCAAGAGCATCTATGCCAAGCTTGACACGCACAGTCGGCTCCAGTTGGCTCTGTACGCCATCAACTCGGCTCTGTTTTAGAAGAGGAAGACATGAAAAAGACAATGACGAAGAATAGGCCCACCGCTCGAAAATCCGCCAATTCGGTTCCTCCGGCCATCGAGATCAACCGCCGGAGGGAGTGGCGGTTGGACCTACCTCTGACCGCCGAGATTGAAGGCAAGCTCCCCCACGGGAAGAGGTTCCGGGAGGCGACAAAGCTGGAGAACATCTCCTCGGGAGGCGCCTATTTCTGCATGGACTCCGGGGTGGTAGTCGGCTCCAAACTGAACCTGATCATCGAGCTTCCCCGTCAGCTTACCGAAGGCAAGAAGATGAGGATGCGGCTGGGCGGGATCACCGTCCGGCTGGAGAAGCCCAATAAGAAGGCCAAGAAGCAGGGCGTGGCCGTCCACTTCAGCAAGGACTTCATGGTCATTCCCGGAACAAAGAAGAAATAACCCGTGCTCCTCGTCGCGCTCACCGGCGGGATCGCCTGTGGCAAGTCCGTCATCGGCCGTTTGTTGCTCGAGAAGGGCTGTTTTGTCCATTCCGCGGACATGGCCGCGTGCGAGCTGATGTCCCCCGGCAAGAACGTCTGGCGGGCTGTCACCGACCACTTCGGCTCCGGGATCCTCAGAGAGGACGGGACGATCGACCGGGCCAAGCTGGGAGCGATCATCTTTTCCGATGACAAAGAACGGGCTTTCCTCAATGGCCTCGTCCATCCCCTGGTCCTTAAAAGGATCAAGGAGATGGTCGCCCGGCTGGAAAAGGAAGGCCGGCACACGATCTTCATCTCGGAGGCCGCCCTGGTTGTCGAGGCCGGGTTCGCCCGGTTCTACGACAAGATCGTCGTCGCCCACTGCGGCAGGGACGTCCAGCTCCGGAGGCTGATGGAGCGGGACGGGATCGACCGCGCGGAAGCCCTTAAGAAGATCGGCTCCCAACTGGACCAGGAAGAAAAGCTCAAGCACGCCGACTACACGATAGAAACTTCGGGCACATTGGCCGAAACCATCGAGCAAACCGAAAGGGTCTACGCCCAGCTCGTCCAGGACAGCGAGCTCAAATTGCCGGCCAACGCCCGAACAGGCTAACCAAAGTTCGACAGTTACTTGGGCATTTTTATTGATATTCATAGTACATTTTCGATGCGTTTGGTATGGGTTGGGGCTTGGACGGGATGGGCTGAGCGGATTTTTTACCGGGATTTCAGGGCGGCGGCGAACAACGGGATCATGATCTCGTGATGGCCGATGAAATAGAACCCCTTCCCTTTTTTGCCTAAGGGCCTTCGGACAACGTTCTGGTCGGGCCTGTATTGGTGATTGAAGTCGAAGACCGCCGTCGAAAAGTCATCGAGCTTTACGCCCTTATTCCGGGCGACCGCTACGGCTTTGAGGAAGACCTCGGGGAGAATAACCGCGGAACCGACATTGATGAACACCCCTCCCCCATCCAGTCTCTCGACAAGGGAGCAGAAGCAGCCGAAATCCCGGAGCGCGGTCGCTCCCAAGGCCTCGCCGTCGGCGTCGGGGTGGAAGTGGATCGTGTCCGTGCCGATGGCGACATGGACGGTCACCGGGACGCCCAGCTTGTAGGCGTTGGTCAGCAGACTGTATCGGCGATAAGGGAACTTCGATCCGGCCATCATCCTTCCCACAGCTTCTCCGAGTCCCAAACCGTCGCATGCGCCCTCCCGGATGGCGCCGTTAAGGTACTCGCCCGTTTCCCTAGCCATGCCGAAACGCCCGTTTCGGATTTGCGCACCGACCTCTTCGGATGTCGCGCCGCAGAAGGCGACCTCGAAATCATGGATGATGCCGGCCCCATTGAGCGAGAGGGCGGTCAGCCACCCCCCTTTCATCAGGTCGATGAGGATGGGCGCAAGCCCCACCTTGATGACATGAGCCCCGCAAGCAAAATGGATAGCCTTTCCCTTCGACCTGGCCTTTTTCACGAGACCTAAAAACTCGCGGAAATCGCCGGCCGCGAGGAATTCCGGCAACGAACCGACAAGGCTCCGGACCGATGCCGACGGTTCGAGGGGCCGGGCGAACTTCCGGACGGAGACAAGACTGGACCTGGAGCGCAGAGAATACAATTTGAGCTGATGGGGACCTGGCCGCGGGGTCCGGCCGAAACGGACTCGGCTTTTCGTCATCCGGAGATCTTGGCTTTTGAGAAAAGGTTCTTCAATTCCTGGCCGGGACGGAACTTGATCCGCTTGCCCTTCTCGATCTTGATCTGCTTCTGCCGGCGGATGTCCCTTCCGAAGCCCGTCTTCTTGGCGACGACGCGAAAGCTGCCGAAGCCGC
>Ga0315291_10011636_pt1 | contig 10716 bp, 9 predicted proteins | sample YL17G12_20_MG_FD_203070 | JGI IMG/M metagenome (GOLD analysis project Ga0315291, IMG submission 203070) | Sediment microbial communities from Yellowstone Lake, YNP, Wyoming, USA - YL17G12_20 | ecosystem: Environmental > Aquatic > Freshwater > Lake > Sediment | place: USA: Wyoming | collected... | reverse complement strand
GCCGAGTGGGCCGTCGCTTTTGGGCGAGAAATTATGGTAATTTAAGACAAAAAAAACCAGCAGAATGACCGCGGCCATTATCAGGCATTTTTTTTGACGACAGGCATATTGCCACAGTTTTCTGCCGAGCCACCTAAAAAACCCGGCAGGGGTTTCTGGGGATTTTTCAATGGATGATTTTTTGAAATTGGGTAGCATTAATTCTTGGTTTTAAGCCAGAAATAACCCTAAAATAAGATAGCGGCTTCTTAATAAAAAAAGCCTCCCATAGATAGTGCCATTTTATCATTTTTGGCCGCCCAGTCAACCCCGTTAGAAGTTCAGCCGAGGTTGCTTTTTATGAATAAAGAAGGTCGAACTCGCCTTCGGCTCTGAAAGTGGTAATAGTTTTTTATAGAAAAACTTCTAACGGGGTCAACCCCGTTAGAGATTTTACGCCATAAGTTGAAATACCGCGGCCAAAGCCGCCCGCTTCGCCATCGCTTCAGCGAGGCGAGCAGGCGAAATCGCAGACTGGCAAAATAACTTCAAAATGCCCGGCTGAATCTTCTAACGGGGTCAAGAAATTTAGTCCGCCAAGCGAAGCTTTTGATTTTTTGATCAAACCCCGCTATAATTTGACTACGGATTACCTGCCCGCCAATAGCCAAAGTGAGTTCAATAATATTACCAATTTAGCAACTTTTTAAGTTTACTTTTGGTAATATAACTTTTCTACTATTGGCTTTGGCAGGCGGGCGAATTTCTTATTCACCCCGCACCATTTCTATCCCTGTTCTTGGGTATTCCGATGAATTAAGGCGAAGCCGCTTCACTTCTGTCTGATAGAACACCCAAAGTTCATCTCTGGAAATGGTGCGGGGCGGGTATACGAATCCTTCAACAAACTCAGGATAAATTTAGTATATTCGTAATCCGTAGTTAAAATGATTTTCAAAAATCTCAACGAGAAACAAATTGAAGCGGTCAAGCAGATTGGCGGGCCGGTGCTGATTATTGCCGGTCCCGGTTCCGGCAAAACCAGGGTTTTAACCCATCGCGTGGCTTATTTAATCAGCCAGGGCGTGAGCGCTGAAAATATTCTGGCAGTGACTTTCACCAATAAAGCGGCCGGAGAGATGAAAGACAGGATTAAAAAGCTGATTTCGCTTGAAGCCAAGCGGGACTATAAACTACCGACCATCGGCACTTTCCATGCGGTCTGTGCTAAAATTTTGCGTTTTCAAGCCCCGGCGCTGGGCTGGAGCCGCGATTTCGTGATTTTTGACGACAAGGACAGCTTAGTTCTGATTAAAAAGACCATGGCGGAGCTCGAAATTTCCGAAGAGCAGTTTAACCCGGTCGCTGTCCGGGAAACGATTTCTTTGGCTAAAAGCGAAATAATTGACGAAAGGGATTTTGCCAGCCAGGCGGTTGATTTTTTTCCCAAAACCGTGGCCAAAATTTATCGGGGCTATCAGGAACGGCTCAAAAAAGCCCAGGCCTTTGATTTTGACGATTTAATTATGTTGGTCATTAAACTTTTTGAATTGGAACCAAAAATCCTGGCCAAATATCAGGAAAAATTCAAATATATTTTAGTGGACGAATACCAGGATACCAATCACGCCCAGTATCGGCTGATAAATCTGCTGGCGCAGAAATACCGGAATTTGTTTGTGATTGGCGACGAAGCGCAAAACATTTATTCCTGGCGCGGGGCTGATTTCCGCAATCTGCTGAATTTCAAAAAGGATTATCCGGAAGCCAAGGTGATAATGCTGGAACAAAATTACCGTTCTTCCAAAAATATTCTGGAGGCGGCTCAGCAAGTCATCAGCAAAAACAAGCTCCGCCATGATAAAAATCTCTGGACAGAGAACCCGGCCGGCCAGCCCGTCACGCTTTTTGGCAGTCAAGACGAAAAAGAGGAGGCCGGTTTCGTTGTTGGTGAAATAGCCAGATTAAAAAGAGCCAATTCCGGGTTGAAATTGAGCGATTTTGCGGTGCTTTATCGCACCAACGCCCAGTCCCGTGTCATTGAGGAAGCGTTTTTGAAAGTCGGTTATCCTTATAAAATCGTCGGGGCGCTCAAATTTTATGACCGTAAAGAAATTAAAGATTTAATTGCTTATTTGCGTCTGATTAAAAATCCTCACGACGTGGTTTCAATGGAACGGATTATCAACACTCCGTCTCGCGGTTTTGGCAAAGATGTTGATTGCCGGCAACTGTTGGAGTTGGATAAAACGCTTTTAAACCAGATGACCCCGCAGCGCCGGCGGGCCTGGAATAATTTTTCCCAATTGATAGGTGATTTGCGTCAGGCGGCCAAGTCGCTGCCCTTAAGTCAGCTTTTAAAAAAAGTGATTGAGAAAATCGGATACAAAGATTTTATTCGTCAGCTGGCTGACCGAACGGAAGAAAGGGAGGAGCGCTGGGAGAATGTCAAGGAGCTTTTTACCGTGGCTAAAAAATACGACGTTTTGGCGCCGTCAGAAGGACTGGAATTTTTTTTGGAAGAAGCGGCGCTGATGTCCAACCACGACGAAGTGGAAACCGAAAAAAATTTGGTCAATTTGATGACGCTCCATTGCGCCAAGGGGTTGGAATTTGCCGTAGTTTTCATCGCCGGCCTGGAGGAAGGGATTTTTCCGCACAGCCGCAGCTTAATTGATGCTTGGCAAATGGAGGAGGAGCGGCGGCTCTGCTATGTTGGCATCACCCGCGCCAAGCAAAAACTTTATTTGACCGCCAGCCGCACGCGTCAGCTTTTTGGCGCCACCCTGGTTAATCCGCCCTCAAGATTTTTGTCGGATATTCCCGCCAATTTGGTGGAATATATTAATTTTGATGACGTCAATGAAGATAACGGAGGTCAAGACGGCATAATATTGCAAGACCTGGCTTAAATTTTGGGTCTGGGAGAAAAATTACGCCGCGCGTATTTTTTCGCCGCCGTCAATGCAAAAAACAATGCCCAGCGTCAAGCGACAATTCGGCGATGTGGGAGAGGAAAAAGCGGCGGAATTTTTGAAAAAGAAAGATTATCGGATTTTAGACAGAAATTATCGGCTGAAAGGCGGGGAAATAGACATCGTGGCGGCCAAAATTTCCGGTTTTCTGAAACTGAAAGTTGAAGCCGTTGTTTTTGTTGAGGTAAAAACCATTAAAGACGACGGTTCATTAAATTTAGCCGCGCTGGCTGCCCAAAACGTTCATTATTTTAAACAGCAGCGGCTGATTCGTGCGGCTAAAACTTATCTGGCTCAAAAGAAAATTTCCCCGGAAATTCCTTGGCGGATAGACGTAGTTTTGATGGTGCTGAATTCCCAAAACAATTTGGTCAAGATTGAGCATCTGGAGAACGCGGTTTGGGGAAGATAAAATTGGGAAGGCGGTCGGTACCAATGTCGTGCTATCGCGAGGGATTGGTACCGTGGATCATTAGGGGAGACACATGGCTTGGGTGACTAAAAAGATTTTAATTGTGGAAATAAAAAGAGGCGTAGCGAGATTAAAGAGGGCGGCGCCGCAGCAGCCGCCAAGGAAGGAGTGATTTCGCTACGCCAGAAATGGGGGCACAACGGAAAACTTTTTGGAGCCAGTTGGAGCCGGGCACGATTCGCACTTACCACCCAGCATTCGGCCGGGAGTGCAGCACCCAGGTCCGAGCTCTGCTTAGAAAGGAGGTAGTTTTCCGTTGCGCCGAAAATCATTTGGGCGCTTGTCCCGAAAAAACGAGACAAACTGTACCGTGATTGCTCAATCAGCACATAACGCCCATTTAAAATTGAAAGGACTTTTCCTGCAGGGAGAGCGAGATAGGATAATGGGGGCTCCTTTGCCTCCCTCCGGAGGACTTTCTTCGTCAGGGGTCGCCCACATTAGCGAGGCACGCCTGCGGATTCCGGTTACAACCTACAACCGGCCGCCTAAAATGTCCTCACGTGTCCACGGCCCCGTTTCCCCCCCGATTCCCGTCCCTCAGCGTCGAGCTCTCTTGCTCGAGCGCGTATTATTCTCCCCCCGCAGGATTTCGAAAAAATAAAACAATAAAAATAAGACTTTACTAACCTTCCTCGGGTCAAATTTCGTTGCCACTCGGGGTCGGCCTTTATGGGTTCGGTTACCCCTAGCAACCGGCAAGGTTAGCAAAGCCGATATTAAGATAGGATTGGCAATCCGCACTACGAATGTCCACGCAGTTTTAAGGATAGCACCGCTGTCCGACATTGCTCCAGCTGTCTTGCTATTCCGAGGCGAGTATTCAGCCAGAGAAAGCTTGTTTGGGGGTCTTAAACGAAAAAACCTTTCTCTTAGATCAGAGGACGCCCGACCGCCCCGCGCGGATTGCCAACTGAAAGAACTTTTTTAGTGATTTGAGTATATGCTAGCCCAGTTAGCTTGTCAATAGTGAAAAAGGAAGCTATATTAAAGGAGTAATCACTAATATACGAATTTTCCCAAATATACGAATTCGTAATTTGTATATTATTTTAGATTTGTATATTCGTGATTACTCCAAATTTTATGTCTAACGACTTAATGGAAAAAATTGTTTCCCTTTGCAAACGGCGGGGTTTTGTTTTTTCGGGCTCGGAAATTTACGGCGGGCTGGCCAGCACCTACGATTACGGTCCCTTGGGCGCGGAATTAAAAAACAACGTCAAGCAACTGTGGTGGAAATATTTTGTGCGGTCAAGAAAAGATATGCTGGGTTTAGACGGCAATGTTTTGCTGCACCCCAAAACTTGGGAAGCTTCGGGGCACCTGGCGAAATTTAAAGACGCTTTGGTGGAATGTAAAAAATGCCATCATCGTTTCCGGCCGGATAAATTGAAAGATTTAAACGGTTGCCCTGACTGCGGAGGCGAATTTACCGAATCAAGATTGTTTAGCGGCATGTTTAAAACCACGATTGGCCCGGTTGAAGAAGAGGGTCTGGCGACTTATCTGCGGCCCGAAACCGCCCAGAACATATTTATTAATTTCAAGAATATTTTAGATTCCACCGGCAAGAAAATTCCGTTTGGCATTGCCCAGATGGGTAAGGCCTTTCGCAATGAAATTACCACCGGCAACTTTTTTTTCCGCACCATTGAATTTGAAATCATGGAGCTGGAATATTTTATCGCGCCCCAGGCCGATTGGAATAAAATTTTTGAGGAATGGCTGGAATATATTTATGGCTTTGCCGCCAGGATCGGTTTAGATAAAAAGAATTTTTATAATCACGAGTTACCCGATGGCGAGCGGGCTCATTATTCCAAACGGACGATTGACATTGAATATCAGTTTCCCTGGGGGCGGGATGAACTTTGGGCCGTGGCTTACCGCAATGATTATGATTTGTCGCAGCATCAGAAATTTTCCGGCAAAAGTTTGGAATATTTTGACGAAGAAACTAAGAAAAAATATATCCCGTATGTGATTGAGCCGACTTTCGGGGTGGACCGCACGATGTTGGCGCTTTTGAGCGAAGGGTATAGCGAAGAAGGAGAACGGGTTGTTCTGAAATTAAATCCCAAAATCGCGCCCTATAAAGTCGCGGTGTTTCCATTATTGGCTAACAAATCCAAGCTGGTGGAGTTAGCCAAAAAAATCTACGATGATTTGCGTTCGGATTTTATGACCGCCTGGGACGATCGCGGCAACATCGGCAAACGCTATTATTCCCAGGATGAAATCGGCACGCCCTTTTGCATTACGGTGGATTTTGACTCGCTGGAAAAAGATGACGTGACGGTGCGCGACCGCGATACGATGAAGCAAGAGAGAGTAAAAATTAATGAATTAAAAGATTATTTAGAAGAAAAACTTTTATGATACAAAAAGAAATTTTAAAACTCGCCATTGCCATGGGCGTCAAGGCCGACTTGAGAGGGGAGGAGGCCGTCAAAAAATATTTAGCCCGGCAGAAGAAAAAATTTGAAGGCCTTTCTGAAAAGAAAAAGCGGGAATTTGATCAGGAGCGCCTTCAAAACCCCTACACGGATTCCGGAATTTGGGTTGACAACGGAAGGCCGGTCAAAAAAGCGCTGGCCGGAATTGATGTAACCACTGGTTCCTTGATGATGGCCAAAAGTTTGGGTTTTGATACCTATATTAATCATCATCCGATCGGCAAGGGGTTGGCACAACTGGACGATGTTATGCATTTGCAGGCCGATGTGCTGGCCATGTACGGCGTCCCGATAAATATCGCCGAATCTCTTTTGCAGCCCAGAATTTCGGAGGTGTCGCGAGGGATGCAGGCAGTAAATCATTATCAGGCAGTAGACTCGGCCAAACTGATCGGAGTTAATTTGATGAATGTTCATACGCCGGCTGATAATCTCGTGGCCAGTTTTTTAAAAAAAGAAACGGAGAAACGCCGTCCGGAATATGTCAGCGAGCTGATTGATTTTCTGAAAGAAGTACCCGAATACAAAAAAGCCGAGGAGCTGGGCGCTCCGATAAAATTAATTGCGGGCTCCGAAGACCGCCGCACCGGAAAAGTCGCTTTTACCGAAATAACCGGCGGGACCGAGGGTGCCAAGAACATTTATTCTGTTATGTCAAATGCGGGAATCGGCACAATCGTTGCCGTGCACCTTTCCGAAGAGCATCGCAAAAACGCTGAGGAAGCGCATTTAAATGTGATTGTTGCGTCCCACATCGCTTCCGATTCGTTGGGCATGAATTTGTTTTTGGATGAGCTGGAAAAGAAGGAGATTGAGATTGTGCCCTGCGGCGGGCTGATTAGAGTTAAAAGATAATAGCTACAAAATATGGATATACGGATTGGGGAATCCGTAGAAATTTCATAATACAAAGTGAACGCCAGGGTGGCGTATAAATGGGAAAAATAAGTTTGCCGCTTTTTTGGCGGCAAAAAAGCGGCGGAAAAAACCGCCGCGCGGCGATAAAATTTTGATAAATTCTAGGGCTCGCCTCGCTAAATTTGCTATGCCGTCCCGCCTAACGGCGGGACATGCAGCCACAGCACGCAAATTTTTAACGCTCGGCTCGCCCTGAATTTGGACAAAATTTTTCGCATGCGCGGAATTTAATACGATAAATCAAAAAGAAAGGAACAGCCCGTCAAATATTGACAGGTTGTTTTATTTATGATATACTAAAATAATTGAAAATAAGGCAAAATCGGCTGGTTCTTTGATACTAAAATTACCCTAAAATGCCCCAGAGCGCAGGAGGGCTGGATTTTTCCAGATCTTCTGCTTTCTGGGGCATCCAAATCCGCCATTTGAATTCCTGTGAAGGAAGAAATGGCTTGGCCATCTTACCGGTCTCGTCTACGACGAAATTCAAAACCGGTAAGTGGAGAATAAAATGTTTATACACATAATTGCGGACCCGGCGGATTTGGCAAAGGTGATCGGCCTGGAAGAAAATTCCAGGGTCTCGATTGTTCGGTACCCAGTTGGTCGTCAGGACGGTCCTGGCGAATTAGGTGGAGAATTTTTCTGCCATTGGCAGAAGGTCGGGGAGACGCCGCTCGGGCTGGAGCAGATTGATCACGCCTTGTTTATGATGGGGCGTACATTTGCGGTGGAGACATGCCGCGAACGGATGATTCATCACCCGTGCGGTTGCATCACCCGCATCGGCTGGGCGCATTTAAAGCATAGCTTTACTCAGTCGACCGGTTGCCCGACCTGCTGTTCTGGCCATCGCAGCAATTCGTATCCTGAAGAAGGATTTATTGCTTGCGATGAGCACGACCCGGAATCGCCGGAATCGAAAAAACCGGATGTGCCAGAACCGCGGCAGCAGCAGAGATGGTAGTTGGCGTCTTTTCGCGGCCGGAGAAAGGAGGTGGACATGTTGTAAGAATGTTAAGTCAGCACACCGAAACTTAAAACGGGCAGCGGGAAATGTATCCAGGGGAGGCCGCCCGCAAAACAAATGGGGCCTACACTTCGTCTAGTCTAACAAACGATGGCGGACAAGGACTGGAAGCACCGGGGTTGGCCCGGCGACGTTAGTCCGAGCCGAAAGATGTTTTCGGACAAAAAGCAATCGAAATAATCTATCTAGGGCAGGCAAATGGGCTACCCAACCCAAATGTCTGCCCCTCTTCTCCGAGGATTTATGAAAATGAATTTTCAGAGAAGAGCAGTTCTTTTCAGAAATCAAATTCGGGATGGGGAGGTTTAAGATGGAATATTTTTTGAAGTACATCTATCAAGAGGCAGGGCAGAGGAAAGAAAAAATATTTCCTTTGATTGCCGATGGAGAGCAAGAATTTGTTGGACTCTCCAAGGATGGTAAAAATCACCATGCCTTAGAAGCTTGTATCCAGGGGGAATATGAGGTTGAGCTTTTGGGGGATGGCGCCTCGATTGACTCTTGGAAAGTTTTGCCTTGCGGTTGCATTGATTACGGCTCCGGATTATTGGAGCGATGTGTATCGTGCGCCCAAGGAGCAGTAGAAAAAGAGTATAGCGCCAGTGGGCAAACCAATTTTTTCGTTGAGCCCATGCGAAGAGGGCGCTTATCTAGCCCTCGTATAATCTAACCTTCCGAGAGGCCTTTGTCGTGAAAACCAAGTAAACTTGGCGCGATGAAGGCCTTTTTTTGCATGCGAATAGCGATCCCGCTCAGCGGGACGCCCATGCGAATAAAGTATGCGAAAAGCGCACATTCATGCGAATTGCGCTCATGCGAAAAAATCCACCCCAACCCTCCTTTTACAAAGGAGGGAACGATGCCCCTTCCTTTTTCAAAAGAGAGGAGTTTTTTGAAAATAAAAAAACCCGCGAGTGCGCTCGGGGTATAAATGCGGCAGTGGTTATAAATATTTGTCTAAATCTTTCTTTTCAATTTCCGCGGATTTGTCGCTTGGGTTTTAAAACGGGTAGCTTAAGCACAAGCCGGGGATTTACTTAAAGAAAGATGCACCGAACTAATAAATGTTTCTTCGTCAGAAGGGATAAATTCTTTGTGCTTTTTCAAAGAAGCCGCATAACCGTGAATGGCGTCAAGAGCCATCTGGCGAGCTTCTCTGAGATTGCGGCCATAACTAATACAACCGGGCAAGGCCGGCACAATTACCGTAAAACCGCCTTCCGGCTCTGGGCGAAATATTACATTAAATTGAAGTTTTGTCTTCTCCATAGTGTTGTTTATATTCTAATCTTTTTAATTGATAAAAGTCAATAGAAAATTATATTTTTGATATTTGATATTTTTATTTTGGGCGTGGTAAGATGACAATAACTATAAATCACTAATCACGCACTAATTTGTTCACGAATCGCACGAATATTTGTGATATTTGTGGATAAATTTGTGCAAATTAGCGAATTGAATGTTTAAAAAAACCACTCTCAAAAACGGCTTGCGGCTAATCACTGCGCCGATGAAGGACAGCCAGACCACCACGGTGCTGGTGCTTTTTGGCACCGGTTCAAAATATGAAACCAAAGAAATCAACGGGCTGTCGCATTTTTTGGAGCACATGTTTTTCAAAGGCACAAAAAAACGGCCTGACACCCTGGCCATCGCTGAAGTGCTGGATAGGGTAGGGGGGCGCTACAATGCCTTCACTTCCAAGGAATTTACGGGCTATTGGGCCAAAGTAGATAAAGAACATTTGGAGCTGGCGTTGGATTGGGTGGCGGATATTTTATTGAACTCAAAATTTGAGGCGGCGGAAATTGAAAGAGAGCGGGGCGTGATAATTGAAGAAATTAACATGGTGCTGGACACACCGATGCACTATGTTTCTGATTTGTGGGAGCAGCTGCTCTATGGCGACCAGCCGGCTGGCTGGGATGTCATCGGCACCAAAGAGACGGTCAACAAAGTGAGCCGCAATGGTTTTTTGGACTATTTCAAAAAACAATACCGTAGCGAAAACGCGATTGTCTGTCTGGCCGGGCAGTTGGATAAAAAAGCTGAAAAATTGGCTCATAAATATTTCGGCCATTTGAGAAAGGGAGCGGCGCAAGGAAAGCCGACCGTGAAAGAGATTCAGACCAGGCCCGAAGTTTTAATTTTCAGCAAGGAAACCGACCAGACGCATCTATGCCTGGGCGTGCGGGCTTATAATATTTTTCATCCAGACCGTTACGTTCTGGCGCTGCTCGCCAATATTTTGGGCGGGATGATGAGTTCGCGGCTCTGGATTTCCGTGCGCGAGAAAAAAGGCCTGGCTTATTACGTGCATACCAGCGTGGAAAACTATACGGATTCGGGATATTTGGTGACGCAAGCCGGCGTAGCCAACAATCGCGTCAGCGAGGCAACGCAGGAAATTCTGAAAGAGTATAAAAAAATCAGGGACAAAAAAATTGGCGCCTCGGAAGTTAAAAAAGCCAAAGACAATATCAAAGGCGCGATGCGTTTAAATTTAGAAACCTCTGATGAGTTGGCTTCTTGGATCGGCATGCAGGAGATTTTAAGGAAAGAAATTTTGACAACTGAGCAAATTTTTGCTAAAATAGAGGCGGTAACGGCTACGGATTTGGCGCGCGTGGCGAGCGATATTTTTCAACCAGCCAAATTAAACTTGGCGCTGATCGGGCCGTTTAAGGAGAAAGAGAAATTTGAGAAGTTATTGAAAATATAAAAGATAGCTACAAAATACGAAAAAGTACGAATATACGAAAATTCAAATTTTTGATTAGAAATAAAATTCCAGCCGTTTTTGTAGTTGGATTTTTTATTCAAATTTTTTGCTCGCTCTGGCGGGGCCAATGATGTAAATTAAATAAAAAAGACCGTTTT
>Ga0315291_10011631_pt1 | contig 10717 bp, 11 predicted proteins | sample YL17G12_20_MG_FD_203070 | JGI IMG/M metagenome (GOLD analysis project Ga0315291, IMG submission 203070) | Sediment microbial communities from Yellowstone Lake, YNP, Wyoming, USA - YL17G12_20 | ecosystem: Environmental > Aquatic > Freshwater > Lake > Sediment | place: USA: Wyoming | collected... | reverse complement strand
TATTGATTAAAAAATTTACCGCAAAATGCCCACAATTTGAACTTTGTTCGCTTTGATCTCTAACGGTGTTGATTTTCAACTTATACATGATATCATCTTTAAAAGCATCAACCACCTTGAACAAATCCTTTATGAATTTTTCGTTAGGAATTGATACTAAACTGTCATAAACTTCAACAGACGCATCTGGACGACTTATGAATACTGCTTTCCAATGAGAACCTTGACTATCACTATCGTCGCTATTGATCACAAACCCAAAGCGGTCGGTGTCTTTGTTTATGTATTTCAAAAGTGTAGGCATTTCGTCGTTTGATATGACAGGAATTATTTTCTCTGGAAGTTTATCCTTAAATATTTGGTCAATTTCTGTATTCCACAAACCATCGCTCTCTCCAAGTCCTTTACCAATTTTTTTGTTATACATATCTACAACAATATCCTTAATTCTCTTGAAATCTCTTTTGATTTGACTAGTGCTTCTGCCTTCTTTTGTTAATTCTCCTAACGCTGTCAAATATTCTTTTTTTAACTTATCAGGAGTATCAATTTTTACTAATATTTGGCCAAGTTCTCTCCAGTCGTCAGGTGTATATTGGCTCACATTTCTTCTAATACCTCGTTTCCTAGTGAAACCACTATCTTGTAGTAACGAATTGATTACATTTGGCGTGAGTGATGTTTGTTTGTTTCTTCCAACCAGAAATTCACCCGCTCTTCCTGCTTCTGTGATTAGATCACTTAACTTATCGACATCGTCATCTCCCTCTTTCTCTTCCTCATTTTCTTCACCAATCATACTTGGAATGTCGTCTGGTTTCCCCTCTTCTGCCGTCGCGAGGGGGCGAGTATCAAGTTTTTTAACCAACTTACGAACATCTTCGGTTGAAATATCGCCTAAATTTTTACTCAAAAGCCCTTTGATCGTTGAAGTATCGTTTCCTAAACTACTTTCAATCAATAGTCTAATCTTCTCTTCGTAGTCTTTTTTCAACTTATCCTTATCTTCGCGCTTGATACTACCTTCAATCGTTAGTTCTGGAACAACCTTTTTGCTGAAAACCAGATCTGTTAGATCGCCTAAGGTATATCCCTGATAAGGTGGTTTGTTTTGACCAACAATATTTGTACCAACAGCAGACACCTCCGTTTTGACCTTGTCAATCGGTATAACTGGAATTGTTTTTATCTTCGTCAAGTCCCGTCCATCATCCCCTCTCCTTCCGTCGTGAGGGGCGGAACCCCTCTCCACTTTAGTTTTTGGTTTCCTAGTCCGTTTAGCGCCTTTTGGCTTTCTATTAACATATCCAAAAACATTTTTGATGTTAATGTTTAGCAGTTGCTTATCGCTTATCTTTTTTTCGTCAAACTTGATGTATTTGCGCTTGCCATTCACCTTGAAATAATATCCCTTCTTGTTTTTGAAAATCCTCTTTGGTCTCAATTTGTCTTTTACCATTCTTTTACTAGATAGAAACTTTTTTTAAAAATCTTACATATATTGTAAAGGATGAATATACCAAATTTTAATGAAACACCAATAGGAAGACCTCCTCACGAAGAAGTGAGTGTATGTAGAGCAATTACTATGACTTTTGGAACTAATGGTTCAACAGTAGGTCAATTTAATAACATACCGTTTAGAGTAAAAGAAATACGAGTTATAAGTGCTGTATTTACTGATGGTGGAAACCCACAAGGAGATTATGCTCTTTTATGGTCTGATTTATTTCAATCTGCCCCCGTCTGTATTCTCGGGATGACTTCTTCGGCTTTAACTCAATCTCTGACAACTCTTAACGGTGAAGGTGGTTCGAGAATTCAATTTAATCCAGCAAGAGATATTTCAGGTCAAATTAATTTTAGACTAACATTTATTAATTCTCAACAAACACCTTATACTTTAACAACTAACACATGTTCTGCTTGTGTCATACTGGAGTTTGTAAGGGGTGAATAACTTTTGATTTTCTCCTACCGTCGGTGAGCGGGCGGAACCGCTCTAATCTACGGCAAACTACTCTACTAAGAATTTATATTCATTTTGAATACAAATTTAGACATTACTTATATGTTTATTAGTCTTTTCGTGTCGTGCTTTATGATTTATTGCTACATCACTACCGCATAACTCCGTTATATTAACATAACACCGTTGCGGGTCAAAACAAGCTGTTTCTGAGCACACCAGAAGATGTAGTTGTTGATGGGATCTGCCGTTGAGAATTGGGAATTCAACTGATATTGCTGAGTTTCCTTAGTCAAATCAATCCCATTAGCAAGGGTCAAATTGTCGTTGAATTTCGGAAGAGAGAAACCAACAAAGTTGTCGAAATGCGTGAAATGATTGTTGTAAGAGATAAGAGACTGAATGCAACTTTCATCCAAGTTGGCCCGATTGTACATGTAATGCTCGCCAGTCACAACATTGATCGGAGTATTGGTTAAGATTGGAATTTGGTTAAGCAGCGTCTGGTATTGCTCCAAATTGAATGTAGTATGCGCTTTGCAGGTGTTCAAAGTTTCCGGATTTTTGAAAGGAGCCCATGCGACCCAGCAGAGAGAATTTCCATGCGATTTCGTAATGTTGAGCGTGATAGACTGATTTGATGCCGATAAATTTTGTTTTGAAGACCAAACCAGCGGGATCGGCATTGTTAGGCCTTCCGTATTGACCTGATTGACAAGTTTGGATGTCAAAAATGCGTTTTGCTCAACACAGGCATAGAAAGCAAGGTTGGAAACGAGTGGTAAAGTAGGTACCGCGGTACCGGTAGATATAGCTGGAAAAACTGTTCCAATTGTAGCAGACCAGGCGTAGCTCTGAACAGCAGACCAGTAAATAGCAATGTTCAATGTCTCTCCGCTGAAATAGAGGTTCTTATTTACACCGAGAATAGTAGAATGGAACATGCTCATGGGAAGTTTTACAGAGATAGCAGTTGGACTTGCAGCGGTACCAATATAAGTATTTCTAGGTCCAGTTGTAATAGCCCCGTTGTCATTTTCAGAACCAATCCCTGTCCAAGATGATCCAATTGGGTTAGTAATGGTGTTAGCTTTCCCGATATCCATGTAAGGTGATCTTTGAGCGACACCAAGAGTAGTTGGCAATAAAGGGCTTTGGTTATATTGAGTATTAACACTCGCGACAACAGCGGCCGGAGTGTCTCCTGGAGAGGCGGGGATAACGACGAAGAAAGGTGGGGTAGGCTGGGTGGTATTCTTAATGAATTCTGTGAAGTTGGTTTGATGAGCGTCGGTTGCTTCAAGATATGCCCCGACATTACTGATGTCGCACAAGATAGTATTTGATCCGATGGAAGAAACTGTGATCCTGTCAATAATAGCACCTAGATTTCCGCTAATAATGGTGCTTAACCCAGCCGCAGCTGCTGGAAATAGCAAATCTAAACTGAGATAGGACTTGGAAAGATTGATAATTTTTGAAGGTATTTGAAACTCGCTTAGAGTTCCTACACTTGAAACTGACAACTGTGGATTACTCGTTCCTCCAACAGGAGTAATTTTCACCATTAGAGGAGAAGGGTGATTATAGACTGCTTCCGTGTAAGTAATTTCGGGAGCGAATTTCTGTTCCACGATTTTTGGATTAATGATTTCTGTCATTTATTGTAGAAGAAGATTTTTTTTTTTCAATTATTTACACTTCTTCTTGGAACAATTTTGGTATCTTGTTCTTCTGGATTAAATGGATTGGCAGTAAATTCTCTCTCTAAATCTCTATGTAAATCTCCCAAATTTTCGTGAGGAAAATCGCCTGATATGCCTGCTATTTTTTCTAGACTTCTTTCTTCAAGTCTTAGCATCCTCTCAAAATTTGATAACATCAACTCCTGCTTGTGAAGTTCGCTTGTATCGTCGTATTTGTAAAATATGATACTGAATACACTATCAAGTCCATTAGTTTCTATTGGAATTCCAAATCGATCTGTGATTGTGAAATGGAAGTTCCTTGATTGTGTGGTTGAAAATGGTTTGCTATTATTCTCGATATTCGTGTTCTCGTAATAGACCATCGCACTATCTGGAAAGGTCTGTAATATCTCTTGGAGGATGGACAACTCACTTGTGTTACACATATCACTTTTGATAAACAACCTGTTAATCGGTGCAAGACTTATGTAATGAACGCTAATCAAAGTATCTCCTACAAAATTGTATGTTGTATTCAAGTAAAATCCAAGTTGCAACCAGCAAAAATTTTCAAATCTAAAAGAAGGTTGAGAACCACCGTTCCCTTCAACCGTGTATGTTATCTTGCCTGTTTGCGTCTCAAGAAATTTGGGGAAAGACATTTTATAGGTCCAACCATTGGGAGAACTTGCTGATAGAATTGGAGCGAGATTTGCTATCAAACTTGAAACGCCATAATCACCCTCCGGTATCGTTATCAGAGTTTCTACACCCAATTCAACTAGATAGAAGGTGTTCCGACCTTTTGGAAAGTTGTAAAAACTTTTTGGTATAGATGCTTGTAAAAGAGCGACCCTATTGAAATCGTTTCTTGGCAGTTCAATATTAACCTGAAAATCTGTTGGTGATCCAGAAGTTCTATTGAAGCTGTCGATGTAAAATATCTTCGTATCTCCGTGATAACTCATTTATACTATGCGTATATTTTTCGTAAAAAAATAAATATTTAGTGTAATAAATGGAAAGCACTAATACAAATGAAAGCTCACTGACGGAGGATCAAGGTATCGCCACTCCGACTGTGTCGGGTCCTACGAGACGAGTAAAATTAACAAAATCTGGAAAGCCAGATGGAAGGTCAATTTCAAGCAAGAAAAACCTGGAAATTGGAAAGAAGAAAGTAATGGATATTTTACACAAAGCGAAACAAAGTAAAATTCCTGATGAAGAAGAAACAGATGATGAAGAATTTGAAATCAAACCACGCGCACGACATAAGGGTCTCGCGACCCCTATAACCCCGCCTCTTCAAGTCCAAGAAGCTCCTCTTCCTCACGACGATAGGAGAGGGGCTCCGCCGAGCACGGATGAAATTGAATTGACCAAGAAAGAACTTCAAGAATTGAAGAGACAAGTTCAAGAAAACACTTTAAGAGAAGAAAGACGAAAACAACTTGAAATTCAAAAACAAGTTGATAAGATACGAATGGAAGCGTATGGTAGGTTGAATTCTCTCTCTCAAAATATGTCTATGAAATTTTGATGATACTTTTAAAAAGTATCCTATAGAATAAAGATGAAAGAAGTTGTGATCAACAATATCAAAATAACACCTCTAATCACCCACAGCACTAATCCAGATGATGTTCTAGGAGGTCAAATGTTCCTAGATCCATATAGCAATGTGGCTATAATTTCAAAGAAAAAGAGCGGAAAAACAACCCTGCTCTACCATATTCTTAAAAAGGTATGTAGAAAAGGGACGAATGTGTTGATTTTTAGTCCTACTCAAAACAAAGATGAAACTTATAAGTTCATAAAAGAAGCATTGGATAAGAAGGTTTGTAATATCTCTTCTTATTCAAACTTCGTTGAAGATGGAGAAAACATTATAAATGATTTGCTAAACGAACTTGGGAAAGAGGAGGAAATTGAAGAGGAAATAAAACCAAAAAGTATGGGGCAAGCCCCCTACAACCCTTCTTTGGGAGGGAGGTTGAAGGAACCGATAGGTTCTTTCGAAGAAAGAGTAAATTACTCAATGTTTGGAAAAGGTGTAAATGACATTGAACCCGTCTCACAGGCTCGGAAACCTGCTCCTCCAAAGAAGATTAGTGCTGACTATGTGCTCGTTTTTGATGATTTAGGAAAAGATATGAATTGTAAAACGATAGCACAGCTTAGCAAGACTTTAAGACATTACAAAATAAGGTGCTTCTACCTTCAACAATATTTAAGCGACTTATCCGCGGATACGCGGAAGCAAATAGACTACGCCTTGCTTTTCAAATCCTTCAATGAAGAGAAACTTTTGAGCATGTATGAGAGCCTTGATTTATCAATAGATTTTGTCGAGTTTGTTGAACTATACCATTACGCTACAAAAGATCCTTACAATTTTTTGTATGTGGATGTCAAACAAGACAAGTATCGGAAAAACTTCAATACAGAGATCCGATACATGTGAGTAAATTACTTCAAAAAAATTATCTCCACATGTAATAAATGAGAAGAAAAAAGACTAAAGGCAAAGGATTTATTGAAGACGCTGATAAATTTCTAAAGAATACAAAACTTTTAAGCAAAGTAGGTCAAGCGGTGCTTCCGTTCGCTTTAGGAGCATTGGGAACTACACTTTCACCTCTGGGGACTGCAGCTGGAGCTGCTATAGGGCAAGCAGGAGTTGAAGGATTAAAGAATTATGGATACGGTCAAAAAGGACGAGGGGGTGGATATCAAGGTTCAGAATATCAAAACATGACTACTGCTTTATACTCAAATAAACCATCAAATGTTGGAGTTAAAAAGGCATTAGGAACTGCTATGGTCACACCTAAAACAGGAATTTTTGGAGGAGCAGTTTATTCGCAGGGAATGATACCAATACACAAAAACACGGGAGCTGGATCATCTTCTGGCAGAGATTACAAGACAAGGACAGTGATGGTTAGAAAACCAATTCTTGGTGGCGGAATGAGTGTGTATAACGATGTTGTTTCACAGTTCGGAAATCCTAAATTTTAGTAAAATTTTAAAAAAGCCCTTCTAGTAATAAAGAATGTTTAATACAAATTACAAAGAAGGGGTTCAACACGGAGAAGGACTTCTAACACGCGATGTCGGGAGATACCCGCCAGCAATGAGAAAACTTTTAGAACAAGTTGGAAACGAGACCATATCAAAAATCACTCTATTCAAATACCCGCTTGTTGAATTATCAGCACTTGCTAAATTTTTTTCAAACAAGAAGATACCTTACGATGAACTATTCCATCTGGGAATGAATATCAATGGTAAATATAACCTTGATAAAGATAGTGTTTTACACTTTGATCGTGGTGGAATTCCTACAAAACCAAATACTCAAACAATGAATGTTGATAAAGTTCCAAGTCAGCCTAAACTCACAATAAATGCTCTTTTAGAGCAAACGAGGCTTAGAATTGGAAATGAAAAAATGACAGAATATTCGGCTTTTAGACAAAATTGTCAGCACTTCGTTACAAACCTGTTAATTACCGGAAATTGGAGCACACCAGATACCGCGAAATTTGTAAATCAAAATGCTGAGAGTTTTTTGAAAGACCTGCCAAAAGGATCTGAACTGATCGCAAATGCTTATAGTAAGGTTGGAGCTATTATTGACAGACTGAAACACGGGGAAGGTATTTACGATGAAGGCACTGGTTTAACCCCGTTTGAAGAAGTTCCTATAGCGAATACAGAAGGTATTCCACCAGCAACTGATACAGATTTCTTTATACGAGCACCTTCTTCTGAAAATAGAACTGTATTTGGAGGAGGTGGCGGAGAAGCATGGGGAACTGATGGAAAACAAAGACCGTATTTTGGATCTGGAGTTCCAACTACTTCAAATTTAAGAATGGTTGGAAATCCTCCTAATCCTATGTTTCAAACTGCTCTCAAAGAACAGATGGGACGCGGTGGTATCAATTATGCTGAACAGAGAGTTTCTCCATATGTGTATGGATTAAGAACAAATTTCGACCCTGTTCCAGACTATGTTCAAAACCTGTCAATTCAAAACATAGAATTACGAAGTGGATAGACGGTAGGAGAAAAAGAAAAAAATATTGAATTTTATTTAAACTTGTTATTAAATAAAATGTCGAATTCTTATCTAGCACTTATCAACGAACAAGGAGCAGGATGTAATACCAGTATAGTTTTGAATTCTATAATTGGACCAACAGGAGATCCAGGTCCAATCGGTGCTACTGGTGCTACTGGACCTCAAGGGTTACAAGGACCTACTGGCTCCCAAGGAATACAAGGACCTACTGGCTCCCAAGGAATTCAAGGTTCAACTGGACCTCAAGGGTTACAAGGACCTCAAGGACCTCAAGGTCTCCAAGGAGAAACAGGTCCTTCCGGAGATGTAGGACCAACGGGACCAGCAGGAATTGTGATTGGAAGCTCTGTCTATGGTGAGTTGAAAACGAGCACGATTACCACTACAAAAATATTTACAGCATTGAATTCCTTTCAAGGCTTTTTCAATCTTACGATAGGAGTATCAAATGGTGTGAATGCTTTATCAAATCCAAGTCCAATCCCATCTTCTTTTGGTATTTTAACTGGAGGTGTCTATAATGGCCAAATAGACACTTCAATTAATGTAACAGCGGGCGCTGGGGATAAAATATTTCAAATAGCATTCTTTAAAAACGGAGTTCAACAAGGGGGAGGACAAGTTTTCGAAATTGGAGGGGCTATTTCTGGTGTGGGGATAACCACTACTTTTTTAGCACAGCTTGTTCCTGGTGATAATGTTGATGTTAGAATAGCCCAAACTTTGGGGGCATTGGCAACAATTTCAATTTCAAGATGTAATGCTGTTTTGATTTTAACTACACCGGCACAAGGTATTCAAGGACCTCAAGGTTCAACTGGACCGTCTGGTGATGATACAAGAATTGTTTCCGGAGTAAATTTCTCAGACACTCTTCGTTGGGATGGAGTATCTAAATATGTTCCAACGACGGCTGATGTCTTTTTAGGCAGATTTACAGGTCAAGGGTTTCCAAGTATTAATCAAAACAACATCTGTATTGGAGATAGTTCTTTCTCATCGGTTGGAGCAAATTGTAATAACAATGTCTGTTTTGGATCTTCCGCAGGTCAATCTCTTCAGGCTAATTCATCAGAGAATATTGCGATTGGTAAGTCCCGTCTAGGTGGAAATACACCTGGTAATAATTGCAGTGGCTCTATTAGGATTGGAAGTTTAGGTTCTGGTTTGGCTGAAAAGGGAACTGGTAATTTTGCTATTGCAATAGGACGAAATTCAGGAAGAACAAATCAAGGAACAAGTTCAATAATTATTTCAGCTCTTGGAACAGACATCGATAATACAGTTGCTAGTTCATGTAAAATTGCTCCGATACGACAAAGTTCTTCTAATCTTCCGCCAAGTCATTTGATGTATGACAACTCGACAAAAGAAGTATTTTTCGTAAATCAACCTGTGCTACACCTTGTTAATAATTCCATCTCAAGTGCTGTGCTTCTTAATCAAGTCCAAGGAATTCCTTGTAATGACACCCAGATCAGCATAAATGGTATAGGTCTAACAACGACAAACACAACACTTAATGGAATTTCAACAGTCGTATTTTCAGGTTTCGTTGTAGGACAGTCATATTTAATGAGTTGTTCAATTGGACTACAACATACGACCGCAGGAAATAGGGTTCATAGAATAGCACAAAGATTTACAACGGGTGTTCCTGCTATTACGGATGTTTTACAAGACTCAATTATAACTACAATTTTCGGTCAAACTTCCGCATTTGGAAATATCGCTTTTGGAAATCAGTTAAATGGAACAGTTTTTTCTTGTTCAAGTTTAACCGACAAAGTCTGGTTTAGCCAAACGGTAGATATCGGAACGCTGACTTCAGGGGGATTTTTAAATCTCCCTTTGGTAATTACGATAATCAGATTGTAGAGTAAGAACCTAGCGGTACTCCTATCGTCGTGAGGGGGCAGGACCCCTCTACCTACGACCTCCCTTTTAGAAAGCACGGTGACCAAAAATAGAAGAAAATTTTTTTGTCTCTTATATGTAAATGACATCAATTCAAATATTACCAGTTGAAGAGATCAATTCCATCTCTTCTGTATATATACAGAACATCTTCATTGATATTCAAAACAAGACAATTACGATCGAAGTAGATAAGGTAGGTCAAATTGTGAGTAAAGAAACATTGATTGCTTCTGGAGAAGATTATAGTAAAATCTACAAAGATGATTTGTTGAACGATTTTGTATTAGCATCGTTGGGTTTCACTGTAAGAACCTAGCGATACTCCTTTTTAGAAAGTATGGTGAGAATTTTAAATTCATTGGGTTTAAAATTTCTATTCGCTCTATTTACTTTATGCCTCACTTTGTGGCTTTGTTTTCTTAGTTCTTTTTGGGGCAGTTTTAACTTCGGAGACCTTTTCTGGGGTAGGTTGTTTTGTATAACTATCCATAATTTTCTTGACCTCTAGGTATTCCTCGCTATCTTTTTTAGGAATGCTCCAACTCCCACCTTTGGAAGTATTGAATTCTTTGAGTGCCTTCATCCATGAGGAAGGAGGTCTTTTGGGTTTTTCGGTTGATTGAGTGTCCATTTATTCAATGCAAGAAAAAAAATTGTTGAATATTTTTACATTCTTACTTTAAATCTATCAATGATGTTATCAATTGCTGATTTCTGATTTTGAGTAGGCTCTCCATATTCACTATTTTCGATGAAATCTTTTACACTTTCACAGAAAGAAGTGTCGAATGCCTTTCCTTTCTTGTTTCCCGCCCATTCAATGATTTTGTCAATTTTCACAATATATTCATCCATTTTATTTATTTTTTCATTTCTTTAAACTATATTTAAAATTTTTATCAATTGGGATTGAAAGGGAAACCCTTTCTTTGAGGTGGAGGGTTTCCCTTTCTTTGAGGTCAAAACATTTTTCTATCTTTGGATGTAAATTTTTCTATCTTTGGATGTAAAATTTTCTATCTTTGGATTTTCGGGATTGAAAGGGAA
>Ga0315291_10011629_pt1 | contig 10718 bp, 10 predicted proteins | sample YL17G12_20_MG_FD_203070 | JGI IMG/M metagenome (GOLD analysis project Ga0315291, IMG submission 203070) | Sediment microbial communities from Yellowstone Lake, YNP, Wyoming, USA - YL17G12_20 | ecosystem: Environmental > Aquatic > Freshwater > Lake > Sediment | place: USA: Wyoming | collected... | reverse complement strand
TCCGGCTTCCCCTTGAAGTACGAAATGACGGCGCCGGTCTTCTCCTCGCCCGAAGGCCGCACGTCCGCATTCGCCCCCACAAAATCCAGCTTCACCGCATAGCGCCGTTGATCTCTCCGGCTTCGGAGTTCGCGTTCCGCCGGGTTTATCGATAAGCGCTCCTTCACCGAAGCCGTCTTCTCGGCGATCTCCTCTCCCGCGCTTCTTTCACTCAGCAAATAGGTCAACCCTTCGGAAGTGAAGTAGATGGTCTTATCTTTTCCTTGAAGATAATAGGCCACCTGAGCGTCCATCTGGCCCTGATTGGGAATAAAATAGAGCGGCATCTTGCCGAAATCTCGATCGACCTTGATAGCTGCCGAGATGGGGATTGAGGAAGTCTGAGCCGATGTCGTCTGAACTTTAGGCCCTTGTTCCCCGGAGCCTGTCGCAAACACAATGATCAAAGCCCCTGATAAGATGGTCAAGAATTTTCTCATGGTCCCCCCTTTTCGACGGATTCATAGCTCAATAATAAAATTATCCTTTTCCCAGGGCGAGATAGATGCGCGCGCTGCGCGCATGTCCCCCACTGCGAAAAGATCATATCTCCGGCCACAGATCGATGTCAAGGAACGATTCGCGTGTCCTCCCGGCCGCCCGGGTCCGGTTGATTTCCAAGCTCTTCTTGTTGGATAATGGGCCTTCGCATTTCATCATCAAGGAGGTTTCATGAATCGCAAGTCCCTGGTCCTTTTTCTTTCTTTGGTCACGCTGGTCATCCTGACGTCCGTCGCCCAGCTCGTGCTCTGCGCCCCGGCGCAGGAGGCGGTCAAGCCCGGCAAGGTTGTCTTCGCCGGAGTCCGTTCGTCGCAATACGGGATCAAGCCGTTCCCCTCCCCCGAGGGGTGGCTGAAGGCGATGGGGGCGATGACCGGATATTTCGAAGGCTCGTCCCCGTGCGCCGTCTGGATCGTCGGCCAGATGTCGAAGGAGCGCCGAGACATGCACCTGTTCTTCCCCGGTGATGGGAAACAATACCCGCACATCGAATTCAACGCCGCCGACATCCATGAGCCCTATCTCACCGCCTTCGACAAGGCCGGGATCAAGGTGTTCCTCCAGGTCGAGCCCGCCGACGCGGACATGGAGACCCTCATCGACCTCGTCCTCGGCCGGTACAAGCACCACCCCTGCGTCATCGGCTTCGGCGTCGACGTCGAATGGAACAAGGTCGCTGACAAGCCGGGGACCGGGACCGAGGTGGACGACGCCACGGCCCAAAAATGGGAGGCCAGGGTGAAGTCTTACAACCCCGAGTATAGGATGTTCCTCAAGCACTGGGACATCAAGTGGATGCCGAAAACCTACCGGGGCGATATCGTCTTCGTTGACGACAGCCAGATCTTCAAGAGCCTCGAAGAGATGGTCAACGAGTTCACGACCGGCTGGGCTCCGGCGTTCTACCCGAACACGGTGGTCTACCAGATCGGCTACGGCCCCGACAAGCCCTGGTGGAGCGTATTGCCCACACCACCCAAGACGATCGGCGAGGCCATCCGGAAGGGTGTCAAGCAGGACATGGGGATCATCTGGGTCGATTTCTCGTTGAGAGACGTCGTCCCCGTCGATGGGCCACGGCCATGAAGAGCTTGGCTCAAAAAGGCATGGGGGGGCTCCTCTTTTTCCCCCTTCTTTTTCTCTTCGGCCTCGCGCCCGGAGCGGCGGGGGCGAAGACCCCGAACGGCCCCATGGTTGGAATCAAGATCTACGAATATTCGGGGAGTTTTCCCAAGCTGTTCGAGGAATGGCGTTCCCTGGGTATCAATACCGCCTTCGTCGGAGCAGGGCTGGGCGCCGATCCGGAATTCAAAGCCCTGGCCAAAAAGAACGGGATCACGACGTTTCTCATCTTCCCCGTCTTCTTCGATGCCGCAGCGATCGAGAAGGACCCCAAGCTTTTCGCGGTGAAGTCCGACGGCCAACGGGCCGAGGATGATTGGGTGAAGTTCGTCTGCCCGACCCGAGAGGATTTCCGGAGCCGCAAAATCGAAGAGGCCAAGCGCTTGGTTCGCGAGGTCGATCCCGACGTCCTCAGCCTGGATTTCATGCGCTTCTTCGTCTTCTGGGAGAAGGTCTACCCGGACCGGACGCCGGAGTCGCTGCCGAACACGTGCTTTGATACGAGCTGCCTGGAGGCGTTCCAGAAGGAGATGAACGTTCATCTCCCGGCGGACCTCTCCGGCGCCGAAACGGCCGTCAAGGCGAAGTGGGTTCTCGGAAACCACGCCCCGGAATGGACGGAGTGGAAATGCCGGACGATCGCCGGGATGGTCAAGCTCCTGGCGTCTGCCGCCCGCGAGGTCAAGCCTTCGATCAAGATCAACATCCACACGGTCCCCTGGCGGGAAGGAGATTTCGGAGGGGGGATCAAGGCAGTCCCTGGCCAGGATGTCGTCCGACTGGCGCCGCTCGTGGATTTTATCTCGCCGATGTGCTACCACCACATGGTCCGCCGGACGCCCGCCTGGGTCCATTCCGTCACCCAGGACATCTATGACCGGACGCATGGCCGGGTCCTCCCGAGCATCCAGGTGGACAAGGCATATATTGACGATCCCTACACGCTCGCCCAGTTCAGGGAAGCCGTGACGGAAGCCCTGAAACCGCCGTCCCTCGGGGTGATCTTCTGGTCCTGGGACGCCTTGAACAAGGCGCCCGATAGAAAAGAAGCCCTCAAGGCCGTCCTCGGAGGTTCTAGGTCCCGGCCCGGCCGGTGAAATTGACAAGACGCCGGTTTCTTGGTAATAATCTGCCGTCATGAATAACAAAAAGAAGATCTTACGGGCTGCGGTGATCGTCGTCGTCGCGGCCTTCCTCACTCCTCTGTGCGCCCTGGCCTACATCGATCCGGGCACGGGGAGCTATGTCATCCAACTCCTCATCGCAGCCTTCATCGGCATCTCCTTTTCCATAAAGATTTTCTGGAAGAAAATCGTCAGGCTCTTCTCGAAAAAGAGCAGACCGGACGAGCCCAAGCCCGATGATAAGCCAGTTGCCTGACAAGGGCCAAGCGCATCCCGGCTCGTTCCGGGACCCGAGCGGCTTCCTCTTCAGACGCGAGGATGTCCTCTATCGGCAGGTCAACGCCGTCTACCGGGATCCCTTCGACCTCTTCATCCGGAGCGGGCTTTACAAGGCCCTGACGGATTCGGGCCTCTTAGTCCGGCACGAAGAGGTCACCGGGCCTCCCGCCGAGCCCGGGACCGCTTACAAGGTCCTCCGGCCGGAGCCCGTTCCTTTCATTTCGTATCCTTATGAATGGTGTTTCGGCCAGCTCAAGGACGCGGCTCTGACGACGCTCAGGATCCAGAAAACGGCCCTCGAACACGGGATGTCCCTCAAGGATGCGAGCGCCTACAATATCCAGTTCCTCGACGGGAAGCCGGTTCTCATCGACACTCTCTCCTTCGAAAAACTCCGGCTGAAACCATGGGTCGCCTACCGGCAGTTCTGCCAGCATTTCCTGGGGCCCTTGCTGCTCATGGCCTGCAAGGACTTCCGGCTCGGCCAGCTCTCAAAGGTCTTCCTGGACGGCATCCCCCTGGATCTGACGAGCAAACTTCTGCCGGGATCGTCCCGCCTCCGCCCCGGGATCGCCACCCATATTCATCTCCATGCCATGAGCCAGAGATATTTTTCGACGAAGACGATTCGGGTGAAAGAGAGGGAGGTCCGGTTCGTTTCGCTGGCCGGATTGGTGGACGGCCTGGAATCCCTGGTGAAAAAAACGAACTTTCGCCTGAAAAAGACTGAATGGGCGAATTACTATCGGGAGACCAATTATTCGTCGGAAGCCTTCGATCATAAAAAGGCCGTCTTGGACGAGTTCCTGGACGTCATGCGACCCAAGCGGCTGTGGGACCTCGGGGCCAATACCGGCGTCTTCAGCCGGGCGGCCGCCCGGAGGGGGATCGACACGGTCGCCTTCGACATCGACTTTGTCGCCGTCGAAATGAACTACCGCGAATGCCGGGCCGGGAACGAGACCCGCATCCTCCCGCTCGTCCTGGACCTCGCGAACCCGAGCCCGTCCATCGGCTGGGCCAACCGGGAACGGGAATCCTGGCTCGAGCGAGGCCCCGTCGAAGCCGTTTTCGCCCTGGCCCTGGTCCACCATCTGGCCATATCCAACAACCTGCCCTTTTACATGATCGCGGACCTGTTGGGCCGGACCTCGACCTGGCTCGTCATTGAGTTCGTCCCCAAAAACGACTCCCAGGTCCAGCGACTCCTAGCCACGCGTGAGGACGTTTTCCCCCATTACACCCAAGCGGATTTCGAGACGGCCTTCCGCGAAAGATTCGAGATTTTCAAGGCCGTTCCCATCCGCAGCTCGGAACGGACCCTCTACCTCATGAAGGCCAGGATCGGCCCGGCCGTCCTCAGCCCTTTTTGCTTCTCTTCCGTCCCATGATCCCGCCGCTCAGGAAGAGGCCGGCCCCGAGAACGAAACCGAAATTGTACCAGGAGCCGTTGTTATGGACCTCATAGAGGCGCACGTTCCTCGTGAAAATGGAGACGATGAACGTGACCGGCGAGATGAAACCGTGCCAGAGCCCCAGGAAGAAGCCGGCGACATGGCCCTTCGCGCCCGGGGTCTTCTCGGCATTGTTGGGGCCGGGGGCGCAGCTCGCGCTGAAAAGGATGAAGACAAAAACCGCCAAAATCGCCAAGATCATGGTTTTCTTCATCTTTCCTCCTCTCTCATTCTTTTAATGATCTTCCGGACGGCGGGAAGCTCTTTGAGTAAGGGAACGGCTTGGGAGGCCGGCCGGATCCGCGTATCCAGATCGCAGGTCCACGTCACGGGGAATTCTTCGACCGTGAGCTCCTTCTGAAGAGCCTTGAGGATAATCTCGAGTTCGAAAAGAAAACCGGAGGTCTCGAGCCCGGAGTAAAGCTCCCGGGCAAGGTCCCCCCTGTAGACCTTGAACCCGCACTGCGAGTCCGTGATCCGGCGCGGCAGCCGGGCGATGAAGAGCGCGGCCTGATGGAAAAGCCAAGCCAGCACGCGGCGCTTCAGAGGACGGTCCCGGCAGATGACCGTTCCCTTGAGCCGCCGCGAAGCCATGGCCACGTCCAGGTCCCTCCTCCTGATGCGCTCGATGGAAGGAAGAGCATCCCGGTAAGGGATGCAAGTCCCGCTATCGGCATAGAGGACGATGTCCCCTGAGCTCTTGAGGACCCCCGTCTTCACCGCGGAACCTTTCCCCATGTTGGTTTCGAGCCTGATCACGGTCAGCTTGACCGAGGGCGGGACCTCCACGCTCAGGGCCGTGTCATACGTCCCGTCGGCGCTCCCGTCATCGACAACGATGACCTCGCCGGAGATCTTATGCTCTTCAAAGAATACGGACGCAGCCGTCACGTCGTCCCCGATCTTGAGCGCCTCATTGAAAGCCGGAATGACGATGGACAAATCCATTATTTTTGAGCCTTTTCCGTCATGTATCGCTCCCAGATATCGTTTCGGACATGAAGGGCCAGGACGACTTCGGGCCGGAGACCGTAGTATTCCGAATGAAAGCCCTGCCCGAGACGGGGCTGGAGCTTCTCTTCCTGGTCCATCGACGAAATAACGACGGCGGCGGCACTCGGGGTCCCCGCCCGTTCCGCGTCCTGCCAGTATCCCACACTCGCGTAACTTCTCAGATACCAAGGCAGGGGCCAGGTCTCGTAGGGACCCGCGACGACCTCGATGAGCATCTCCTTGTGGGCGGGATGAACGGCGGCGAGATCGTCGACACGCTTGACGAGCTTCATGAAATCCATGCTCGTCTGCGCGTAGACATACGGGTTCCGCGGGTCCGCGAAATCCTTGAAATTCGCCCGGTAAGCCTGGACGCCGAGGTGAATGACGCCGGCTGCGATCACCGTCAGGGCGGCTGCCCTGAAAGCGTTGAGCTTGAGGATCCCGAGAACGCAGGCTGCCCCCATTCCCGCAAGCAAGATGAGTCCAAGATAGAAAGGAAGCAAATTCCACGGCGTCTTGTAAGGGAGGAGCGAGTAGGCCACGGTCGAAAAGACCGTGTAAAACAGGACGAACCGCGGAAACGATGGCCCCGGCTTGTCAAGTCTCCCCCGCCTGAAGGCGGCCAGCCCCCCGATCAGGGCAAGAAAAAGGATGATGGCTTCGCTCCACCAGGGCGCCGACGCCCCGAATCTGGAGAAGGCCAACAGGCCCAAGTAGTGATACCAGGGATAACTGTGCCATCCGGCCTCCGAGCCTCGCACGATATAAATTCTGAAAGAGAGAATGGAATCCAGAACGCCTTGCGGATGGCTGAAAAACGATGAGAAGAGAAGGCCGGCAATGGTAAAAGCCGCCCCGAGCGCCGGGAGGAGGTGCCAGGCCCTGAACCTGCCATGTTCGCCGCGGGCTTCCCCGCCCTTCCTCCCGGACAGGAGCGTAAAGATGAGCCCCCCGGCAACTGCTCCCAACGCGATGACCGAGGTTTCCTTAGTGGCATACATCATCCCGGCGCAGAAGCCTGCCGCCGCCGCCCATCCCCAGGACGGATTCATGACGTAGCGCCAGACCGAGGCGAGAAACGCGGCGATGAAGAAGACAAGGATGGTCTCCTGGATGTAGAACCGGCTGTAATAGACCGCGGCGGGTGAGACCGCCAGAAAAATGCCGGAGGCCAGGACGGCTCCCCGGCCCGCGCTCTTGAGGAAGAGCAGGAGGACAAGGAGCGTCGCCGCTCCGAAGAGCGCCGGGACGAGCCTCAGGACCGTCTCATCGAGCGACGCCAGCGTATGTCTGCCGGCGGCCCTGGCCAGGGGCAGGGTCAGGTAATACAAGCTCGGCCCGTGGTGGTCATCCTTGTCGTAGCGATACTCGCCCTTCTCGAGGAGGGCGCCGAACTTGACAGCCTGGTTGGCCTCGTCGTGGTGCATGGGCCGGAGGCCGAGTCCCGCGGTCCGGAAGACGAGAGCTCCGGCCAGGACGAGAAGGAAGAGTCCGAGAAAGGTCGCTTTCTTCATTTGATCGGGACGCCATAGACCTCCACTTCGACGTAGTGGTTCATGTCATTCGAGGTGTTGCCGCCGCTGGTGAGCCGGATATACCGGGCTTTGACGCCCTTGGGATCGATGAGCCGGCCCTCATTCGTCTCGATGTATTCCTTGTCCCGGCCGATCCCGAGACCGGACGTGTTGTCGTGGTCGTTGTTAAAGATCGTCGTCACTCCGCCGACAAAGTCCCTGTCATCGGAAACCTGGACAACGACGTCGCGGTAGACACGCGCCTGGCTGTGGTAATGCCAGATGATGATGGCCTGCAGGGCATAGGGCTCCTTGAGGTCGATCTGGACCCACTGTTTGCCGGGACCGAACTCGACGAAGTAGCCGTCCTCGCCCGATTTCTCGCCGTCCGTGACGAAGCTCGTTTCGCCGATGACGGGCGCCGTGTCGCTCGCCGTTACCGGCTTCTTGAGCGAAACGAGTTTGGTCCCGGCGGGGACATAGAACGGGCCCCGGGACTTCCCGGTCACAACCTCGAGGTTCGGAGTGCGGATATTCTTCGGCGTCCCGATGAACATGGGCTTGGGAAGCTGGAGCTTCAGCTCGACCTTGCTCTGGTCCTGGGATCGGGCGGGAGCGCCGGCCGAGACGATCGCCAGCGCGAGAAAGATCGTTATCTTTTTATTCATTTCATACTCCCTGTCCGTTGACTATTCACACTCCAGGGCCACGACCGCGTTGAACACCCGGCAGTCGCCGTAATCCTTGACGACCAGGGCCCAAACCTCGGGGTGACGCCCGCAATATGCCGCAACCTCCTCCGTGGTCATGACCATGAAGGCCGTCGAGAGCGCGTCGGCCACGGCCGCCGACGGATGCGAAGCCCAGGCCGCCAGGTGACCGCCCGCGGGAAGGCCGGTCCTCGGGTCAAGGACGTGCTTCCCCTTGACCTCCGTGCCCGAGCCGCTCAGCGCCCGGCCACGGAGCCGGAAGCTCTCCGGAACGCCGAGGCAGGACCATTCGCCGCCCACCCCCACCGGCCAGCCCTTCTTCGGGTCGCAGACTCCCGGGGCCGTCCCGATTGCGATCGCCGTGCTCGTCCCGCCGTGGACGAGGGCGTTCTCGACGCTCCAGTCGGCAAGGACGTCCAAAACCCTGTCCAGAGCGTAGCCTTTGCCGATGCCGCCCAGGTCCAAGTCCAAAACACCCGTCTCCCCGGCTTTCGCAGCCGGCAGAACCGCTTCGAACCCTCCGGACGTCCGGACGAGATCGAGCGAAGGGGGCATCCCTCGTCCCTTATATTTTACCAGAGCCCGGACGTTGATATCAAAAGCCCCGCCCGTGGCCCGCCGGGCCTCCTCGGCCATCGCCAGACATTCGAACGTCTCCACGCCGACGGAAAGCTTTTGGCCGGGCTCTAGACGGTTGATCCTTGAGATCTCACTCGATGGATCGAAACGATTGAAGAGCCTCTCGATGCGGTCGATCTCCTTGAAAACGGCCTGGGCGGCCTGGCCCGAATACTCTTCCTCACAGCCGCCCACCATAACCTCGAACAGGGTCGCCATAGCGTGGTGCGTGAAGCGGTGTACGGCCAGGAGGTCCTGAGCCATCAGCCTCTCCGGGGAAGCATTCCGAAGTCAAAATAGGCCATGACCAAGAGCAGGGCGGCCAAGGCGCCATACTTATGAAACTCGAGGAGGGGCATCTGGGCCCGGTAATGGAAATACGGCAGCATCGAGGCGAGGGCCGTGACGGTAAGGCAGAGCCCCGCTGCTGCGAACATCCAGAACAGGGCGGTCAATATGGCTCTCTTGGGGAAGTTCTTGAGGACCGGGCAAGATTCGCATTTTTCGGGCTCCGGTTCACCCGCGTCCGGACGGAAAGCCCCGGCCCTGAGGATGAGCGCGGCGGCCAGGCTTACGGCGAAAAGCCCGCCGGCCATGACGTGGCCAAGGAGCGGGATGCCGAACATCCCGCGCGGCACGAAGACCGCGAAGAAGAACCCACTCGCGGCGCAATAGCCGAAGCTCACAACAAGGGCCGCGAAAACCCATTGCCTCCAGCCGGGGTAGTTCTCCCCGACCCAGGTCCGGTAAAAGACCTGGACTTTGATCGGGAAGCCGGGTTTGAAGAAGCTCCTCATCCCGTCCCCGAGCCACTCCCCATACCCGCCCGCCGGCGCGGGAAGGTCGCGTTTGTCGACGGGCGACGTTCCCGAGAGGAACCGAAAAAAGGTAAGCCTGAAGGTGAGTCCCAGGACGGCGAGGACCGTTATGATGATGAAAAGCATGGGGGATTATCTCCTCTTTTCCATGAGCCCCGTGACCCGACCGAGAGCCAGCAGGCCCGCCGTAAGCAGGAGGGCGCCGATGACGAGGGAGGCGGCCAGCAAAACCACCTTGAACAGCGGCCGCACCGCGAACGAAAGTCCGAAGAAGACGTGATACGGTTTGCCCAAACCCATGAACGAATGGGCCGAACGGACCTCGACCCGTGAGGTCCTGAGCGGCCCGTAGCCTTTGATGCGGCCAAAGAGGAAGCGCGAGCCCGCCTTGTGGCAGTCCGTGCAGCCATTCGTGCCGAGAGCCATCCGGGCCGGCCGCACCTCGTGGGCCATGGGCCAGGCGACGGGGGCGGCGGCTTCATCGCTCCGCGCTTCGAGGTTTCCTTTTTTGTTCAGATAGAACACTTTGCCGCTCGAGATATAAACATGGTCCTCCCCCAGCGCCTGAAGCACCAACCCGACCTGTTCCTCGGTCAGAGTCTGGTCCGTGCCGGTCAAGGTCAAGACCGCCCGCCGGGCGAAATCGGGAAAAAGCGGTTCGTTTTTCCCGTCTTTTAGCCAAGCGAGTTTCGGCTTCTCCAATGGGGCCGGATTCTCTTTTTTCTCCAGGTAACCGTTTGTGATCCGGTAAAGGGCCTTTTTGAAAAGAAGGACGGGATCGCCCGGCGCTCCCGGCATCGCGCCCAGGGCCAGGAGCACCCGCTGGACCTGCGCTTCCGCGTCCGGATTCGGCTCCCCGGCATCAGGATCGAATTCCGGCAGCAAGGGCAGGAACTTGCCTTCTTTCCGGAGCGCCCAAAGGAGGTCGTCCGCCGGCGCCTCACCCGGGTAGGCCGAAACGTCCAGAACTCCGTCTAGGTTCAATTCATAGACCCTCCCGGCCATGACCAAGACCGGTGTCCCCCCAAGGTCCGGAATATTGAACAGCGCTAATAGGACGCAGGCGACGCTCTCCGCCGCGTTCAGGGTGTCGCCGGCCGCGGCCAGGACCCGGTCGGGCGTGAGGGGAACGAACTTGCCGTCTTTCGCTTCCGCCCAATAGGAAGGCCACATCAAGCGGTGGGGGGCAAGTTTATTGTTCACACCCCGGATGCTGACAGGCTCGACGATGGCCGGCATGTCCGTAGCCCAGCGGGCGACCCCGAAAATCCCCAGCCGGTTGGCCCGGGAGGTACGAACCCGGACAGGTTCCTGTGCGGGCAGAGGCCCGGAATGACAGACCGTGCAGCTCAGCCTCTCGAAATGGATCCTCGGAAATCCGTTATGCTTCGGGAACGGAGCGCCGAGCCTCCCTGAGAATCCCTTCCCACCCTTGGCCGCCTCCTTCCCGAGGTGGCAGCCGGCGCAGGTGAAGGCCTCATTCGCGGGCTCGTCGTAGTCCTTGGATTCACCTTCATAGCCCCGGACCATATCGTGCCCGATG
>Ga0315291_10011628_pt1 | contig 10719 bp, 20 predicted proteins | sample YL17G12_20_MG_FD_203070 | JGI IMG/M metagenome (GOLD analysis project Ga0315291, IMG submission 203070) | Sediment microbial communities from Yellowstone Lake, YNP, Wyoming, USA - YL17G12_20 | ecosystem: Environmental > Aquatic > Freshwater > Lake > Sediment | place: USA: Wyoming | collected... | reverse complement strand
AACTGCTTCCCGCTTTGGTGGTGGAGTTTGGCTTGGTTCAAGGCAGTACTACTGCCACCACGCCTGAAGAGTATTTCCAGGCCAGTATTGTTGAGACGGTGCGCCAACGCGCTGAGTCTTACAAGGTTGGCCCGTATTACACCGGCCCCATCTCGCCCCAGTTCAATGCTGACGGGACGCCTTATGTGGCCCCCGTTGTTGACCCTGCAATCCTGGAAGACGGTGCCGTAATTGCTGAGGAGGCTGTATGAGCCTTTGCATCAACAGCGATTTCAACGGTGTCACCGATCCTGACGCTGGTGCGTACATCGCCGCTGTTGAAGCCGCTGATGGTCAGCTATTGGAGTTTGGCGTAGGTAAGGCCATTAATAATTTCATCGTTGGGTGTAAGGCTGATGGCATCTGGGATGCGATTAAGGCAAGTTGTATCCTCGCTGGAGCACGGACATTAAGTGGGGCGTTGGTTCCGCTTGCTGGTACGGCTCCCACAAACTTTAACTTTGTCTCTGGTGACTACAACAGGAAGACTGGGTTGGTTGGAAATGGTAGTACAAAATATTTGGATAGCAATCGGAACAACAATGCTGATCCGCAAAACAATCAACATTTATCGGTTTATTTAACTGCCTTGCCTTTAAATCTAAATACTAGAAACGGGCTTATTGGCTCTGGGCTTATTAACAATGGTAACTCGCACATAGCAACTGAAGCTCCAACAGTTTTGGGGATTCATTTACGATCAGCAGGAGGCATTGGAGCGTCAGCACCTGCTACTGGGCTTATTGCGATAACCCGGAACAACGGCACTCAAGTTACCTTAAGAAATTTCTTAACCTCAACTACATATAGTCAGACTAGCGAAACGCCGCAGAATGAAAACGTAAATGTTTTTCGTTTAGCCGCCCCCAACGTTGGAAATTATTTTTACAGTACGCAGAGAACCGCCTTCTACTCCATCGGGGAATCCCTAGACCTCGCACTCCTCGATACCCGCGTCACAACCATGATCAACGCCTTTGCGGCGGCAATACCATGAGCCCCTTAACTGAACCGACAAGGTTGATCTTCAAGAAACCAACGGGGTCGAGTTGGACGATTACGGGTGGGTTAAAAACGCCTTGGGCAACGGGTGGAAATAACATTTATGATATTAAAATTTCTGAAGTTCCTTATAGAGTTCATGAGTTTACAACAGTTGGAACAAGTACTTTTACTGTTCTTAATGGCGGAAACTTTGAATACCTTGTGGTTGCGGCCGGTGGTGGAGGTGGTGGTCGATATGGGGCAGGTGGCGGAGCTGGTGGATATAGGTGTTCTGTACCAGGTGAAACTTCTGGTGGTGGATCTAGTGCCGAATCTCCAATCAGTTTGTCTCTTGGTTCATATACAGTTACGGTAGGAAACGGAGGATCTGGTGGTTATCCAGGATCTACTGGGTCTAACGGAATAAATGGACAAAATTCAGTATTTCATACAATTATTTCTGTTGGAGGTGGTGGCGGTGGAGGTGCTGATAGTCAACCTGGCAACTTAGGTGGTTCCGGAGGTGGTGGAGGCAGGACTGCCAGTGCTTCAAGTTCTAGTGGAGGGATTGGAACAGCAAATCAAGGATTTGCCGGTGGTGTTGGTCAGTCACAATCAAGTGGTGGTGGTGGTGGAGCAGCAGCATCGGGAGGCGGCGGTTCCAGAACTGGTGGAAATGGACTTATTTCTTCGATAACAGGCGATCCCGTCGCAAGAGGTGGCGGCGGTGCTGGCGGTGGTAGCGGATCTTCCATCGTAGCTGGCGGTCTGGGTGGTGGTGGGCAGGGGGGCCCTACTTCCTTAGTGCCAGCAAATAACGGGCAATCCAACACAGGTGGAGGCGGCGGTGGCACTGGAGGCGGTGAATTCTATGGATTTTCGGGAGGCACCGGCGGATCCGGCATCGTCATCGTCCGCTACGCCATCGCATAACTTCACGCCACCTGCTGCCCCGTTCCCGGACATCTGAAGAGGCCAGCGCTAGATACGGTCTCTAGCGTTCCCCATACAGTTGTTGTGAGTAGCGTTTAGCCATGACAAAAACTCAAAAAAAAATTTAATAAAGTCTTTGCTATATTAGTGGGTATTGCGGTACGTGTATGAGTTATTTTGAAAGTTATCAGCAGACGGTGTTCTTTGTACCACCAGCCCTTTCCGCACCTGGTGTGACAGAGGCGTATGACGTTTATACACCAAACTACCTATCAACCAGGAATTACACCTTGATGGTGACCGTAACAAACATTGATACTAATGTGGTGGTGCGTTTAGAAGGTAGCTTAAATGGAACCGATTATGGCGCTATGATTTCCAACACGATTACAGTAAACGGAACTTATACGTATAACGTCACAGGTTTTCCCATGAGAAAAATTCGAGCAAATTTTCTTCAGCGTGTTGGAGGCGAGAATGCGCGTGTTACTTTCCAAATGGCCGCCAACTAAATCAACGGCCAAGATCTAAACCATTTAGTAATTACATACTTATTGCCAATAACTGGAGGACACGCTTCATGAAGCGTCTTGTAGTTGGGAATTCCGTTCTTATATAAATTATTCCAAATAACAGCCATGCCTCGTTGTGGTTTGATTTTTAATTTTAAATGTTTAAAGAAAGTTTCACCGCCTTCTTCTACATCATTTAAATAGCACATGAAAGTCCACGTTCGCTGACCCATCCATTCGGTGTAAGTTCTGTATTCCTTTGTTAATGGGTTAAAATAATCTGTATGTTCTCTATAGTACTGCCTTAAATTATATTTTTGTGCTTGCATAGTCTCTCCCGTAAAAGAATTTAAACCCATAAAAGATGTTATTTTGTTATCAATTTGGTTTAAATAAGAAGAGCTGAAGCAGTGCAGGTCGGCAGTTTTGCTTGTTCTATCTTTTGAAAGGATGACTTCATCCTTAACATTAGAAACCGTTGAGGGCCTTAATTTTTTATTGGATTCATCTATTAATGTTTCACAATCTTCCGGTGTTAAAAAATTGTCAAACCTGTACAGCTGGGTAAAGGGATATTTGTATTGATTTATTGCTGCTGGGAACAGTCGATTTGCTATTTTTTTATAATTAATTTTTTCTGGTTTAGATTTAAAATTACAAAGGTTTAAGATTTGTTCTGTTTGCTGTTCAGTTAAGTTGTATGTATTTTTAATGTAGTTCAGTGTCTGAACCTTGCTGACCCCGCTCACAGCAGCCCTCATCAGCTCATAAGCAATTGCAGTTGGATCCATTTTGGTTTTTTGTTTAAATAAACTATAGTAGTTGAAAGAGGCTGTGGCAAGTGGAACCTTTAATACTTGTTTTTGGGGTTACCTTTTTCTTTGCTTACAGCGTCGGAGAGCGTTTTTTAAAACTTGACAGGACACCCAATGATCGCCAAGCCAACCACAAGTCAGTATTTAAAAACGTACATATCCGAAAGGCTGCCTGCCTTGGAACAAGGGGCTCTTGATATCCCTGGTGATCCACCCAGCTTTGCGGCGGATCAACGGTACATCCCCTTACAAGATCCGGTTTACCAGGGGTAGTCGCTTTTTTTAATCACGGCTGTTAGAATTACGTCATAGATTGGGCGATTTAATGGACGCCAATGCTCTAAACCTGTCAGTTGATCAGGAGTTTGTTGTACATGCAGCAGCTTTTGCAATCAAAGACCTGGATCGAGACGAGTTAGAAGAAGCGTTCATTGACATGCTTCATCAAAAAATGATGGATCGTCAACTGTTCTTCAATATTTTGAAAGAACACGGTATTGACGCTGAAATCAATTTTAATTACCTTACCGCCAACCAACTTTCTTAATAATCATGCCTACTCGTACTATTAAAGGCACCTTGAACAATCTTCAGGTCAATGCTGGTACTGAGATCACTTACCTAGGCCCAACAGTTGCGGGTAATGTTGGCGATCTTATTTGTGGTTTTCGTGTAAATCCGGGCAGTACTGGCGACATTATTGTTAAGATTGATAAAAGCAACGCTCTTCTTGACATTGAAATCTTTCAAGAAGACGCCTACAACACCGGCTCCGCTCCTACTGGTTACCAAAAGTTCTTCAATGTTGGTAAAGCAGGCAGGGATAAGGGTGCCATTGCTGTGACCGTCACCAACGCTGCAAAAGATTATGTTGTGCTTTTAACTTTTAACAGCTATGCTGATGCGTCGTACGTTGGTAGCGTGGTTGTCCCCTAAAGAATACAACAACCCTTTTCTTAACGACACAGCCGTTAAGCTCATACAACTTTACACTTCGGCCAGGACCGACTGCGGTTTTGGTCGTTTTGCTGCGTACAAAACCGAGCACGGTGAGTGGCGCATCGGTTATGGCAGTAAACGCCTAGGTAAATCTTGGATCGGGATGTTTACCAGAGCAACAGAAAAAGAAATAAACGAACAGTTGGTCAAAGATTTAGAAGAGTTTGCTGATAAGGTGCAACACTACATTGTTATGCCGACAGCACCTAAAAAACGTGCCGCATTACTAAGCTATGCACACAGCGTCGGTCTGGCAACTTTTAAAGAATGCAAGCTTCTACATCTAGTTAATAAACGGGCAAGCAAGAACGCCATTATTAAAGAGTGGAGTCCGTTCATCAATCCTGCGTATCGCAGCACTAATCCTTTTTTAAAAGAACGCAGACGTGTTGAACTTAACACTTATTTGGCGCCAGATGCCCAGGTTCCGTTGTTCACTGAACACAAATGTCTTTTAAAACACTGTTTGCTTGATATAGGAGAAAGTTATATGGGTACGCCTAATCAAATTAAAGCAATTGAATATCTAGAGAGAAAAGTTGTTGAGTGGGATCCCACTGAAGAAACTATTCGTCGCTTTTTTCGTTATTGGAATCAGGAGCAGGGGGGATTGGGCTCCCCCAAGAACCTTTAGTGTCCTGCAACCAGTCCAACATGTCTAGCAACTGAAGTTCTGGACAGTATTCGTGCAGAATTTTATCTGGATCCATTAGTCCCACTCAGTGCTACGTGCTATTGCAATTTTAAGCAACACTAAATAACCAATCAGATCCTGGATGATGTCTTCATCATTGGCCAGCAAGCCTGCACCTTTCTGAATGCGATTCAGTTTGTCATCAATCCGAACAAGAAGCTGCTCTATTGTGCTTGCTTTGCTAAAAATTCGAGAAGGATCTAGTGCTGAATCACCATATTTTTTATTTTTTTCTAGCAATAACGCCTTGATTTGATCACATACCAAGGAGATGTGTGTTTGGGTATCCAACATGGGTTTGCTACTGTCAGAATAGTTCTATGAGCCACCAGAGTAGCACTGATTACGGCGTTGACAACCGGTACCGAGGGGTTGAAGGAGCTTCAGATAATGAGCAGGGTAAAAGAGCCGCAGCAGTGGCTATAGCTCAACGTAGGCTTGCTCAGAGATCTGGCCTGACCGAAGACCGAAGAGAAGATAACCGCTTCATTGTCTCGGGCCCTGGCGATTCCACTTACTCCTTTAAGAATGCCTACGGTGCCCCGCGTAGTCCAACACAACGTCGTCTTGTAAAATTTAATCAATAAATTACTTTTCCAAGGTGCGAAAAAACCTCAATAAACCGATCAGCCTGGTTAAAACCCAGTTCGGCTCGGGGGAGGTACACAAAATATCCCCAGGTAAACGGTCCTGCAACTGTTGTTAACGTTTTTCCATGTATTAAATTACACCTTTTTTCTGGTATGCAAACTGGATAATTCCAGATTGAAAGATTAGTCCGCATTGTTTCATGATTTGTACTAAAAAATAGTGCTTCAGGTATGTTTCGCAATTTCCATTCTTTTTCTAACCTGTTAAACCAAATAGCGGAGGGTGCTTTACATAAAGGGCCGCCACCACGCAGTCCCCACCTCCAGGTTCCGCGTTCTTTATTAAATGAACATCTCCCATAAGTTGGAGGAAATAAATAAGTTGTTCCCGTCCAAGGAATTTCAATATTTAAACCATCATCTTTAAGAGTATAAATTTGTTTTGCTCTTAAAAACTGATCATTAGCTAAGTGAGTCGAGCACGGATCTAAATCTATATCCCCAAGAAGAGCATCGATGTAAGGTAAGTATTCGACCGGAGTCAACCAGTCGTCAACAACGTTGCTAATCTTAGATAAATACTGGTGCCTAGGTAGCCAAGGTCTTGTGCTCACGTAATAATAAATTCCCCGAGCCCCTCTGTAGGCTGTTCGCGTTTGTAGTGGACAAGGGACATTTGCCTTTCATCTTGAATAATAAAAAGTGCCTCCTTTAGGGGGTTCAAAGACTCCCCCCTGGCGATAGCTTTCTGCATCACTTCCGCTGGACCCTCCATCTCCTGCCGCTTAAAGTCGTCCAAAGCTGTAATCATGTGTGAGACTGTCAAATAAAACATTGTATCCTCTTCTTTCTCTGCCTTGGGGACATACACCATGGCACCTGGACCCTCTTGAGCGTAGAAACTCTCAAAAAAATCGCACATATCCGCGCAGATTCGTTCAATTGTGAGTTGAGCAAGAACTTTTTCTTCCTTAGTTGGATTCGACAGGTACAGTTTCGAGAGTAGTTCCTTGCGTCGGTTGGTCATTTTTAATAAATTCAGAGAGGCCGGAGCGTTGAAGGGTTTGACGGATCTTGGCCAGTGGTTCGTAAATGACCACAGCCTTACCCATGTTTCCTATTTTCTTAACTAGCTTACCGCTTTCATCTTTAACTTTGGCAAGTTCGCCTTGCCGTATAAGGTACTCAGCTACGCAACGATAGCGCCGTTTGGTAACCAAATCAATGTCTGGAAATTTTTCGCAAATGGTGGCAGGTTTCATGTCACTGAAAGTGATCCTGATCTGATCTGCCAAGGAAAAACCAAGAATTAGATCATTTGTACTGGTCTCGTACGTCCTCAGCAGCTCTAGGTAGCGTTGAAGATCGGGTGTTTTAAAGCTTCCTGAAGGCGGAATAAACATGCTAACTTGTTCCGCTAAAGAAGGCTTTAACATTTCTTCATAATTTTCAACTGTCGTTTCCTCGACAATGAGGCCATTAAACCGATAGCTCAAATATTGCCTAGGTTTAGGAGGCACAGTGGGAAGTATCTCTTCTTCCTTTTCCAAGGGACAATCAACCCAATCTTCTAACTCCATTGATGAAAACACTTATCTTTTGCTACAGCTTAACGGTTTTTTGAGATTTATTCCATTGCTGGCGATGATCAATTCTTAAAACCCACTCCACGTAGTCACGTTTCTTTTCCATATATTGAAAATCTCCGGGTTTTGGCCTGCCTCCATAGTTACAGGACTCCCACAAAGCTGTCGCCATCATCCGTTGCTGGGATGTCATCAAAACTTTCCAAAGCACATCAGTGGACACTTTTGACAAAAGTTCGCTAAACTCATTCATATCAGTACACTCGTCCACATGAAGCGTCCGATCACAGTTGCAGAACTTTTGCTGGTCCTGATTCTCGGCCCCCTTGGCGTCGTCGGGATCCAACATCTCTATGGGTTTGTCACGAGTAAAATCAGTGTAACAGTACAGCTGAAGCAGTAATTAAAATGAGTTCCTCTAAGCCAACAGTCATTACGCCGCCGCCACCGAAAGTGTTTCGATCTGAAAACCCAGCAGAAGCTTACATGGCAACAGCTGATTATCTGAATCGTATTCAACGTCAAACTAATGAAGCCCAGAAACAGCTTTATGCACAGTCAGGCACCCCTGGTGAGATCGGTGCTCGCCTGGCAGGAACCCGCCTACAGTCCGCAGGTTCTTACCTATCCAGCCTACCCTCCGGAGACAGGTACACAAGACAAACTGGAAGTTCCATTGATTACGAAGGAGCAAAGGCAGCGGCTCAACAGGATTATTCTCAAGCACAAGATGCCTACGCCATTGCTTTGGAGAAAGCAAAGCAAGCGCCACCTCCGGCCTATACCGACGAAGAAATAAATGAGCGGCCTTCCTGGGCTAAATCAATGAACCTAGAGGGAGTGTCCAAGACCGTTTAATCAGGACTTGTTTCAGAAGCGTAGTGCACCACGGGCAACTGGTGCGGGTCAAACCCTTCTACGGGTGCGGTATTTTGTGGCTCTTCTACCCAATCAGTGTATACATCTTTGAGAACTTCATAACTCTCAATAGGGATCAGCATGACATCACCGCCGTCGTGCTGAACCCTGTAATGCTCTTTATTGTCTGCTACGTCATCCAGGATTGTTTCAAAGTTTTCTTCCAGCTGTTGGAGGGTGACAACCTTCATAATCCTGCTAATTAACTTTTGTTAGGTTAGCAGGTATTGGGTCAAGGTGAAACCCCTGCACGTGTATAACCCAAGTTATTAGTGCGTGTATTGGCTTTTGGTTCATTAATAAGGCCAAAATCAATCTCAATCACACTCAAATCAGGCGTACTCACATCGTCCCAGTGCTCTAAATCCCACCCAGCACCTGCAATTGCACCTTGATCCCAGGTTCTCCTGTCTTGCGTCGCAGTGGAACCAAAATCACTAAAGTCTTGTACTGCTTCAGCAATGTATTTCCAATCAAGGTGAGCAATATTAAGAGTTAAAGAGTAAGTTGTTTCAAGATAACGGATATCGTTTGTAATTAAAATAATGTATTCACCAGCTGGTACGGATGTTTTTGGGTAATCAACACCATAACTAAAACCTTCGTCCCCGTTTTCCGAATCGCTATAACTTAGTCCGGTCTCGTAATAGACGTAACCTTCGTCATTAATTGGCAGCTCTCGCCTGTGCGTACCCTCTTCTACTCTGTAAACAGATATAACAGTGTTACGGTTTGTATTTTGTTCATAAGAAGTCGTGCTGAAATTTTGGGTAATAATGATATTTCTTGGCCGCAGTAGTGTTATTTTGTAAAATGTGGACTGGATCCTGGTATTGCCGCCGTGCGTAGCTTTTAAATTTATTGTTCTAAAAAGTGGATCAAAATTTCCAAGATCTTGAGCAGTATTTACACTATCGGTAGCACGTGGCGGCAAAGGATCACTGCCAAAGTAACTTGTGGGCCCATAAGCAGTGGGCCCCGTTCCACCAGTCGGGTAAGCTTCTACCGTGCCAAAGTTATAATAACCAAGGTTAGTCGGTAGAGTTGTTAAAAACCTCGACATCTTCCGTGTTTAAATCAGTATAGAGGCTGTTTGTACGGCCACTAGCTTGATACTTCTCTTCTATTATTTTAGCACGTTCGGGATAACAGCCCCCGTCTTCTGCGGTCTTGATTAACTCGTAGCTTAATCGCTTTTCAAGGCATCTAAGCTCCAATTCTGCCTCACTCCTGGCTTCAAACCAGGTAGTAAAGTGGTTTTCAGAGCCAATACGGATATGACCTGCATACTTAGGGTTAGGTTCATGCCAACAACTTGGCACTATCTGACTGATTTTCGAGTTCACTTTTAGCGTTGTTTGCTCGGGCGTGGTCGAAGATGTTTCCATAACTCAAATTAACGACTGAAATCTCGGCAGGGGCGGAAATAGATTCTACCTCCCGGAGCCTTAGGTGAAGCGGATTGCAACACAAAATTGAACATCCCTGTTGATGAAAGGTCCGCATTTTTCCTGTAAACCCACGAGAAGTCCACATGGCAACACGAGCTGCTGACTGGGTTTTGCCACTAAAGAAAGGAGCAGGGAAATAAGCCTGTGTCTCTGTTTCTTTTTTCTTCGTGGCTCCAAGCCAATGCCAACACTCGTCTTGTCCCTTCATGTCCACCTTATCCCAAAACTTCTTCACTTGCCAGTAGGTGTCAAAGTCAAAGTTCTTCACATCGATAGTGCACCTACCTTTTTCAATCTCGTCCATACAGTCCAAACACTGACTCATCAGGCCAAAATTACCTTTGTGGCCAGAATGGTTGCGTTTGTGCCAGGGACATAGGAAGTCCGACAGTTGTTCAGCCATATACGACGTATCTGCAGATGTTCCGAACCACATGGTAGGGGAGTTTATAGGACTTTGCTAGTGCAGTAAAGGAAACCTTCTCGGAATCGTATTTCTGCCGCAACTCTTGGACCAGTTCTGGCGTCACCTTACTTTTCTTCCGCCACCCGCGCTCAAAACATACGTCTTGTTTTGTTCCCCAGTAGAAGTGGGCGGGGTTGATGCAGTGGACAGACTTGCACTCATGTCGTCGCACCATTATCAGTTTAGTCTCATTCTGGTACTGACCGATTATTGCAAGTGCTAGTGGCTTGGCGTCTATGCCATTAAAAAGAGGTCGCGTGGAGTGGCTTGTAGAGAAGCCGCCCACCATGGTTTTTAAGACTTTTTTCAAGCACCAACAGGGTTTTGAGCCAAAGGCTTCTTGAAATTTGGCTTGAGTATTGACGAAATGAGCAAGGTCTTGGGGTGTTAGGGAGTATTCGCTGAAGAACTCTAAAGTGCGTTCCAAGGTAGGGGAAAATTCTCTACCCCTTTAGAGTAGCCCAAACCCGTTGCGGCGTCAAGGGTTTGAGCGATGCACTTTTAACATACAAAGGTGTCGGTTTTTTGCCCTTAATTTTCTTATAGAAAGAAAAGGGGGTTAATTTCTGTATGTAAAAACTGTATGCAACTTTTTTACATACAAATTATACATACAAGAATTAACCCCCTCTTACTCCCGTTAAAGTATAACCGGTTAAAAACGGTATACTACGTATGTTAACTGAAACCCATTGCGCTGCAATCATTCTCACGCCCTCTCAATAGGTCCCC
>Ga0315291_10011627_pt1 | contig 10719 bp, 16 predicted proteins | sample YL17G12_20_MG_FD_203070 | JGI IMG/M metagenome (GOLD analysis project Ga0315291, IMG submission 203070) | Sediment microbial communities from Yellowstone Lake, YNP, Wyoming, USA - YL17G12_20 | ecosystem: Environmental > Aquatic > Freshwater > Lake > Sediment | place: USA: Wyoming | collected... | reverse complement strand
TGATGTGGTTGTATCTAAAATTAAAGCTATGAATATTTTAGACCCTGAAAAAGAAATAATATTAGAAATGAATTCTCCTGGGGGGGATATTTCATGCGGAACAAGTATTATTAATGCTATTGAAAAAAGTAAAGCACCAATACATACCATAATATCGGGGCAGGTTGCGAGTATGGCAGCCATGATTAGTATTATAGGCAAAAAAAGAAGTATATATTATAATTCATATTGGATGAACCATCCTCTCAGTGAAGGGCAAATGGATTATTTACAGTTTATTAAGGATAGAACTAAATTCCTAATTCATTTAGATAAAATGACAGAGGATTTATTAAAGAAATATACTAAATTAACTAAAAAGGATTTAGTTAAAATTTCTACCGGAGAATTATGGTTGTCGGCTGATGAATGTCTTCAAAAAGGGATTGTGGATAATATAATAAAATGAAAATATTAATCTCAGAAGATAATGGATATGATGGCATATGGATTCCATTTCATTTAATAAAAATGGGGGAAGAATGAAGACTTGGTTTACGAGCGATTTTCATCTTGGACACGCCAAAATTATCGGCTATACTAATCGCCCCTTCAATTCCTTAGATGAAATGGACTCTACTATTATCAATAATTTTAATAGTAGAGTTAAAGAGGATGATATTGTATATTACTGTGGTGATTTTTGTTTCAAATATGCTCCACATGAGAGTGCAACTGCTCCAAAAAAAGCATTTGAACACTATCGCTCGCAATTAAAATGTAAGAATATTATTTTCATTGATGGAAATCACGATGAACGTAACGGAAATAAATCAGACATTGAAAGTATGGTCATTAATCATGGTGGAAAGAGATTATTCTTAACTCACAATCCAAAGTTCGCTAAGAAAGAATTTTATTGGAATATATGTGGACATACTCATGGAAAATATGGGAAATTTATCAAATTAGATACTTGCTCTTATATAGTAGATATATCTGTAGAATCCTGGGGTTATATGCCCCAAGACATAAATCAAATTAACTCAGAATTCCAAAAATGGCTAAGAGAAACTAAACTACTATGAACCTATACATTAGACGCAGAGTGATTTGGATATTTTTTCTTATCTTTGCTTTCATTATTTTATTATGTAATGATATAAAGTATATACTTAATTTTCCTAAATTTATGTGTGAATTTAGAGAAATAATAAAGAAATATTCAAAATATACTGAAGATGCAGATTATACTTTAGTTCGTAAAGATGCCATAAAAGAAGATAAGAAAGTAGCATTAAAAAATCTATTTAATAAAGCACTAAGAAAATCACAAGGACTAAAATGAATTGTTTAGTTACTGGTTCAACAAAAGGTATCGGAAAACAGATAGGATTAGACCTATTAGGTAAAGACTACTCGGTCTATTTTAGTGGACACTCACAAGAATCAATTGATAAATTTGACAAAGAAAATAGGCATCGAAATTGCGATAATGATTATCTACCAGTATATTACATGATTAAACAGGATTTATCTACATTAGAAGGAAATCTAGACTTAGCTGATTATTTTAAATCGCAGAATATTAGGTTAGATGTCTTAGTTCTTAATCTAGGTATTACGGATAGAACACCATTTGGCTTAATTAAATATGATTCTTGGAATAAAGTAATGGATGTAAATTTAAATTTTCCTTTCTTTTTAATTCAGGCATTAATGTATAATGGAAATATCAATGATGGGGGAAGAATTATATTTATAAGTTCTATTTCTGGAATAGTTCCTGATAGTGTATCTATACCATATGGAGTATCTAAGGCTGGAATTAATATGTTAGTTCCTTATCTAGCTAAGGAATTTGCAGATAGAAAAATAACCGTAAATGCCGTAGCTCCAGGATATACGACAACCTCCTGGCACTCATCTAAGAGCAACGAGCAAATGGAAAGAATAGCCAATAAGTGCCTTGCTAATCGATTTGGTACTCCCGAAGAGGTCTCTAAGGTGGTTATGATGGTCATTGAGAATGGATATATTAATGGGCAAGTCATTCGCTGTGATGGAGGCTTTGGCTTAAAATGACAATACGAGAAATAGACCCTAAAAAAGACCTTATATTTAATTTAAAAGTAGTCGAAGCCTGTAAGCAATGTCGTAGGTATGGGCTAACTGGCTGCTGTCCTCCCAACATAGGCTCTTTTGAATATTATAAGAAATTACTAAAACGATATAAATACGGAAAATTATTTATCGAATCTTTTATGGTTAATGACCAATCTAAGAAATTAGAAATAGGCAGGGAATCATCATTAGTTATCCATAGGGCATTATTAGAAGAGAAAGAAAAATTATTTAGTGATGGAATATATTTTTCAGTTTTATTAGGGGGTGGAAGCTGTAAACATTGCCCAAAGTGTACAATTCCATGTAGAAGTCCACAAGAAAGAGCTATACCAATTGAGGCTACTGGAATTAATGTGGTTGAAACTTTATATAAATTAGGTATGTTTATTCATTTTCCAGTTAAGTCAAAATTTTATAGGGTTGGATTACTGCTCTGGGGATAAGTTATGAAAATAATTATTGCAGGGTCAAGAACAATAATCAATAAAGAAGCAATAAACAAGGCAATTAATCGAGGAATGAATAAAATAGTTCCTTCGGATAAACGACATGAAATTACTGTTATTTCTGGAGGAGCAAGGGGAGTAGATTTAGCTGGAGAAGATTGGGCTAAAATATTTGAATATCCTTGTAGAAGATATAATGCGAACTGGAATCGTTACGGTAAACGAGCAGGATATTTAAGAAATGTCGAAATGGCAAATAACGCTGATGCGTTAATTATAATATGGGATGGAGTTAGTAAAGGAACAAAGCATATGATGGATATTGCTAATGAAAAAAAATTGCCTGTTTATATGGAGATAATAAATGAAAAATAAAAAGAAATTAACTATATATACTTCAGGTTCCTTTGATTTGATGCACTTCGGGCATCTAAATATTCTACAAAAAGCTAAGAAATTAGGAGATTATTTAATTGTCGGAGTCTCAACTGATGAATTAATAAAAGATTATAAACAATTAAACCCCATAATCTCATACAGAGATAGAGTAGCTATTATTAACGAATTAAAGTGCGTAGATGAGGTCATACCTCAGATTAGATTTTTTGATATAACCCAATTACAGCAATATCATATTGATATTATAGTTTTAGGGGATGATTGGAAAAATAAGTCCTTTCCAGAACTGGATAGATGCTTAGAAGCCTTGCATATCAAAATGGTCTATGTTCCCTACACAAAAAGACTTTCTACCTCGTCTATTAAACGTAAAATTATTAAAAATGCAGTTCAGATTATCGAAGCACAAACTAAACGAAAATAGATATGATAGATTTAGAAGAATTTAAAAAAAGAGTAAAGGAAGGAAAAATTAAAAATAAGCGATATTTCTATAGAATGAATGAAATATCTAAGCAGAAGATAGTTAGAAACATGCACGCATTAATACAGTTCTTTAAAAATAAATGTGATATAGACATTTACCTAATTTATGGTACTCTTTTGGGTGCAATCCGAGAGCATGACTTTATCGAACATGATTGTGATATTGACTTCGCATATTTGAGTAAAGAAACACATAAAAGAGATATTATCATAGAATACGAAAAAATCATATCAATATTAAAACGATACGATATGCTCTCCAAAATATGTAGAGATGGACATCTATTTATTAGTTCACCAAATAAAGAAAATAAATTTGATTTGTGGACTTCATTTTGTATAGATAATAAATATTCATTGGTTCCAATATATGATAATGAAATTGATAGTTCCATTATTATTCCATTAAAAACAATGATTTTTAAAAATTATACTTTTCTTATTCCTAATAATTCAGAAAAATTACTTGATTTAATATATCATAATTGGGAAAGACCTATTTTAGAAAGTCGAGGAACAAAAAATAAATGGAAAAATATATTCTAATAGAGATGAAATAGCATTTCATTTATTTAACATTTATGTTAAACTGAGGTAATCAAATGGAATTAGGTGAATTTAAAAAACGAGTAGCTGAAGGTACATTAAAAGACAGAAATTATTTTTATAAAAGAACTGATTATGAGAAAAACAATCTCATTCAGGATATGAAAGATTTATCTATTTTTATTAAAAAGATATTTAATTTGGATATTTATTTAATCTATGGAACTTTATTAGGGGCAATTAGAGAAAAAGATTTTCTACCACATGATTATGATGTTGATTTCGCTTACATAAGTAAACAGACTAATATAACTGATATTTTACATGAATTTTATGGCATAAGTGCTATTTTAAAAAATCATGATTTACTTGTTAAAATCTGCCAAACAGGGCAACTCCACGTTAATTCATTAGATAAAAAAAATATATTTGATTTATGGACTTCCTTTTCTATAAATGATAAATTTTATTTAATTCCACTATTTGATGGTAATATAAAATCTTCAGTAATACTTCCCCTAAAAACTCTTACATTTAAAAATACTGATTTTCTTATTCCTAATAAACCCGATATGATTTTAGATGCTACTTATGTTAATTGGAAAACTCCTTTATTAGATAAACAAGGAGTAAAAACAGCATGGAAACATATTATATGAAAAAGAAAATTATTCAATTAGCGTCCATACCATGTGCAAATAGTGGGTATGAACTTTCTAAATTACTTAATATTTATTCTAATAAATATAGTTCTCGTTATATTTTAGGAAAAGAATATTTTAAGAAATCCAGCAATATTCCATTTAGAGATTTTCCTAAAGACTTATTTTTTCCAACACAATTACCGGAGTGTATTGAGGTTCTAAAAGAAGCAGATATTATCCACATCCATCATAATTGGGAAATGGATACTATAAAAGATTATATAAAAAATAAACCTATTATATGGACATTATATAATTTAGTTAATTCTATTTCTTATAGTAATTCTATTCAGAATCAAGACTATTATAAAAAAATAAAAAAGTATAGTACCCTCATTACAGTATCTAACCAACCTTTACAGAAAGTAGTGTTTGCAGATTTATCTATTATCGCAGTTCCATTAATTAACGCTCTGTGGAGTTATCCCAAATCTCAAAAATTAGACAAAGTTCATGTTGTATTTGCTCCTACGAATAGAGAACGCAAAGGTATAGGAAAAAAGATGTATTACGAAGTATTAGATATAATTCGTAAACTAAAACGTAAATTAGATTTTACCTTTGATTTGATTGAAGGTGTTCCTTATGAAAATAATCTTGATAGAAAAAGTTACGCCCATATTATTATAGACGATGTTGACCCTGATTATGAAAAATTTCATAATACTTCGATAGAAAGTTGTTTCTTTGGAGCCGTTCCACTTACCAATTATTTTACCGATGAATTTCCTTTCTATAAAACTAATATATATACACTAGAGCAAAATTTAACTAATCTCATTACTAATAGAAAACTATTAAATCAATATAGTCTTATAATGACTCATTGGATAAATAATGTATATACTCCCCAAAATCTATTAAAACAATACGAGAAAATCTATGATAAAATCTAAAATAGCGATGTGTTTGACTACTTTTTTAAATGACAACTCACTTGCATGTTCAGTCGCTTCAATTCTTAATAACTGGAATATGAAATATATGTTATTAATCGGAGACCAATGTCCTAGTGATGAAAAGGCAAATGTATATTCTAATTTTATGTATTATGACCTTCCATATGATTGTGGATTATCTTATTCCCGTAATTTTTTAGTTCAAAAAGCTAAAGAATTAAATTGCGATTACTGCCTCATAACCGCAGATAATATATATTTTACGCAGCAATATGATTTTTCTCCTATTATTGATTTTTTAGAATCAGACCCTAATAATGGAATAGTAGGTCTAAATATTTCATATAGGTGGATGTATAATCTATCTATTGAAAATAAAGAATGGAAATTAATTCCTAATGTTGAACTTAAAAGATATAAAGAAATTGATTATTATCGCTATGACCTTATACCTAATTTCTTCATTGCTAAAATTCAGTGCCTATTAGATAATAAATGGGATGATAATTTAAAAATGAGTGAACATCTTGATTTTTTCTGGAGATTAAAAATAAATACTAATTATAAAGTATATTATACTAATTATATTAATGCTAAAAGAATTCCATGCCGAGAAGGTGATTATGGAAAAATGAGACAGCGACATTTAACAAATGAATTTAGGTCATTAGCCTGGGCTAAGTATGGTTTAACGAAAGGACACGCCTAAAATGCAAATTGGACAGCAGGTAATAGCTAAGAAAGATGGAAAAATAGTTAAGTGCTATGTGCTAGAAAAGCAAGAAGATAAGATTATACTTTCTGATGAAACTGGCGAGTTTAGCCGGAAGTATTGGGAAGTCCAGGTAATCAAGGAATAAATTCACTATATAGGTCAAAATATGATAAAGAAAGCGGTTTCAATGCCTCAGCCCTGCCCTAATTGCCAGCGAAGCATCATTCGTAGCCAAAAAAGAAAATGGGGCTGCAAATGGTGTATTCCGGCTAAATCTACCGAGTATTGTATAGAAGTATGTGATAAAGAATGGGATACGCTACTTAAATGGGAAAAAGGGAAATTTAAATGAAAAATATAGAATTATGTCCGAAATGCGGAAGTGTCTATATCCAATATGATAGAATTAGTGATAAGTTTTATTGCTTAGTTAGGTCATGTGGACATAGATGGGAAGATAAAAATATTGATTTAAAAAATATTGTCAATATATATTTAAGAGCATCCATAAAATGAGTAAACCAACTGAATGTATAATAATCGGAGGGGGTACTTCCATAAATGAAGGTATTTCTTTAGGTCTAAAGAACACCTTAGTGGGTCGCTTCGTTATTGCATGTAATTATGGTTATCAATTCTTTCCTCATACTTTATTATGTTTTGTAGATAGAGATTTTTATTATCCTTCCCAGACAGCAATAAAAAATAAAACTCATCCATTCATATATGAAGACCTAAAAAAAGAACCCCTAATGGTGGGTTATGACACTAATGGGGTCTCTGAATTTAAACTTCCTAATACTATTTTATTAAAAGGTACTGGACAATATAATATTGACCCATTAACTAAAGGATTTTATCATCCTTTTTTATGCGGTATATATGCGTTATCTTTAGCCCAATTTTTATTAGATTATAATGGAATTATTTATTTACTTGGATATGACTGGACTATGCGGAAGAAAGAAGACGTAGATAGAAATAATTATATAAATAGAGATTCTAATGTGAAAACGCATTTCTATTCAGATAAAGAACTTAATCATAATGGACAGCATTATTTGGGGGCATACGAAAATCACGACCCCGATTATTATTATAAATATTTTAAAGAATCTAAGGTAAAAATTTATAATGTCTCTTTGAAATCTAATATATCTAATTTTGATAAAATATCATATATAAACATGATTAATATGTTGAGTATGGACATATATAATCAATATGAAATAAGAACTGCTATAATAAATAAATTATCCCCTGGGTAATCTACGTAATTGAATCTTATTAACAGAAAAATTAATATCAACGGAAACATTTTTAGTATATCCATATGGAGTCTCTAAGTACAATAACGCAATCGTACTCGCAATACTCTTTACAATAATCCTAACAGCAGAAACTTCCAACGCCGAAAAATCTTCCTCGGTTAATGTAGGATAATAAACTAAAAAATCATCATACAAATATCTTCCATTATTTTCATCGGGAACCCACGCAATTTTATGGTCATCTCCGGTCATAGGATAAACGCCCTCATCTATTAAATATTGAATAGTCATGCCTCCAGCCGAGATTTCGAATCCAATATAAGTATGATATTGGGTTTCTTTTTGCCTATTCAATTCTCCATTAGTATCATCAATACTAAGAGGATAGTCTGGTCTTATAATTACGTTAGTTCCCCTATTAGTAATCATAGAATATACAAAATCTTCAACTTCAAATCGTAAATTAGGATGGCATTTAGGATATACTGGAACTACTGAATATGGAAAAAAAGTCTCAGTTCTATAACCTACAATAGTATTTACTCCTATATTTCCATTTAATAAAATTACTGCTCCTGACCTAAATAAAATATTATATCCGTTTAAATACATGTGATTTCTAAAAGAAAAATACTTATCATCTTCTTCACCTAATATTTCAGTAACCGTATAGCCGTCGGCAACCGAGCCAGTTAATGCCTGAATATGCTCGGAATCATTCCAATGATGGTCTGCCTCTAAAGTTCCTCCTCCGTCAACATAGAACATATGAGTTATAGTGCCATATCCGCTTATATTTGTTATTTCTCCAATGGGTGCAGCATCCCAGGTCTCTTTCCATGCAATTGCCTCAATAAAATGACGAAGTTCTTCAATATGTAAATTATTAATCTGAAATTTATTCCAATCTTCATCATTAATTACATTATTATCCCATTCTTCTTTATCACCTTCGGGTCTAATAATATGATTTCCGTCTTCATCATAATTAAAATATGTAATCTTATCTATTCCAAAAGCATCCAATAATTTTTCGGTTGATTCACGAAGTTCTTTAATGTGCTGTCCTGTAATTAAAAAATTTATTTCCCCAATAGGACTAAACGTAGTTCTATCTTCTTCTATTAGATATGCTTCTTCTAATATTCTTCTATCATCTTGGAGTTCTTTAAAATGAATATAGCATACGAATTGAAATCCTCTATAAAATCTATCTTCTATTTCGGATATATTTTCAAGTTCAGTATTTTCTATTTCGGTATCAGGTATCCAATTTTGTGGAGCACCAGTAACCACTAAAAGTGGGTCATGTATCCAGGTTCCTTCATTTCTAAAACAGTAGGGGCATTTATCCATTTATTCCTCAGACGGTGATGGAGACGATTCCTCAGACGGTGATGGAGACGATTCCTCAGACGGTGATGGAGACGATTCCTCAGACGGTGATGGTTCTACAGACGGTTCCTCTTCCGTTCCCTCTCCTGGAACTCCAGAAGCAAAAGTCGCATAGAATCTCCAACACTCTGCATTTTTATCCCAAACTACAGCACTTTTAGTTCCATCTGTATTATAAAGAGGACTACATTTCTCATTACCATTTTCATCAAGCATTATATTGCCATTATTATCTCTTACTACTAAAAAACATTTTTTAACATCAATTTCATATGCAGCCGAACCCCATAATTGCTGGTCTGCATCAAAAATTAAATCCAATCCTCCTATTTTAAAAACTACTTCATTTTTAGAATTGATTTCCGTTTTAACTTTGGGTTGTTGCTCTTCTGTTAAATTCTGTAAATTATGTTTATTTTGTATACCATTCCAGTCATATTCGACTATCTCTAATGCATCTACAATTAGTGCTCCTCCTGAATATCGAGAATGAGTGTGCGTATTATATGATTTAGTTTTTTCGTCTGGTATAGGAACTTCTTCCCCATGTGGAGTAAACGTTAGTTCTTCACTATTCCATATTACTCCTCCTCCCTTCATAGCTCCTAATCCCGAATTTGCGGAAATGGGCATGATTGAAGATTTAGTAGATTGGCTTCCTACTTTACTTATTGTGGGGGTATCTTTATCATCTGTGTTTTTATCTGAATCTTCGATTTTATTTTTTAATTCCTTTATTTCCGCATATAATTTATCAATGTGTTCTAATAATGTCATCTTATTCTCCTCTAGATTGCAGAGAAAGCGTCCTTTTATAAAATCTGCTATTTTCTACTTCTATATTTACTGTAAAATTACTTATATTATAATTAATTGAAAGTATATTCATGGGTATTTCAGTAATTCCTTCGATATATATTCTTTTAGATAAATCTATATTATAATAACATAGTGCATCTAATGTTAATGTAATAGTTCCTTTTATTTTTTTATCACATACTTGACTTAATTTCCAATTAGCCATGTCTTTAGCAAAATCAGTATCATCCCATGTAGGAGTTATTTCTGGTTCTTGAGAAAAAGAAGAAGGGTTATAATTATGAGTATATTCAAAAGAACCTAATATTCTGGAAAATGTTTCTGGAGGTTTATTATAAGTAACCGCATAGGCTCCAGTATTATAATTTATAGTTCCCGTTCCTCCTTTTGAACCTAATAAAAGACCAAATCCATCATCCTTAAATTTTTCTTTTCCATCATTTATACTAACGGTTAATGGCTTGGCAAATTTTTTACCTAAATTTCCAGCAAATGATGCCGTAATTCCGTTTGCTTTTCCTAATACTAGACTTGTCCATCCCAATGAACGTGCAAATGAGCTAATTTCTGGAATCGTAGGATTAGTAGTACCTTCTTGTATATTTAAGTCTGTGAGGCTTAAATCATCAATAATAGTTTCTGGATAGTCTCCCATTTTATCAGTAAAAAACATTAATTCATTAGAAATATCACTTTCTGGATTTTCGCTTTCTGATGCAGTTAATGATATATATTTTTCTTTGTATAGTTTAACTATGATTCTGGGAGCAGAAATTGATTCACATTCTCCATATTCATTAAGTTCATATTCAAAAATTGAATCAGATAGAGTCAGGGTTCCTCCTCTAATTCCAGGAACGCTATCTTCATAATCTATAGACCATCCTGATTCTAATACTCCATCAGTAGCATTATATAACTCTCCAGTTGAAC